>ENA-OFCE01000117-OFCE01000117.1-metagenomes-genome-assembly--contig:-NODE-117-length-61728-cov-26.141456_pt1 | contig 61728 bp, 54 predicted proteins | sample MGYA00153388_OFCE01 | MGnify analysis MGYA00153388
GTGTCCCTACAATGTTATTTTGGGTAGGGACACGGCACTGCCGTCTCCTAATTTCGGCTAGTAATAATTCCGATGCAACCGGAAACGATATTATTTTGTTATTTTTGCGGGCATTTCGGATAAATCCCACCCTGCAAACAAATGTAAGCAATTTGACTTTGATCTAAATTCTTAGCCTCTCCAAAATTAACTCCCTGGAATCGACCCGATTTACTATCAGCAGGAGTTTGAATAAATTGATCCGAAGCCCCCTTACCCAAAAACTGCGCCCCTTGAAAATTTACTCCCGCTAAATTCGCGCCTCTAAAATCAACCGAACTCACGTCAGCATTCTGTAAATTAGCATCTTGTAGCCGAGCATCTTTAAAATTCGCATTGGCGAGTTTAGCAGAAGTCAAATCGGCATTTTGTAAGTTTGCACCGCTCAAATCTGCACCAGATAAATCTGCGCTTTGCCATTCCGATTTAGATAAATTAGTAAATGATAATTGAGTCCCCTGAGCCTTGACTTTACCCAAACGCGCACCTGATAAATCCGCTCCCGAAAAATTCGCGCTTCCGATATCGGCACCAGTAAAACTTGCATCTTTTAATATTGCTTGCGGCAAAGAAGCCCCAATTAAAACAGCACTACTCAAGTTAGCTCCATTCAAATTCCCGCTTGACAAATTAGCTTTGTTCAGGACAGCGCGTACAAAACTTGTCCGATTCATGACAGCACTGTTCAAAGAGGCTCCTGTCAAATTTGCTCCTTCAAAATTAGCGCCACTCAAATCGGAAATCCAATCATCAAATGTGCCAGGTCGCCTGTCTTCGCCGGTTCCATAAAAGCGAACTCCCTGCAAGCTAGCATTGATTAAATTAGCGTTTTTCAGCTTAATTCCCGATAAGTCAACTTTGTCTAATACTAAAGTAAACTGAGCTGAACCAGCAGGGCTTTGACCTAAATCCGTGCGGCTGAGATCCACGCCGTTGAGCTGACTGCTATACACTGTGAGAATTTTGCCGATCGCCCTTTGCACTGTTCTTTGGCGAGTTGCTGCTAACTCTCGTTCCTGGGTTTTCCCCCCGAATCGCAGGGATTCGAGGTCGTTGCTGAGAGCTTGATTCAACCGCTGCAACTCAGGCAAAGATGAAGGCCCGGTACTGACTAAAGCCTGCTGGATCGCGTCCAACATCGGGCGACTGTCTTCTTGAGCTAGCAAATCCGCCAGCAGCGGTATGGCGCGGGAGTCTTCCACCGCCCCCAAAGCCAAAATTGCCGATCGCCTCGAAGCTCCATTGGGCGAAGTCGGAGACAATTTGCTGACTAAAGCGACAAATAATTCGTCGTTCCGCTGCCGGGAATCCCGCATATTTGCTTGACTTTGAGTGTAGATCAGAGTGCCAACAAACAAAGTTAAAATCAATCCCGCGCTGCCGATAGTAACGATTACTAAAGTCGTGCCCGGGTGTTGGCGAATCCAATTCCACAAACTGGGATCTTCTTTCACCGCAGTTTCGGGAGTCAAAACCAAAGCCGCAATCTGCGCGTCTTCCTCAGTCCAATCTTGACTCTGGGTAGGATTGGCAGACAGTTGGTTCGATCGATCGCTGACGACCAAAGTATTCGCAAGTCGATCGTGCCCCGACTGCCGTTTGTAGCGCAATGCAAAAGCCCCGTCTGCGAGCACTGCCAAGCCGCTCAATCCCCCTAAAATGAGCAAATCAGGAAACGCACCCGATAAGCGCCAAATGCCGTAAGCGATGCCCAGAGGCACTCCCCAGCGCCCCAAACTTTCGCGAATCAGCACTCGCCGAAAACCCGGAGGAACACCCGACGCTGTGACAAGTTTGACGCCGAACCACCGTTTCGGGAGAGTTTGACCGGTTCTGGCGAGCAAAAACAATTGCCACGCCGCTAAAGCTGCTGGTGCCAGCAGCGCCCCCGACCAGAATAGATTAGTTAGAGGTGCGACTCTGGGGTTGCGATCGCGCACGGGTACGCCCAAAGTACGGGCGACAGTTTCCGATGCGGAGGCTACTAAGGAATTGAGCGGCACGGTTTGAACTTCCTTGTTGACCAATGCCCCGATACTGAAGGGAACGAGGGCGCTGGCGGCTATTAATGAAATTTCAACGGCCCAAGCGCCACACCTGCGAACCAGCAGTGGCATTTGCTGGGATTGTGTCTGCCAAGACGGATCGGGTTGATTAATATCACCGGGTGCGGTTGGGCTAGCCATATTTAGAATTTCCTATTATTTAGTCGTTAGTGTTGGAAGAATCAGGAGAAATTGCCAATTTATACGCTATGTAGATTAGCACTCCGAGAACAGCAAGAGTCATCAACGCTGAAATTAGCTGTACGATGCTATTGAAGACTGTCAGGACAATTATCGCTCCGACGGCAAAGACTGCCACTTGCCCCGGTTTCGGCAGTCTTTGAAACTTATCCAGAAATTGATTGTAGAAGGTTCCGACGGCCTGATAGCTATCTGAATTTTGTTGTATGAGTGTCGATCACTCTAGTTTAGCTTTTAGTTCTCCGATCGCCTGCTGCCAATTGAAGTTATTTTGAGGATTCATAAAAAAAATTGGGAGTTAGTTTAGCTGTACATCGATCATTTTAGGGCGGTCACATTAATAAGAGTCACACTAGCGTGTTCGGAACCGTTAATTATCCTCTACCGTCAAAGGAGTAGAACCTTCCGCCATTGTGTTCGGATAAATTAAGGATAAAAATGAAGATATGCTATCTGTACGATCGCCCCAGAGTGCGCTTTGGCTCGATCGCAATCCTAGCCCTAGGAATGATTTTAACTGCTGCGGGGGCCCTTCAGAGCCAACCACTACAAATTGCTCCGGGGTTTCGTGAACCGCTGAGCGTTTCAGGAGTCTCCGGCGGCCCGAACAATAGTGGCGACTGCGGTTTTGTCGCCCAAGGGCCAAACCAAGTCATCGAAGTAACCCAGGATTTACCTTACTGGCGAATTGCGCTACAAACTGCGGGAGCTCCAAGTTTGATGATTCAGGGGCCGAGGGGGCGTTTCTGCGTGCTACCGGCGAATGCTGCTGCGGGGAATGTCGAATTTTCCGGCTATGGGGACAAGGGAACTTATGTTATCTTTGTGGGCGATCGGGCTCAAGGTCAACACCCCTACTCTCTCTCTATTTCTCAGAAGCGAAACTAAAGCCATCATCAGTTGACAGTTGACAGCTAACCATAGCCGTTGATAGAAGAGGATTGAAGCAATGAATCATTTTGTTTAATTTTCCCCTAAACCGGGAGGCTTCAGACCCAATCTTCAGGCGTGAAAACCAAATCCAGTTAAATAATTATAGGTTTGTAGTGAGGGCGATCGTCCTCAAAGCATAATTTGTCCTCTAACCCACTTACGAAACAATCTCAAAGTTTGACTCGTGCCCGCTGTTTGGCTTTGTTCACAATATTCAGAAATAGCTTCAATAATTGGCAGATTGGGAAAAGTCGGACTAATTTCTGATGCCACATATTTCCCATCTTCCAGCACATTAATCATCAGCTTGTTATTTTCGTAACGCCAAATTTCCGGTACTCCCAAAGCTTCGTAAGCATCTAGTTGAGTTTTGGAAGTTAGATCGACTTCAATTGCTAAATCAGGCGGCGGATCGATACTTAAGTCGATGCGCTTTTTGCCAATCATTCGAGCATAATTTTGAATGTAAAAACATTCATCAGGCTCAATTCCTTGTAACATACTTTTCCGCTTAAAAGTCGTCGAACCAAATGGTTCAAAGTCGATTTCTAGTTCCTCAAACAAAATATTCACTAAATAGCCAATAATCGTTTTAGCTTTCTCGTGTTCTGGTAGTGGCATCCTAATCTCCAAAGTTCCTTGACTGTAAGCTATTCTAGAGGCGCGGTGTTCTCCCAATTCTTCTAAAATTGCTTCAAATTCCTGCCAATTGACATTTTGAAACAGCACTCTATGTCCAGGCGGTACAATGATTTGTCTTAATTGCAGAGCTACCATTTGAATCTCCGATTTATTTAAGTTATAGAGCTAAAAACCTGTTCAACAGTCAGATTAAGTTCCGGGAAAGTAGACGAAATAATCGTATCGCCCTGGAGGAACAGGCTAACCTGATACTCCCCATCAATCAACTGATAAATCGAGATCGTGGGTTGCTTCGGATTACCGATGAAGCGTCGTCCACCCAAAGCAGCATAGTCAACAATCCAGTATTCCGGGATACCCAATCTTTCATACTCAGCCACTTTCACAAGGTAATCATCTTGCCAGTTAGTGCTAACTACTTCCACAACAAGTTTAACAGAACTACCTTTAGAAATAATTGACGATTTTTTCCATAGTGGCTCTAAAATTAAGGATGGTTTGTCTAGGACTATGAGATCCGGCTGGTAGCCCGTCGTCGTTTCTGGAGGTCGGACAAAATAAGTAGATGGTGTTACATAAGGAAGATTAAAACGGTCAATTTCTACATTTATTTTACGAGTCAAAAAACCTGTAACTTCCTCATGGTCGCCGTTTGGATTTATCTCAAATATCACTCCATTGCGTAGCTCAAAGCGTCCTTTCCCATCTGGATACCATTCTAAAAATTTTTCAAATGTTATTGATTCGACTATGGTTTGAATCATTAAAAATTTTTCTTTTATCTAACATCAATATATTAGCTATATATACTACTTGCTGAACAAGTTTGATATCTGACTAAAGTCTTTAATACAAACAATATATCACATATTAATGTCATCAACCTAAAGCACCGGAATAATATAGAGGAGACGGCAGTGCCCTGTCCCTACCCAAAATAACAGGGTGCATCTCATTTTTGCAAATATATTCGTAGGGGCGAAGCATTTCGGTAGTAAATCTCTGACTCTCACTAATAAATTATCTGCCGAAATGCTTCGCCCTTGCCAAATAGAGATGCACCCAAATAACATTGTAGGGACACGGCACGTGCAGTCTCCTAATTGCGGCTAATAATTATATTTAAACTATTTTTTGCTGTTTATAAAGTTCCTTAAACTTGCGTTGCTGCTGGTTGTGGTCTACGATCGGATCGGGATAATGCAGAAGTCGGCGTTCTAAAGGCGAAATATTTCCAGTTAGCAAAAGTTTAGTATCAACTCGGCGCAATTCTGGAACATAGTGCCGAATATATTCCCCTTCCGGGTCGAATTTTTGAGCTTGGCTAGCGGGATTAAATATTCGCAAAGGTTTCGGGTCCATACCGCTTGATGCGCTCCATTGCCAGCCACCATTATTAGCAGAAAGGTCGCCATCAATCAATTTTTGCATGAAGTATTTTTCACCCCATTGCCAGTTAATAATTAAATCTTTGGTGAGGAAACTAGCGACGATCATACGGCAGCGATTGTGCATCCAACCGATCTGATTTAACTGCCGCATTGCCGCATCTACAATTGGATAGCCAGTTTTGCCTCTACACCATGCTTGAAACAGTTTTTCATCATTCTCCCAAGGAAAGTCTTTGAATGCTTGACGGTAGGGCCCGTCTGCTAATTCTGGGAAGTTATACATGGCGTGTTGGTAAAATTCTCGCCATGCTAATTCCTGTTGCCAAGTACGGATGCTGGTACGTGCTTCTTCACTGCGGCAACTCTCCATGACTGTCTCGGTAGCTTGCCAAACAGTACGGATACCTATTGCACCAAATTTGAGGGCGGCGCTGAGTTCGGATGTACCGCTAACTGCCGGAAAATTACGTTGTTCTTGATATTCGTAAATTGTACGATCGCAAAATTCTTCCAACTTGGCCCGCGCTGCATCTTCTCCGGGTTCTATTGTTAATAGATTTTCCCAAACAAATCCCAAACTCGAAGCAGTTGGCAATGTTTCAATTGCACCTGCTTGGTTGGCGATTTCTTGTTCTTCTGCCGTTAATCCAGTCATTAATTCCAGAGAAATTATCGGCAATGTCTCCACTGGTTCGGCTTTCGGTTTGCTGTTCCATTTTTTCCAAAATGGTGTATAAACTGTATATATGGTTCCCGTGCCAGTGCGAATTTCATCTGGAGCGTGTAGGAGTTGATCCCAGAATGTTTGGATGGTAATTCCTGCTTGTTGGAGAGCATTCGATACAGCCCAATCGCGGTCTTTTGCATAGGGTTCCACATCCAAATTCCAAAATACTGCTTTCGCGTTGATAACTGTGGCTAATTTTGGGATTGCTTGACTAGGTTCGTCTTGAATTATCAGTAATTGACTGCTAGATTCAGCGTAACGTGACGAAAGTTTTTGCAAGCAACCGATCATGTATGTGACTCTGGCGGGCGCTACATCATCGCGATCGAGAATATTGCGATCCAGACAAAAAATACCGACTACTTTCTGGCTTTGCTGGCGCGCTGCTGCGAGTCCGATGTTATCAGAAATACGTAAGTCGCGGCGGTGCCAAAATAAAATTAGATCAGACATTAGATTTTATATTTTAGATTTTAGATTTTAGATTTTACAGTCCTGGACACACGCGGGGTCAACAACCCGGTTTCTAAGTTAAGATTTATCTGTTTGATGCACGATTCTTATAAGAAACCGGGTTTATTTTCGGAAGTCCTATTTAAGTCAAAAATGGACGCGCCAAGAAAAAGCTAGAAATTGATTTCGCGTCAATTGGTTCGCCAGCTAAGATAGCTTTTTCCAATTCTTCTGGAGTGAATAAAACTGTCTCCATGTCTTCATCATCGTCTTGTTCTGGCGGCTTTTCCAGTTTGACCAAATCTTGCGCTAAAAAAGCATAAATGATTTCATCGGAATAACCGGGGGCTAGTAGAAACTGCCCTAATTTCTGCCATTTTCCGGCACGATATCCGGTTTCTTCTTCTATTTCACGTTTGATAGTTTCGTCTGGGCTTTCATTGATTTCGACAGTACCTGCGGGAAATTCTAAAATCCGCCCTTTGGCGGCGAACCGGTATTGTCGCACCAAGACGAGTTTACCTTCGGGGGTGACGGGAACCGCGAGTGCTCCGCCTGGGTGGCGAATACATTCCCAGTCGCCTTCGGAACCGTTGGGAAGCCGGAGGGTGGCTACGTCAAAGTTAAATTTGCGCCCTTGGTAAAATAGGCGCTGTTTGAGGAGTTGGGGTAGTTCTTGACCGATCGACATAAGTGAGAAGCGAATAATGTTTGACTGCACCGATTTAAGACATGATATCAAATCTAGCCGCATCTGAATGATTCGCTTTTTTGGTAATTGCGAATTGGGAAGTTTAAATGAGTTTTATGCCTATTCTATACTATAATTTCTTGCACTCCTGAACAGTTTACCATTTGCAGGAGCTGGGCGATCGCACTTTTCGTCACTGGATGCACCCAATCTGGGGCAATTTCTGCTAAAGGTACTAACACAAATGCTCTTTCGGTCATCCGGGGATGAGGTAAAGTCAGTGTCGGAGTTTCTAGGATTAAATCATCATACAGCAGCAAATCTAGGTCTAGGGTTCGCGGGCCCCATTTTTCTAGGCGAATTCGATTAAATTTTATTTCAATTTCTAATAAAGTCAAGAGCAATTGTTGTGGTTCTAGTGCAACTTCTAGGATTGCACAGGCGTTGATGTAATCGGGTTGCGGCGGCCCGACGGGGGCGGTTTTATACCAGCTAGAATGAGATTTTACAGCGATTTCTGGGGTGCTGTTGAGGGTGGCGATCGCACTTTTGAGAATTGTGAGGGAATCGCCTAAATTGCTACCGAGGGCGATCGCGCATTTTGTTAATTTCATTGGGAATGGGAAATCGGGAATGGGGAATGGGTAATTGGTAATTGGTAATTGGTAATTGAAGTTACGCACGGGTGGTCAGAAACCTGGTTTCTTTTGTTTTGATGCGTAAGTCCCGATCGCGATCTAAAATATGGTTTTAATCTTAGCTTAATTTATGGTTAATCTTTGTTGATTATAATTGATAAATGTCAGTATTTAATTTAAAAATTAATGAATTTGCACCGTCGCCTCTTGTCTGCCATTATTCTAGTAACTATCAATTTAACAACAAGTGTATCGATCGGTTTAGCGCAAACTAAGGAAACGTATCTTACCTTAAATTCGGACGATAGTCAATCTTTTGCGGGTTTGGTGCAGCAGGCGGAAGATTTAGTCAAAGAGTCGATCGCCCAGGAATTCCAAAACAATCCCGGATTGACAGGAATTACGGTGATAGTTACAGTCGATCGCAACAGACAAAGAGTTCCGGTTTTGCGATCGAGAGTATCGCGCAGCCAGTGGCAAAAAGATTCGAGAATCGAACAGTGGACTAGATATTTTGCCGATGCTAAATTGCTGCTGGGATTCAGAGACGGCAATATCTCACCTGCAAATTCAGGGCCTTCGCGAGGGATTAACGTACCCGCACCCAGCCGGCCGGCATCCCGACAAAACGATCCGGGTTATCGAGATGATTGAAATATTGGTAATTGGGCATGGGGCATTAGTTATTCATTATTTGTTATTGGTTATTTGTGACTACTGACAACAGTTAACAGTTAACAGTCAACAGTTAACAGACTAATATTTAATTTTTTATTAACCTAAATATAATCTTACTATAATTAACCTTTAGGTTAACTTCCCTTAATTTGACAGCGATAAAATCTCATATGGAATCATTTGACTAGGGATTTTGGGTTGAAAAGGAATTTATGTCTAAAATAACTCGCCGACAACTGCTAATTTTCTTCGGTAGCAGTGCAGCTACTACTGTGCTTGCGCCTCAACTCACTCAAAGACTGTTCGGCATCAATTCTACCTCAGCCGAAGCTGCTCTAAGTCCTCTATCTTTTACTCCGTTAAGACTACCTCATCCGCTGCCGATTTATCGAGAACTGTCCAGCTTTATGCCGATCGCCCCAAACGGCCAAGGAACCGTAATGGCGGCCTCGCAGAATACTCGATTAACCAGCTACAACGTGGTTGACGACGTGGTTGTACCACCGGAATACGAACGCTATGTGATTGTCCGCTGGGGCGATCGAGTTTTTCCCGATTCGGCAGACTATTTCGGCTACAACAACGACTATACCGGCTTCGTAGGCATTCGCGGCAGCAACGACGACGGCTATCTCTGGGTAAACCACGAGTATGTAGGCTTTCCGATGTCGAAAGTGGCACCGGACACCCCGTCAGATGTGACATCGTTCCCGGCGAGCGATCGCGCCGTCCTCGGTCTAGACTTATCGGTAAAAAATCGCGCTACCCTCGGCGAATTTTTGTACAATCTTGGTGGATCGATCGTCCGCATCACCAAACAGTCTGACGGCAAATTTCAGGCGATCGCCCGCGACTCCCTCAACCGCCGTATCCACGGACTTTCCGGTCTCGGAATCAACAGCCAACGTTCCGACACATACAAAACAGTCACCTCCTGGGGAACCAGACAAGGCGATGACAAATATCTTACAGGCACTGGCCCCGCAGCCACCCAAGTCTTCGCGCAAGTCAACAGCGACGGGCTGGGAAACCGGATTATCGGTACAGCCTACAACTGTTCCGGCGGCACAACCCCGTGGGGCACAATCCTCTCCGCCGAAGAAAACTTCCAAGGTAGCGAAGCATTTTTCGTGGGAGTTCAGGAAAACGTCAAGCCCAACGGCGGCCAAACCACCTACGCCAAGGGTACTACGGGCGAGGAATTCGGCTTAGTCGGTGAAAAATACGGCTGGATGGTAGAAGTCGATCCCCAAGATCCCAACTTCCGCCCCCGCAAACACACTTCTTTGGGCCGTTTCCGCCATGAAAACGTCGCCTTTCGCGCCGAAGCAGGCCGCAAGTTAGTAGTGTACATGGGGGACGATCGCCGAGGCGGACACACCTGGAAATTTGTCAGCAACGGTACTATCACCAATCCCGCAGATAAAAACAACAGCCGCTTGTTTGAAGACGGCATTTTGTACGTTGCCCAATTCAATCGTAACGGTGTGGGAAGATGGCTACCACTGGCATTAAATAGCCCGACAAATCCAGTGAGTCCCCAAAAAATGGGCGAAGCCGAATTAGCAAGTTTTGGCAAAGCTCAAAGAGATGCCAATACTCGCTTCCCAAAACGTGCAGGAATTGCCGGTCAAACCGAGGACGGCGGTTCTTTTGTAGTAGATACAACTAATGAAGCAACAGCACTTCCTGGCTACAGAAATAAAACTCTGGCTAATTTCTACAGCAGCCAAGGTGCGGTTTTAGTTGATGCTTTCTTAGCTGCTAATTTAATTGGCGGTACTCCGACAGCGCGGCCGGAAGATTTGGAAGTTAATCCTACTACTAAGGAAGTTTTCATTGCCTATACTGACGGCGCACCGGGTAGCGACGGCTATCCAGATTCTCGGATTTTTAATGTTGCGAAATACACTGCCGCCCTCAACAGCGGTCAGCAATCGGGAGGAATTTACAAAATAATTGAAGACAGTTCCGACGGTGCGGGTTTGACATTCCGCTGGCAGCGTTTGGTTCAAGGCGGAGAGGCCGGTGCGGTAGCTGGGTCGGGATTTGCTAGTGTAGACAATTTGGATTTTGACACTCAAGGCAATATTTGGGGTGTCACTGATATGTCTACTAGCACCCACAACGGTTTTGATGTCGGTGCACTTGGAAAACCAGCAACTATCGACCACAAGAAAACTGGAAACGTGTCAGAGTTTACTGGTGTTTTCGGCAACAATTGGCTGTTTTACATTCCCACTTCCGGCCCGAATGCAGGAACTGTAATTCCCTTTGCTGTTGGGCCGAACCGATGTGAAATTACGGGGCCAACTTTTATCGGAGATACCCTGATAGTTGCGGTGCAGCATCCTGGGGAAGATTGCCCGATCGATGACGGTACTGTACTCAGCCGACAAATTGAAATGCTGGATTTGAGCGGTGCTGTTTTCAATCAAACTCGCACTGTTTCTCGCGGCAGTTTGTGGCCGAGCAATATCTCGAATGATTCGCGCCGATCGCCGATGCCGTCGGTGATTGGAATTCGCCGTTTGCAATCGACTACAAGCGGTCAGTTTGTCTAGAGTTATTAGTTATCGGACTTAGGCGCTAACTCTACTTGTAGGGTGCGCAGTGCGCACCTTACAACTGGTTTGTAGTAAGGACTAAAGTCCTCATATTTTATGAGGACTTTAGTCCTCACTACAAGCACCTCGATCTGAGATATTTAGTTGCGGAAACTGCCAGACCAGAGTTTAATTATCAGTATTTTTACTTAGAAATATGACTATTATGATGGCAAATAATGAATAATAAAACCTTAAATTTTATGTAAAAACTTTCGATTGGGGCTAAGCTAGATTTAATAGGACAAATTAGCCCTTATCAAAAAAATGCTTTATTCACTTTTGCCCAAGTCTCAACTCAAAATTCGGGTTTTAAAACAGGTAGCAGCAGCAGTTTCGGCGTCTTTAGCTCTCAGTACAATTACTACTTTAAAACCCTCGCCAGTAATGGCGGCTGGCAATATCCCCCCAGCACAAACTTCGACTCAGCTAGCAGCAAAACCTGATTCTAGGTTGCAGCTAGGGCAGTTACGTACCACTGTTCCCGTACAGACAATGCAGCTCGATGCGGGCGGATTTATCCCGATCGCGATCGGCGGTATAGTAGTCCTTCTGGTGCTACCACTATTTTTTGGTGGATTAGTCGTAATTGGCGATCGAGAAGTCGGCATTGTCAGTAAAAAGTTTAGCTTCGGCGGCAAGTCTTTGCCCCCAGGAGATTTAATTGCCTTAAACGGAGAAGCTGGATATCAAGCTGATACTTTACCTCCCGGTTGGCACTGGGGTTATTGGCCTTTGCAGTACAACGTCCGCAAAGAATCTCTGACGATAGTTCCCCAAGGCGAAATTGGTTTAGTGATAGCAGCAGGCGGCGAGTCAAATCCACCGCAGCGCATCCTCGGCAAAATCACAGAATGCGACAATTTTCAAGATGCTCGCAAATTCCTGAAAGAAGGTGGCGAAAAAGGCAGACAACTCGGTATCTTGACTGGTGGCAGCTATCGAATTAACACGGCACTATTTACCGTAATTACCGCAGCAAATGCTCCCAAACACGGGATGACAGCCGAACAGTTAAAACTGTACACAATTGCTCCAGATAAAGTAGGAATTGTCACAACTTATGACGGCGTTCCGATTCAAGATGGCGAAATTGCTGGCCCGATCGTTCCGAATCACGACAACTTCCAAAACGCGCAAAAATTTATCACTGCCGGCGGGCGGCGCGGTTTGCAGGAACAGGTTTTGCTTTCCGGTTCGTGGAACTTAAATCCTTGGTTTGTCGGGGTTGACCAAGTGGCGATGACCGAAATCCCGATCGGCTATGTCGGCGCCGTGATTTCCTATGTCGGCAAAACCTCGGAAGATGTCAGTGGCGCTGCTTTCACACACGGCAACTTAGTAAATGTCGGCAATAAAGGGGTGTGGGTGACACCACTTTATCCGGGCAAACATCCGCTGAATACTCGCATTTTGAAAGTAGAATTAGTGCCGACTACCAATATTGTGTTGAATTGGTCGAGCAAAATAGAAAGACACAGTTACGATTCTCAACTTTCATCTTTAACTGTACGTTCTAGAGATGGTTTTGCCTTCGATCTAGAAGTAGCTCAAATCATTCATGTTGGAGCTTTGGATGCTCCGAAAGTCATCTCTCGCGTCGGTTCGATGCAGAACTTAGTAGACCACGTTTTGCAGCCGACAATCGGCAACTATTTCCGCAACTCCGCTCAAGCTTACTCTGTATTAGACTTTCTGTCAGCCAGAAGTGGTAGACAAGCAGAAGCAGCCGAGTATATCAAAGCAGCTTTGCGTACCTACGACGTGCAAGCAATTGATACTTTGATCGGGGATATTTTGCCACCCGCAGAGTTGATGCAAACTCAAACCGATCGCAAAATTGCCGAGGAACAATGCAAGACTTATGAGGTGCAGCAAATAGCACAAACTCAGCGCCAACAATTGGTGCGAGAAACTGCTTTAGCCGAGATTCAGCAAGAGATGGTGAAATCGGAACAAGGCGTAATGATTTCCGAGTTAAAAGCGAATTCTCAGGTGAAACAAGCTCAAGGCGAAGCTGAGTCGATTCGGGTAAAAGGAACAGCTCAAGCTGAAGCTTATCGCGCGGGTGTCGTGGCTTTGGGAGGTTCCGGTTATACGGCTTTGCAGTTAATGCAAATTATCGGCGATAGTCATGTGCGAGTTGTCCCAGATGTTGCGGTTAGCGGTAACGGTAGCGGCGGCGGTTTAGTTGACGGTTTGCTGGGAATGATGATGTGGAATCAAACGAGCAAAAATGGTGAGAATGGCGGGGAATTACCTGTAATTAAGTTGGAGAAGTCGGAACCTGTGGCTAAGTTACCAGTAGCCAAGGTGAATTCGGCAAAGCCGCGGGAATCTCGCCCTAATTCGCCAGTTGCGAATTCTGAGGCTGATATTGATTCGCGGTTTGATGAATTGCCGTTTGACGATCGATCTTTAAGTTAAGCCATGCTGTTTGTATTGAGGATTGTAGGGGCGGGTTCACCAACCATCAGTGCCTAAAACAGATAATCTCATAAACCCGCCCCCGCCCAACCGTAAATCTCCATCTACTTCTTTCAAAATACAAGGGGAAGCATTGGAAATTCAAGCCGTTGTTTTAATATCATGTCCGGTCGATCGTAGGTAATATATTGGGCGGGGCGGGTTTACGAGATTTCTCGTTTTTCTTACAGATATTGGCGAACCCGCCCCTACGGGAATAACGGTCGCTCGAACGGACATCATATAACTGGATGCAGCGGAAAAAAAATAGCCGGCGAGACGCGGAAAAACTCTGCCAGTTTCTGGATGTGTTCCGTTGTTAGTTTGCGTTTTTCGCGGAGGATATCAGAGACAATAGATTCTGTTTTAAAAATAGGAACTAGGTCTTTTTGTCTCAGTTCAAATTCTGCTATTAAAGCCTTTAACAGTTCTACTCCGTAAATGTCAGGTATGGGTTCTAAAGTTTGCTCGTACTCATAAACAAGGGTTCCCAGTACGTGGAGGTAGTCGCGTTCGTCTGGAGTCAGTTCGCCTTTATCCAACAAAGAGTCGAGCGCTTCTTGAGTTGCCATTAACTCCTCCTCACCAGTTATGGGGCGAGGGGGAAATGCTTGGAGTAGTTCGATATAAGCGCTCGAGTTTTTCATGTGATTCTGCAATTTTAAGTAAGTAGAACATTATCTATTATTGATACCACGGGTCTTTTTTCCATCGCACTTCATCATATTCTTCATGGGTAAGTACAGCTCGAATAAAAACTTTTTTAGGTCGATATTCATAATCTATGAAGGTAATCAGTCTGTAGTTATTACCTCTGATGTTAAACACAGTAAAGTTTCCAACTATATCGGCTGAGGAAAAAACTGCTTTCACTTCAGCTAAATTTGACCACTCGGCTGTTGTTGCTAGTTTGTACCAAGAGCGCAGACTTGTTTCGGCATCAGGATACTTTTCCCAGAATTTCCTGAGTGCGGATTGAGAGATAACGTGCATACAGTTCGTGGATAACAAACAAATTTACGCATCGATTTGACTCGCTAAAATCATTTGAACTTTATCTTAGCAAATTGCGAAGTGTCTTGTCAACTCCGATTCGCAGTACAATCAATCGATATTGCATATGAGGAATTTCCCATGTCAGAACAATTTTCCACTGAGATTAGCGATCGCATCTGCACTCACATGAACGATGACCACGCTAGTGCTGTAGTCCTGTACGCTCAAGCATTTGGTGGCAAACCAGAGGCGACGGAAGCTCAAATGCTCGCTATTGATGCTAACGGCATGGATTTAACCGCTAAAGTCAACGGCGAAACAGTGCCTGTCAGAGTTAAGTTCGATCGCACTTTAAGCGATTCCGAAGATGCTCACCACCTGCTCATTGATATGGTGAAACAAGCTCGAAAAGCTAGTAAGTAGCCAGATGCTGCTTATTTTGTTATAATTTCAAGGTTCGTAGTACAGACTTTAGTCCAGTTTAAAAGTTTTCAATGACTAAAGTCCTGACTACAAACCTTTAGTCCGGTTTAAAAGTTTTCAATGACTAAAGTCCTGACTACAAACAAAATATTAATAAAGTTTAATTTACATCTAACATATCAAATAATATGACAAAAGATTACCCAGAAACTAGAAAACTTGATGCCGCCAAAGGTAGTAAAAACAACCCCTTTGAAACACTGGTAACGCGACTAGATTTGATGATTAGGGCCCGCTATTCGCTGCTGTATATTGTCGGCGCCGAAGAAGAACCGATCGAAGCTGTAATTGCCCAAGTAGCGCTGCAAGTAACTCCGGCGCGTCGGGTTTTATTCTGGGATATCGTGCGCGGCTGGGAGGATAACGGTTCTGGAAAAGGTTCGGTAATGGCGGCGCTCGATCGCATCAGCAAAACTGCTGTCGAAGAATATACAATATTTGTACTGAGGGATTTGCACCCAGTCTTGAAATCTCCCTACACCGATAGAAATGCACCAGTAGTGCGGGAATTGCGCAATTTAACGCGGGAATTGAAGCGCAGCAAAAAAACAATAATTCTCACTTCCCACACGCTGGAATTGCCAGAAGAATTAAGAGAAGAAATCACAGTAATTGATTTTCCATTGCCCAATGTTCAAGAAATTGACAGTTTAATTTCCCACGTTGTCGAAAATCCAGAACAGTTGCAAGTTAGCGGCTTAGCAAGAGAACAGTTAGTTAAAGCTTGTCAAGGTTTGAGCCGCGCTCGAATCGGGCGAGTTTTGGCGAAAGCTTTGGCCGCCAAACAGCAAATTAACGAGTCGGATATTGACGGAGTATTGGAAGAGAAACAGCAAGCAATTCGTCAAACCGGAATTTTGGAGTTTTTTAACTCCCGAGAATCCCTCAAAAGTGTGGGCGGATTGGAGAATTTGAAGCAGTGGGTAAAGATGCGCCAAGATGCTTTTACTGACGAGGCGCGCCGCTACGGAATACCCAATCCTAAAGGCGTTTTGTTAGTAGGAATTCAAGGGACGGGCAAATCTTTATCGGCGAAAACTATTGCTTGCGAATGGCGTTTACCGCTGCTACGTTTGGATACTGGGAGGTTGTTCGGCGGCGTGGTTGGGGAAAGCGAAAGCCGCGTCAGGCAAATGATACAATTAGCAGAGGCGATCGCCCCTTGCGTTTTGTGGATCGATGAAATAGACAAAGCCTTCGGCAACATTATCAGCGGTGGCGACGGCGATTCGGGAACTTCGCGCCGGGTATTCGGCAGTTTGATTACTTGGATGCAGGAAAAAACCAGTCCGGTGTTTATCGTCGCAACTGCAAATAACGTGCGGATTTTGCCGGCAGAGTTGCTGAGAAAGGGCAGGTTTGATGAGATTTTCTTTCTGAATTTGCCCTCGGAATCGGAACGCCAAGATATTTTTAAAGTGCATTTGCAGCGGTTGCGCCCGACTAGATTGCGCGAGTTTGATTTGGAGATTTTGGCGAAGTGCGCTGAGAATTTTAGCGGTGCAGAAATCGAGCAAGTTGTGATTGATGGACTGTACCGGGCTTTTGGCACGTTTGTGAACGGACAGCGCCGAGATTTGATGACGGAGGATATTTTGAGGTCGATCGAGGATACAGTACCTTTAGCTGCGATCGCCCGATCGCAAATTGAAGATTTGAAGCGGTGGGCGGCAGAAGCAGGCGCGAGAACTGCTTCTAACGATACTCAATTAGTTGATGAATTGAAACGCTACAGCCAGCGACGGGGAGAAGATGCGATCGACAATTAAGCTCACTTGTAGGGTGCGTCAGTTAATAGCTAATTAATTATCGGGAAAAATGCCATTCTGACGCACCCTCCTACTGATTCCGGGCAATTCTGAGGACTGAAGTCCTCACTACGAACCACAGCAGGCGGTGATTATTCCCTAAACCGAACCTTTACAGACGGATACCACCCTAATTGAAACATTAACATCACCGTTACGTTTCGTTACGATAAGGAGACAGAGAGCAAAAAACTCTCACCCATAATATCAGAGGTAGCCATTATGAACGGTACATTTCGCGTCGGCAACCTATTTGGAATTCCCTTTTATGTCAACGCATCTTGGTTTTTAGTTCTGGGTTTAGTAACCTGGCAATACGGCGGCGCACTAGCTGGCCTGTTTCCCACATTAGGCCCCGTAGCCCCTTGGCTGCTAGGATTATTCGCAGCCCTGCTGTTATTTGCTTCCGTCTTAGCCCACGAATTAGGACACAGTTGGGTCGCTATCAAACAGGGAATTGGCGTGAAATCGATTTCGCTATTTCTGTTTGGCGGACTGGCTAATTTGGAAAGAGAATCGAAAACCCCAGCCGAAGCATTTTGGGTAGCTATTGCAGGCCCGTTGGTCAGCTTATTTTTGTCCGGTTTGTTAACAGCGATCGGCATCGGTGCCGGTCTCACAGGCCCCGCAGCAGCCATCGTCCAACTTCTAGCTTCCATCAACTTAGCTTTAGCCTTATTTAACTTAATTCCCGGTTTGCCCCTCGACGGCGGCAACATCCTCAAAGCGATCGTCTGGAAAATTACCGGCAACCCTTACAAAGGCGTAATTTTTGCTAGCCGCGTCGGTCAAATAATTGGTTGGATCGCGATCGGTACAGGCATATTCGGCAATATTTGGAATCTAGTAATCGGCTGGTTCTTGTTGCAAAATGCTGGTCAGTCTGCACAATATGCCACAGTCCAAAATCAACTTGCAGGGCTGACAGCCGCAGATGCTTTGACCGCCGAAAGCCCGATCGTCTCTCAAGACTTGTCCCTCAGAGAATTTGCCAACAACTACGTAATCGGTAGCACTCACACCTGGCGCAGGTTCCTAGTTACCGATGATGCGGGACAATTGGTAGGGGCGATCGACCTTGACGACCTCAAAACGATCCCGACCTCACGCTGGCCCGAAGTTTTAGTTCAAGAACTCCTGAAGCCGATCGAATTTTCCACCACCGTCAAACCAGAATTATCCCTCCTCGAAGTCGTCACCCTCCTGGAAACACTCAAAGTCCAAGAACTCCCCGTCATTCGCGAAAACGGTGTCCTCGTCGGACTTGTAGAAAAAGCTGAAATTGCCCGCTTGCTACAAAAACGAGCTGAAGCTAACCCTGCTTGATACCCTCAGATACTTGACAGATCACACTTAACCCCCTCGATTTCTTTTACCAAAAGGGCGATCGAGGGGGTTAACCGTAGCTTCACAAAAGTCAAGCCAAACACTAAATTATTAGCTGCAAATCAAGGATGATAACTATAATAGTGTATTGATCATGTGAGCGAGGACGCTATGCCATCTCAGGACGTTTCCTCTAAATCCGAAACAAAAGAGTCAAAAATTCTCCCTGCTCTCACCAACAATATATTGCCCGAGCAGAAAGCACCTCAAGCAACAGCTCAATCAAAAAATTTAGAGCTGACAGTTTCAGCAGCTCAAGAAATTATTTACAAATTTTTCATACATCATATCAACAACTCCGCATCCGAAGTAGTTTTGCAGCAATTTAAAAAAATATTTATAGAACTAATTGCTCCAGTTAACCCAAAATTAATTCAAGCCATACACATAATAGTTGAGTTTGACAGTCAACTAGAATTCAACAACTTATTTAAACGCTGCTGTTACATATTATTAAATAACTGGATAACTCACAGAAAATACCAATTTGCTCGGGACTTAATTCAAATTATTAGCCACAGAATTCTTAACGAACCACACCCGGACAATTGTCTAAAAATACTGAGAGTGTGGCTAACAAACTTTGTCAGCACCAAAGACTATGAAGACCTAAAGTTATCTGTATTAAAATACAGCGAGTATCATCAGGTAGAAGTTCACTGGACTTCTCGCTATCAGCCTTATTTGCTAGCCGCTCAATATCTAGACGCTAAAAACACCGTCGAAGAACGCCAAACCGCCAAACTATTGTCGCAGCAGCTAAAAGAGAAGTACAAGTTTGACTTAGCAATGTATACATCTCATTCTCAGTCACTCGCATTTAAACTTGAAAAACATTATAATCCGACACTTTTAGGAGATGAAGCTCTGCGTTTGATCAAAATAATTTTGGTGAATCGAGGCTCCTTGAACTATCGCAGTTTAGCCAATGTTTTTATCAATCAGAGTCAAAATATCACCTACAAGCAGTTTAAAGAATATCTGATTAAATATTTGTTTTATTACGATAAAAAATTTTATAACAATGATATTTATCTAGAACAAATAACCAATATTTTAGATGATTTTCATCCAGATAATGACGGAGAAACTTTGACAAGCGGCCTGTACCTGAGAACTTGCAATTATCTAATCAAATCTTTGACGGTGGAAAATTCCGGGAAACCGACACCCTTATTTCTCAAGTGTGTCGCTCAACAAAATCCTTTAACACTAGCAATTCTGATTCTCAAAATTATTTTGATTTCTCCCTATTCTCAAACTTACTTAGAACTTTGTTTTGCTCGCTCAATTCAATACTATCAAAATGAGTCGGCTGGTGACTGTCAGTGGCTGATTAATTTTTTAGAAGTTTGCCAGATTGCTCTAACTATTTATGGAGAAAATGTTCAATACAATCTAGTGAATATGTCAGAAAAACATCAAGAAGAACAGTTATTTATTGACCTCAATAACTGTCGAGTTTTTTCTCAACACAAACAAATTAAAAAAGATAAAGATTAGTCATCAGTCATTAGATCAAATCCGGTAGCATCGAAATTAATATTATATCCATTCCGGCTGCGCCGGAATGACAAGCGAGGACACGGCAGTGCCGTTTCCCTACAATTCATCGGGCGTAGGGAAACGGCACTGCCGTGTCCTGATTTCGGGTAATATAAATTCTGATGCCACCGGAAACAATATAACCCAAAGTCATTAAGTGCGCTCTTATAGCACCCTACAGCTCAATTTCTGTAATCAAATCGAGTATTTTTTGATAATCAAAATTATATAGATGATTCAGCAGAACTTCGGCAAGAACATCATTATCACTGCGGATTTGCTCAATTGTTGTTGCAATCAAGTCGAAGTCTGCCTGACGGACTGCCTGTTTTAGACTGCTCGTCCATTCTGGGGAAAGTTTTGGCTTCGAGTCAAGCGTAAATATTGCAGCACTATTAGATATTTTTGCTGTTGCGATAGTTGAACTCTCCGATAAATCAGTTACTTCAAAATATTTATTGATGACTTCAACTGGGCCAGTGGCTGTCACAACTTGAATGTCAAATTTGAAGATTGTGCCGCTTCCCACTTCGCTCTCGGCGGTAATGTCTCCGCCCATTAATCTGATGAACTCGCGGCTGATACTTAATCCTAATCCCGTACCTTTTTGAACTTTTTTTCCCGATGAACTTTGCACGAACAATTCAAATATGCTGTCTAATTCTTCGGGTAAAATGCCAACTCCGGTATCAGCAATTTCAAAATAAATAATAACTATTTTTTGAGCTTCAAATAAATTAAAATTTTCTTCAGATTTTGGATTAATTATTGTTTCTTTATTTTGGCATACTGTTACTGATACTGAGCCACTTTGAGTAAACTTAATGGCATTGTCTAATAAATTAATTAGCACTTGCCACAACTTAACGTCGTCGGTTTGCACGTACTGGGGAACATCGGAGGAGCAGTCAATGATTAATTCCAATCCTTTATTTTGTGCGGGGATTTGGAACATATTTTGTACGTCGCTCAACAAGCGGTACAAGTCAAAGTTTTTGGGGTTGAGTATCATGCGCCCAGCTTCGATTTTTGATAAATCTAAGACTTGATTGATCAGTTGGAGTAGGTGTTCTCCACTGCGGCGAATAATTTTGATGTTTTCTTTTTCCGGCAAAGTTAAATTGGCGCTGGGTTCCATTAATTGAGCGAAGCCGAGAATGGCGTTGAGGGGGGTTCGCAATTCGTGGCTCATGTTGGCGAGAAAGATGCTTTTAGCTTTGTTGGCAGCTTCTGCTGCTTCTTTGGCTTGTTTGAGTTCTTGTTCTGCTTGTTTGCGATCGCTCGTATCAATGATGATGCCGTGCCAGACGATATCTCCATTTTCGCGCAATTCTGGTCGAGAATAACCTTGAAGCCATTTGAGTTTTCCCGATGCTGTCACAATCCGCCATTCGTGGGAAAATGGTTCGAGTTCGATCGCACTTTTGGTAATTGCCTCGAAGTGACTGGGGCGATCGTCCGGGTGCATTTGTTCGTAGAGTAGAGCAGAGTTGTTCTGGATTTCCTCCGGCTCTAATTCTTGAATTTCTCGACACAGCGGGCTGATATATTCCATATTCACCGAGCCGTCGGGATGCTGCACGAATATGTAAAGTTCTCCGGGAACTGTAACAACTAATTTTTGAAACAGAGCTTCGCTTTTTTGCAAGGCTAATTGTGCTTGTTTGCGATCGCCAATATCAATCCCAAACCCAAAAAGGAAGTCAAAATTACCATTTTCATCTAAAACAGGCGTGCCGTACCACTCGACTAACAAAGTCCGAGCGTCATTCGTGAGAATGCGGTGTTCGTTAACCGTTTGCTCGCGCGCTGTTACGCGCTCAAAAATCGAATGCAATCCGGCTCGATCGCCCTCCGGTACAAATGTAGCTAAGTAATCTTTGCCCGTAACTTCTGCGGCAGTGTAACCTACAGCTTGCAGCATACAGCGGTTTGCCCGGATAATTTTACCATCAGAGTCGATCGCCACACAAAAAATCGGAGAATTTTCGATAATTTTTAAGTTAAAGTCCCGCTCTAGACGGACAATTTTTTCAGCTTGCTTGCGCTCCTCAATTTCGAGTTCCAAGCGGGCATTGATCGAGCCTAACTCGATCGTGCGATCGACTACTTCAATTTCGAGGGTGCGGTTGTAGTCAGCCAATATTTGCTCTGCGTGTTTGCGAGCCGTGATATCTTTAAAAACAGTGAGAACATAAAGGATATTGCCCGCACTGTCAAACACCGGCAACGCTCGGACTTGCAAGCGAATATTTTGCCCGTCTCGGCGAATTTCCATATCTTCAGCAATTACCAGTTCGCCCTTCAGGGCCCGCGCAAACGGCATTTGCTCGGCAGGGTAAAGTCGATCGGTTCCTGCTATATAAGTTTGATAAGCTTCTGCTAGCTCTTCTGTGGCGGCATCCGGCATTTCTCCCTTGCCCAATATCTGCTCTCCTGCCGAATTCATAAAAATAACAGCACCGCCCGGAGTTATTGCCGAGACTCCAACGGGCAAATTTTCTACCAGTTTGGCAAATTTTTCTTCACTGGCGGCTAAAGCTTGAAAAGATGTTTTCAGTTGAGCGGCCATTTCGTTAAAAGACTGGGCTAATTCGCCGACTTCATCTATCCTACTGACAGCAACAGTACGACCGAACTTTTTGGCGGCGATATCTTTAGCTGCTTCGTTGAGCTGCCATAGCGGCTGCGTTACCCACCGGGCTGTCAGCACTCCGGCAATTATCGATAGCAGCAGCGCCGCCGCACAAAGTAAAATTGTATTGTGGGTATTTCGGTTAATTTGCCCCATGAAATCGGATTCGGGAACTGCGATCGCAATCAGCCAGTTCAAACCGTAGCTATCAGAAAACGGCAGCACTGCTACAAAATATTTCTCCCCGTCTCGGTTAAATGTCAGTTGATGCTGCTGAATGTTACCAAAGCCCTTGAAGTGTTCGTACAAATACTCGGCTGCGATGCGAATGACAGGAGTTTGGCTGTCTAAAACATTCAGCCGCTCCAGTTGCTGCTTTCCGGGCATCTTTCGGAAGGGTGATTCTTGACTCGAACTGGCAACCAGCAAGCCCGATCGTTCGATCGCGAAAATTTCTCCCGTTTTGCTAAACTTGATGTGATCGAGATATTGGTGAATCTCCGAGAGTGAAAAGTCTACTGCACTAACTCCCAGCAATTTACCATTTCGATCGCGAATCGGTTGGCTCGCAGCAATAAAAACAGTCCCCGGAGTAAAACCCGGATAAATGCTCGTCCAAATCGGTTTGTTAGCTGCGACAGCTTCTTTGTACCAGGGACGGACTCGAACATCATAGGCTCCCGCTTCTGCGTTTAATTTGGCGGTGCGAGTGCCTCGGTCGTCTGTAGCGTAGTATATGTTACGAGAGTTTGTAGACTGGTTAGCTGCGACAATTTGCAAGCTCTTGTCGGTCGGGTTGCGCCAAATGCCGAGATATTCTCCTGATTTTTCAGAACCCAAGGAAATCCACTGAATACTTTTAAATGAGCGCATTTGCTGCCAGAGGAACCTCTCTCCCCGTGGCTGGGGCAGTCCTAACTTAAAGTTTAATTCGGTGCGGTCGATCGCTTCAACGTTAAGTTGATTTACCAAGTGGGTATTTTCGAGAAAATCAGTCAGTTGTTCTTCAACTCTCTTCCCCGTTTCCGCGATCAATTTCTGGGCGAGCTCTTCGACTGCTCTTTGTCCGTTGCGAAAGGAGAGATACCCGACTATCCCGACTGCTGCGACGATTTGCACCACAAAAGAGGTTACTAGAACGTCGCGCAGGGGTATTTTTGTTTGTTGTTGGGCAGTTTTGTTTGCGAATCGGGGCAACGGCATAGGCTGGTGACGAATTGCTCCCTAACACTGTAACTGTTCTGGCCCCTAATTTGACGTAAGGGCGATCGGGCTGATATCAATTCCGGCTGCGCCGGAATGACAAGCGAGGAAACGGCATCTTGAGTGTCCTGATTTTGGGTAATATTAATTCCGATGCAACCGAAATTGATCTGACACTCAACGGTCAACTGTCAACAATCATCTCTAAGTACAACCAAAATTAATATTAGACTTCTTTAATCTCGTATACTGCTGGTTGCCAAACTTCTCTTCAACAGCTACACGGAAAATCCCCCGCTCGTCCAAACGGATATAGCGAGGGGTGAGAATAGGTATTCTCGGAAAACATAAAGTTGTGGCAGTGGCTTTTGTCGAGCCATTGCCATCTGTAGAAGCCATACTCTTTTCGGCGAACAGAAAGATTTTAGAGCCAACTCTCTGCTTGCAGTCAATGCTTGAAGTCAAACCAACCAGTTCAAGCAAGAATTCAAAGCAAGTCGTAAAGACCTAGGATACTTCTTCGCGATCGATTTGGCGCAGGTGAATGTGCTTGCGTCCCAAAGAGATTTCAAATTCATCTCCCGGCTGGAGTTCCATTTGTTTGGTGTAGGCGGCTCCAATCAGTAAGTTGCCGTTAGATTGAACGCTAATGCGATAGCTGGCCGAGCGTCCGCCGCGTCCGTTACCGTTTTGCTTCCCGTCTAGCTGAATGCCTTCTGCATCAATCAGTGCATTCAGGAATTTCATCATGTTAACCCGTTCTACGCCGTTTTTGGTAACGGTGTAGTAGCCACAGGCTCTAGCTTTTTCTTCCTTGGTAAGGTTCTCTAGGTCTTTGACCTTTTTGATCAGACCTTCGCCTTCAAGGGGTTCGATATTTTTCTTTTTAACCATTTACTGAGTCCTGAAATATTCAACTGGTGTACGGATTTTTTCTCGGTTGGTTTTTGGTTTGACCAAGAAACTTTAGCTTTATAGCTGGTCGTAAAACTATATTACACCGATCGGCTCAATTGTTAACCACTATTATCTAAATATTTTTAACAACGTGTAGTCTTTCTTGAGAAGTAGCTGCCGGGTTTGTGCGAGCAATCTCTAAACTCGGTAGCATAAGCTATCAGCTATCAGCTAGCTGAATATTTGCCCCCGATCTTAAAATCCCATGAAGTTGACCACACGCGGACACTACAGTGTCAAAGCATTACTGGATCTAAGTTTGCAACCTCGCTTTGGCCCGACATCGGTGAAATCGATCGCGAACCGACAGGAGTTACCGGCTCCGTATCTAGAAAAATTGCTGATTGAAATGCGACGAGCCGGTTTAGTCCAATCAGTTCGGGGCTCCCAAGGAGGATATCAATTGGCCCGCGAGCCCGCTCAAATCTCTTTAGGACAAATCTTAGAGGCTGTAGGCGAAACTATTGAACCTTTACCTCGACATTCTCCCAACGCTTCCCAACCAGAGGACTGGGTAACATTCAGTTTGTGGAACCGATTGCACAAAAAACTTGCCGAAGCGTTATACAGTATTTCCCTCGAAGACTTATACTATGATGTCCGCAGTTGGCAAGCGGCTTTAGGGGAAGAAAGTAGCTTTATCATTTAACTGGTAAGTTCATTTATTCGATCGCTCTTCTAGCAAACATGAACGAAACACTTGTTACCTACTCCGGCGGCTGTCATTGCGGTGCTGTCCGCTTCGGAGTCACTGTGGACAAACACGAAGCCTTTGATTGTAACTGCTCTATCTGTCAAAAGAAGGGATTTTTGCACTTAATTGTGCCGCCGGAACGTTTTACCTTGCGTACGCGAGCGAAGATGTTTTGACAACCTATACGTTTAATACAGGCACTGCTAAACATACTTTCTGCCGGATTTGCGGCATTCACTCGTTCTATCGCCCCCGATCGCATCCCGATCAATTCGATATCAACGTCCGTTGTCTTGACGACGATGCTATTTCCAAGTTTAAAATTCTACCCTTTGACGGTGTTAATTGGGAGCAGAATGTACACCTGCTGGGCGACGAAAGTAATCTCAGCAGTTATGAGAAATACGCCTGATAATTATGAGGTTTTTAATTACTCAAACCTTTGCCTTTACTGCTTCGTGCGGATCTTTACCCGCCGGCGCTTTGCCCAAGATAGCCTGCTTAATTTTGCTAGAAAATCGCCGCTCAAAAATCAAAGTCCGCAAGGATAGCAACAGTTAAAATCTGGTCTATCGGGCGATCGAGGAGTGCTCGAACAATCCAGCAATTTTGTCATAAGCCCCCAGATTCATCCGTGGAATCACACAAAATCTCGGAATCCCGATCCCCAGCCCCTGGATTTATCAGTGGGCTCGCTTTCTTCAATTCTTCAATTCTTTAATCTAAAATCTAAAATCAATTGACGGACTATCAAGTTTGACACGATATATAATGATGCCGGATGAATTTGCTGTTTTGATTTTAGCTGCGGTATTAGATTATTCGATCGGCGATCCTTGGGGTTGGCCCCATCCGGTGCAGGCGATGGGTTGGGCGATCGACCGCTATACTCGACTTGTCTTTAATATCTGGAATAATCCCTCCGACAAAATCCCTCTCCCAGACGATCGTCCCTACCGCGATCGGCATAAACTGCTGCTACGATGTGCTGGTACAATACTAGCGATCGGGCTGATTGTAGGCAGTTATACTGTCAGTTGGTCGATCGTCCTTGCTGCTAGTTGGGTGCATCCTCTTTTCGGTATTGCCCTACAGACCATTTTGCTGGCAAGCTGTTTTGCAGGTCGCAGTTTGAGGGCGGCTGCGGAAGATGTGCTAGCACCTTTAAATATTGGAGATTTAGTCAAGGCGCGAGAACGGTTGAGCCTTTACGTCGGTCGGGATACCGAAAACTTATCGGAGTCAGAAATTTTGCGCGCACTGTTAGAAACTGTAACAGAGAATGCAGTTGATGGTGTCACAGCCCCGCTATTTTATGCCTTAGTTGGGTTCGCTTTGCCTTGTCTATTATCAACTGTTACCGATCGGTCGATCGATCTTAACTCGATGTGGGCGAGTGCAATAGTCCCCTTGGCGATCGCTTACAAAGCAGCCAGCACATTAGATTCTACGATCGGCTACAAAGAAGCACCATACACAGATTTAGGATGGTTTAGCGCCAAACTAGAAGACGTGCTGACGTGGATTCCTTGCCGACTAACAGTGATTACTTTAGCCGTTATATCTGGCAGACCGATTTATATTTGGCAGATTTGTCAGAGAGATGCGGTTAAAGATGCCAGTCCCAATTCCGGTTGGAGTGAGTGCGTCTACGCCGCCATTTTGGGAGTGCAACTAGGAGGGACAAATTCCTATCGCGGAGCGATCAAACACAAACCGCTGTTAGGCGAGCCAATTCACCCCATCACAGCCCAAGTAATTAGCCAAGCATTCCAATTAACCCGGTATTGCTTTCTGATTTGGTTGGGACTATCATTGTTTGTTTATACTTTATTATGTTCGATCGGCTAACTAGCGAACTCACCTGCGGATAGATACATCCCTCTGGGGTACATCTCTATTTTGCAAGTTGCAAGGGCGAAGCATTTTGGCAGACGATTTATTAGTGAGAATCAGAGATTTAATGCCAAAATGCTTCGCCCCTACGAATATACTTGCAAAAATGAGATGCACCCTACCTCCGACAGGATTCTGGGATGCTGCCAAAGCAAAAAAAGTTTTGACGTTAGTAATTCAAACCCTGATTCGTCTCTCAAATCAATCTAAAATCTAAAATCTAAAATCTAAAATTGCCCGATCCGCCAATAGCCAACAATTAGATCCCAGTAACCAATGACTAAAATAATCAAAATTTTATCCCCGGATGAAATGAGGCGCACTCTTACCCGCGTCGCTTCCCAGATAGTCGAAAAATCCGGTGTTCCATCCGAGTTAGTGCTGTTGGGGATTTATACTAGAGGAGTTCCTTTAGCTCAAATGTTGGCAGCTCAAATTGAGGTTCTCGAACAAGTCAAAGTATGCGTTGGTGCTTTGGATATTACCTTTTACCGAGATGACTTGGATCGAGTTGCCATGCGGACACCGGCTAAAACAGAAATTCCTTTCGATTTAACAGGCAAAACTGTGGTGTTGGTAGATGACGTTATATATAAAGGTAGAACGATTCGAGCGGCTTTGAATGCGGTAAACGATTATGGGCGACCTGAGAAAATTTGGTTAGCGGTATTAGTCGATCGCGGACACCGAGAAGTGCCGATTCAGCCGGATTTTACGGGTAAAAAGTTGCCAACTGCAAAGGAAGAACAAGTTAAGGTTTATGTTCAAGAGTACGATGGGCGCGATGGAGTGGAGTTAATTAAGGGTTGAGCGGGTTTTTGCGATCGAGACTGAGCCACATCAAATCCCGTGGCAGAGGAATTAATATTACCCGAAATCAGGACACTCCAAAAGCCGTGTCCCTACGGAGGATATATATCTGGGGTGTCTTTCATAAACCTGGAATCTGCTGTATTGGGGTCGATCGGACTCGCTCGCTTAGAAACCGGGTTTCTTCGGGGATTTCTCGTTCCCCGCCCCAAAATTTTCGTATAAACCCGGTTTCTGGCCCAGCCGATCGGACTCCCTCGCTTAGAAACCGGGTTTCTTCGATTTCTCGTTCCTCGCCCAAAATTTTTGTAGAAACCCGGTTTCTCTGGTATCTAAATAGAAACCCGATTTCTCGCCCGCGCTGGGAGTATTTTGATTGATTAAAAATCGGCAGTGCAGGAGTTGAACCTGCCTGGGGCGAATTATGAGTTCGCTGCCTAAACCGCTCGGCCAACTGCCGTTAAATTGATTTACATCAAATTAACTTAGAAACAATGATAACATGAATTCCCAAGTCCATGCTAGAACTAGAGAACAAAAATCAAAATCTTTATATCTGTTGAGTCGCCGATCGCCTGCTAGCCACTGTGAGGCAAGTCGATCGACCAGACAAAGCAGTTTCTACGACTTGGCATAAACTTATAGGGAATGGCAGTGAATTCGACAGTAGTGCTGACTCTAATTCTGCTCGCTCTGATGTTTGGAGCAGGTGTGACGAGTTCTGTTTTGGGATTTACAACTGGTCGCGAAGCCTTGAAAGGAACGACTCAACCCGATGTTCGCCCTAGCAACAATGCTGGAAGCGGCAAGCAGGGAAATCCGGCTAACAAAGACCAAGTGAGCATTTTGAAAGAAAAAGACATTCTCAAAACCGTGAAAGCGCGGATAGAAGGTCGCGATCCCGAAAAAACGGCTCAAGCAAATATTAAAACAGACAAGGCAAGCCCTAAACCAGCCACAGCCAAAAAACCGGGCGCGCCAAATGCCAGTAACAAGTTTCCCCTCAACAGTCGCGACGGGGGAATAGTTCTGGAAGTGAGTGCAGCCAGTCAGCGTGGTACATCCATGCTGCTAGACGTGAGCATGAAAAACGAAGGTTCTCAAGCTGTGAGGTTTCTGTACAGCTTCCTAAACGTCACGGACGATCGCGGCCGGGCCCTGAGTGCGACTGCTGACGATTTGCCGGCGGAACTGCCCCCCAACGGGCAGGTGTATTACGGTACGGTGAGTATTCCCACAGCTTTGTTGGAAAATGCTAAAGAAGTTTCGCTAACCTTGACAGATTATCCAGGTCAAAAGCTACAGTTACAAATATCTGGCATTCCAGTAGCGAAGTAATGATGATCGGGAGACAAACCTCCATACGGATGCTCAGGTTCGATCGAGAAAGTTTTTCAGCGGGAGAACTGTGTCACTTTTAGGGGCTAGTGTTGATCGGATAGCTGAGTTACCCGCGATGGCTTGGACAGATGTCCTGTCGCGGTTGCTGTCAGTGCTGCTGCTGATTGCAATCAATGCTTTCTTTGTGGCGGCTGAGTTTTCGATGGTGACGGTACGCCGATCGCGCATCAATCAGTTAGTAGAGGCCGGCGACGTTGCAGCTCTAACTGTTCAATCATTACAAAAAAGTATCGAGCGATTGCTCTCGACAATGCAGTTGGGAATCACTCTTTCTAGTTTAGCTCTCGGCTGGATTGGAGAAGATACGATTGCCGTGCTAGTTCGAGGTGCGATCGGCTCTTTGCCGCTGCCAATTTATCTCAAGGAGTCGATCGCCCATTCTTTGGGCATATCAATAGTAACTTTTTTCCTGCTAGCTTATCTCCAAATCGTCCTCGGCGAACTTTTCCCCAAATCTGTAGCGTTACTTTATCCCGAACAGCTAGCCAGAAGTTTAGGGCCTCCAAGTTTATTAGTTTCCCGTTTGTTCAATCCCTTTGTGTCGTTTCTGAATCAATCTACTCGATCGCTCTTGCGACTTGTCGGAATTGAATACGATGCCACCCATCGGCCGGTTACTCCCGAAGAACTGCAATTAATTATAGCTACTTCCAGCGAATCGAGCGGCTTGGAAGCAGAAGAGCGAGAATTGCTCAACAACGTGTTTGAATTTGGCGAAGTCTGGGTAGAAGAAGTGATGGTGCCGCGGCCGAGCATTGTGGCACTTCCCAAGACAGCCACCTTTCAAAGTTTGCTGGACGAAATGGCGATTTCCAACCATTCCCGCTATCCCGTAACCGGAGATTCTCTTGATGACATTATCGGGATTATTGGCTTCAAACAACTTGCGAAACCTTTAGCGGAAGGTTTGCTATCTCCCGACACAGAAATTGTAACTTGGATGCGATCGGTGAGGTTTGTACCCGAGATGATGCTGCTGGGGGAATTACTGCCTTTGATGCAGAGTTCGTCGGAAGAAATTGCGATCGTCGTCGATGAATTTGGCGGCATTTCCGGGTTAGTGACGCTGCGGGATTTGATCGCAGAAATTATCGGCCGCACTTACCAGTCGTCTGATAGTAAAGAAATTGCTTTGCAAGTATTGGACGATCGCACTTTTTTGGTACAAGCGCAGTTAAATGTAGATGACGTGAATCAAATCTTGAATTTGGATTTGCAGGTGACAGACGAATATCAGACAATCGGAGGTTTTCTGAGCTATCAGTTGCAAAGAATGCCGGCTGTAGGAGAAGTTTGGCGCTGCGAAAATGTGGAATTTACGGTTGTTTCTGCGTGCGGGCCGCGGTTGGATCAGATTCAAATTCAGTTGTTGTCTGGGGCGGCGGGCGATCGAGCTTTGAGTGAAGTTGTAGCGGCTGGCGAAATTGTCGGGAGAGGGCGCAAGAATAGCGGGTTGAGAGGTGTGGCGAAATTTTCTAGTTAAGCATATTTTAGCGAATACCTAGATAATCAACTCGCTCGAAGTCGCTGCGTACTAAATCATCTAACGTCGGGCCTTTAGGGCGTAAATTAATGCGATCGCCAGCCCTCACATTTTCGTAATGTGCGTTGGGAATATAGATATCTTGCTCCTGCATAAAAGCGAAAGTAAAGTTGAAGGCATCGTCAATGTCCTCAGCTTTAACCTCACGAAAGTCAGAGAGGAATAGGAGATCCATTTCTGCTTCAAAGTACAGCATCTCTGCAAATGCACCTCCGTCATAGCAGTTATAACCAATATAACCGTAAGTGTCGCTGCATTTGTAGTAGATCGCGCGAGTGGATAGGAAGTTAGAAAGAGTGATCGCATCTCCTACTCCAAATACAAGGGAACCGGGCTGATGATTCAGTTGCTCAACGATCGTCCAAGGGTGTCCTCGGAATTGAAAGATAATATAGCTTTCGGCGGTAATTTCGATTTCGCGATCGTATATATCCCGTTCCCAAACATCCGCACGTCTCGCCCTACTAAGCCTTTAGGCTACTGATTCAATAGGAGCCCGAACGAGAAGTAGATTTTGGTTTCTGTCAATTGTTTCAATACCCCGGCGCTGTTCAACAGACATATGTTTTAAAGTTGTAAAAACAATCTATGGCTAGTTTACCTCTTTTTCAGACTGTAGCGAATGCCCAGGAACAACCAGGGTGCTTTATACTTGATTCATCAGGTAAAGTCAATAGACTCGGACGCATCAAAACCAAAGAAACCGGGTTTTTAGCCGCTTCTGCCATCTGTAATTTATTCTCGCAAAAAAACCCGGTTTTTGACCACCCGCTGCGATGCTTAGAAACCGAGTTTTTTACCATTGTGGCGGGCGAAGCGAAGAGACTCGAAAAAACCCGGTTTCTGGGTCTTCGTCGCGCGCAAGTCATTTTTAAGCGTTTAGAAACCGGGTTTTTTACCGTTGCGGCAGGCAGAAGCGAAGAGACTCGAAAAAACCCGATTTCTGACTACCCGCGCGCCAGCCATATTTATGCGTAAAACACCGGATCTTTCAATCCCAATTCTTCAAAAGCCGCTAGCCGCAACCGACAAGAATCGCAAACGCCGCAGGCATTTTCCCCGCCTGCATAGCAAGACCAAGTTTGCTCCCAAGGTACTCCTAATTTGTTGCCTAATTGAATAATTTCGGTTTTTTTAAGTTCGATCAAAGGTGTTACAATATTAATAGCTTCTCCTTCCCTTCCCTGCTTGGTTCCCAACCGAAATACTTCCTGCATGGCTTGGATGTAATCGAGGCGACAGTCGGGATAGCCGGAATAATCTAAAGCGTTGACGCCGATATAAATTCGTTGAGCTTTTAGCGTTTCGGCGTAGGCTAGGGCAAAGCTGAGAAAGATGGTATTTCTAGCTGGAACGTAGGTAATGGGGATGTTTTGAGACATTTCTGCAAGACTGCGATCGATCGGCAATTCTATCCGATCATCCGTCAGCGCCGAACCGCCCCACAGTGTTAAGTCAAAGTTTACCACCTGATGCGCCTTAACGTCTGCCGAAAGTACGATCGCCCGTGCTGATTCCAACTCCCGCCGGTGTCTTTGCTGGTAGTCAAAGGAAATCGCGTAACACTCGCAGCCGTCGGCCTTGGCTTGATACAAAACTGTTGAGGAATCCAGCCCTCCCGACAATAAAATAACTGCTTTCACTTAAAACATCCTCGATGGAATTAGCTTTTATATTTATATCAAATCTGCTTGAATTTGGCAATGACAGGAGTTATACAAAACATTTAAATGTAGGGTGCGCAGTGCGCACCTTACCCATGATAATCAAGTTAAATTCCTAACAAGTCGTCTAGTTCGCGGTAATCGGGCAAAGTTGTATCAATTTCTTTACCCTGCCGCAAAACAGTCCGATCGCCCTGAGTTCTAGATAACAGTTCGCTGAAATTCCGCGCCTTAAACAAAATCAAATCTGCTGGTAAACCAACGGCAATTTTTCCTGTATTCGGCAATCCCATCAACTCTGCTGGTGTTTGCGTGACTGTGCGCAGCCAATCTCCATAGGGCATATCTAAATGAGCGATTCTGACTGCCATATTGAACACTTCTAAAACATCATGATCGCCAAAACCATAAAACGGATCGCGACAATTGTCGCTGGCGACAGCAACGGGAATTCCGGCTGCTTTAAGTTCGTGCAGCAGCGTGACTCCCCGCCAGCGCGGTGTACGCCCAGATTGTCTGTCTTGCAGGTAAAGATTACACATTGGTAAGCTGACAATGCCGATGTTTGCTTCCTTGACTAATTCCAGAGTTTCTGTTACTAAATCTGACGGTTGTACAGCTAAACTACAGCAGTGTCCGCAGATAATTTGACCGCTAAATTTATGGCGGATAGCGGTTTTTGCTACTTGTCGCAGTGTTGTTGATTCTGGATCGTTGTTTTCATCGGTGTGGAAGTCGAGATTTAAACCGTGTTCTTGGGCTAAGCTAAAGACTCGATCGAGCTGTTTGTCTAAATCGGGATTCATGTAGGCGACTCCGCCGAGGATGCCGCCGATTTGGGCAATGCGTGAGGCTAATTTTTCGCCTGCGGGTGTCAGGAAATAGTCGAGGGAAACCAGGGAAACTGCTTGCAAGATTAGCCGATCGCCCCATTCGGTTTGCAGTGCTTCCAATACTCCCAAACTTACGATTCCCTGTTCGCCTGTTGCGTCGATGTGAGTACGGATGGCTTTGGTTCCGTGGGCGTAGCTGCACTTTAATCCGAACTCCATTCGCCGGTAAACATCGTCTGCATTCCAGTTTTTTTGGGCGTCAGCGCGCGCGGAGTCGATCGCCCTGGCAAAAGTTCCATCGGGATTGGGCGATCGTTCCCAAATGTGTCCTTTGTCTAAGTGGGTGTGCATATCCACAAAACAAGGCAAAATTAAGCCGCCGCGCAAATCGACAATTGGGATATCTACAATTGGGGATAAATGTTCTGTATCTGCGGTCGTAATTTGGGCGATCGTACCCGCTGCAATTTCCACATCTACTAAACAAAAATTGTTGTCAGTAGATGCTGATAGGGCGATCGTCGATTGCATCTCGATCAGAGACTGGGGTACGCGACCATTTTTTAGCAAATAGTTAGATGTACTTGGCAACATTAATTTTTTGAGTTAGTATTTTATTGATAATTCAGCGCTACCAGTTGTAAATATAGCAACCCTTGTCGGAATTGTGAACATCTCTCTTTTTTTTATTCTCTGTGCCCTCCGCAGTTAGTTTAAAAAAATCTCATGCACAAATGAAATAGAATTGCTAGAGAAACTTGGGTTAAATATGTAGCTTTGTTGGCAGTGCAGCCCCGATAGCTGAAGCACAAATGCAAAATTTTTATATTTTTGAGGAAAGCGCGCAAGTCAGCGTCACGAATTTGGCTATGCCGGATACTTCCTGATCCTGAATCCTGTTGCTATCATAAATCACTGCTTCAAATTGGAATTTCATTTACAACCAACAGCGTCTACAGCAAGAGCCTAAAAAACTGTGTCAAAATCCAAGCATATAGTTTTAACGTCGCATCCCGACAGATCCGGCACAAAACCTCTTCCCATTTACTGGGGAGAAATCGATCCCCTGAAACGAGGGCCTGTAGTTGGCAGCCTCAGCAAATCTTCTCACCGGAATGCGATCGGCACTCATTCGGGTTCTTACTCTGTTTATCGAGCGCTAGCAGTTGCTTCGGGCGCACTCCAAGCGGATCATCGGCCTGATTTTACCAACACGTCTCCGGCTGCAAACATCGGGCCGCATCCAAGTTGGGGCGATCGCAATTTGATTGTTTCTCTCGATCCCTTTGGCGGTTTGGTTAGCGAAATTTACACTTCATTTGCTCAGCAGGGATACGATATCCGCCCGACAATTGCTGTCACTCAAGCTCACATTAATATGCCGGAATTACAAGAGGCTATCGCCAAGGGGCGGGTGCAAATTGATGGCAAGATAGTTAAAAAAGGTGGCAATTTAGCTGTAACAAAAATTGCGATCGACCCGGTGTGGTATTTGCCGGGAATTGCTCGCCGGATCGGTGTGCAAGAAAGTGTTCTCCGTCGTGTCTTGTACGAGCAAACAGGCGAAATGTTCTCGGATTTGGTTACTCGACCGGATTTGCAGGTTTTCTTGCCCCCAATTGGCGGAACTACGGTTTATATTATTGGCGATGTCGCGAATATTTCTAACCCGCAGAAGCAGTTGGCGGTACGGGTACACGATGAATGCAACGGTTCTGATGTGTTTAGTTCGGATATCTGCACTTGTCGTCCTTATTTGGTACACGGGATTGAAATTTGCATCCAAACAGCACAATCTGGTGGTTCTGGGGTAATTGTTTACTTCCGCAAGGAAGGGAGAGCTTTGGGGGAAGTGACTAAGTTTTTGGTGTACAATGCCAGAAAACGGCAGGAAGGTGGCGATCGAGCTGATGCCTATTTTACTCGCACTGAATGTGTTGCAGGAGTTCAAGATATGCGGTTTCAAGAACTAATGCCAGATGTGCTGCACTGGTTGGGTATCTCTCGAATTGACAGTTTAGTTTCGATGAGCGATCTCAAATACAATGCGATTATCAATTCTGGCATTCAGGTGGTCGATCGCATCCCCATTCCTGAAGATTGGATTCCCGCAGACGCACAAGTCGAAATCGTCGCCAAAAAAGCCGCTGGCTACTACACGCCAGACCCTGTGCCAGATGCTACAATTCTTGCAGAAGCGAAAGGACGCGATTTAGGAGATTGAGAGGGCAAAGACGCGATCATTCGCGTCTTTGCCAAATAAAATTTATTGCTGGTTTTTGATCAGTCAGGGTAGGTTATGGCTAATTTGCGTTCTACTGTGATCGTAAAAACAGATATTTGCGGATATACCGCCCGAGTTAAAAAATTATCTCAGTCGGACTTAAGTAGTTTGTTAAACGAGCATAAAAATTTTATTTCAGATATTAGTACCAGAAATGAAGGCAGCGTGATTAAAGGAGAAGGCGATTCATTTTGGATAATTTTTCCTAGCGTTACAGCAGCGGCTATGGCAGCCATAGAAATGCAGCAAGAATTGAGAGCAGAACAATCTAGCAAGGCGAACGACGAACGATTAGCTATTCGCGTGTCGATTACATTAGGAGATGTCTTGCATCAAGATAAAGATATCTTTGGCGATACGGTGAATTTAACAGCACGCATAGAATCAGTAACTCCGCAAGATGAAATATATTTGTCACAAGCGGCATGGTTGGCGCTCAACAAAGCAGAAGTGCAAACATCTTTTGTGAATGAGTTTTCTTTGAAAGGGATGAGCGAACCTGAAAAAGTCTACAAAGTTGACCAAAGTCACAAGACGCGAATTGTCGAAAATCAAGCAATAATTAAAGCTGATTTGAGAGGTTTTATTGCTTATCAAGAATCCAATTCTATTAGAGATGTTGAATATTTGCTCACTAACTTTGATACTTTTGAAAAAACAATTTGCGAGGAATATGGCGGCACAATTCGGAGTATTGTTGGTGATTCGCATTTGTTGACTTTCCCGGAAGCTCACTCAGCCTTAGCGGCAATGGAAAGTTTGTGTGAGAATTGGAAACTTTTTATTCATGGTAATCAAATACCTTGCGGCTTGTCGGTGGGAGTTGCTAAGGGCAGTTTGTATATATTTCGGTCTTGTACTTATGGCAAAGATATTAATATAGCCGATCGCCTGGAAGATATAAGTAAAATAGTATCTCCGGGTACAGAAAAAAATTCGGTGATAGTTTCCGATCAAGTAAAGCGCGAAGTCAGTGGCTCGAAGTGGGAATATAAGCTGATCAAAATCGATAGAAATGTGATTTTAGATAATCTTTTAGATTACAGTCAGTTTGACTATTTTAAAGAAAATGATGTTTACCGCTGTTTGGTAGTATAGCGAGTCTAAATCATTCATGCAGATGTGTAGGGGCGGTGCCCCCGTGCCCGCCCTCTCCGAGCGATTGGGCAACCACGGGGGGTTTGCCCCTACAAGAATTACACAAATGATTTAGGATAATTGTATGAAGTTGGACAATATTGAACTTGAGACTGTAGAATATCTGAGAACTACGGTGGCGATTCGCCAAAAGTGCGATCGGCTTTTTGATTTAGCCTCCGAAAATAAACTCCGCCACTTCCGCGTCGATTTATCTCAACTCGACAAAGCAGCAAACTATGTAATTGATACAACCTACCAACAGTATCCCGATTTTAACATTCCCTTTCATAGTCGCTGGCGACATTTTGAAGTCGGCAACTTGCCACGAATCGCCGAATTAGATACAGCTTTAGTAGAATTTGCACTCATAGAGCAAGCTAAAATCAAATTTGATTTAGCAATTATCAGCGTTTTGCTGGATGCTGGCGCTGGTGCAGATTGGCAATATTGCGAAACAGAAACCGGACAGGTTTACCGCCGTTCGGAAGGGTTAGCAATAGCCACTTTTCGGATGTTTTGTCAAGGTGTTTTTTCCAGCAATCCCGATTTTCCTTGGCAAGCTGATTCGCGGGGACTTTCTCAATTAAAACTAGAAACTTTAGCTGCGGGATTTCAGATCAGTGGAGACAATCCGCTAATTGGTTTAACGGGAAGATTAGAATTGTTGCAGCGTTTGGGGAAGGCGATTTGCCAGCATCCATTATTATTTGGCATCGAAAACCCGCGTCCCGGCAATTTGGCAAAATATTTGCTCGACAGTCGAGTTTCTGGAGTCAAAACTGTGAACACTTCAGAAGTTTTAAGTGCTATTTTGACAGGTTTTGGGGAAATTTGGCCGGGAAGATATGCAATTAGCGGTATCAATTTAGGCGATGTTTGGCGGCATCCGGCATTGCAAGGAGAAAGTCTGGACTCTGAATTTGTGCCGTTTCACAAACTGTCGCAGTGGTTGACTTATTCGCTGCTGGAACCGCTGCAAGAACTTGATTTAGAAGTCGTCGGATTGGATGAGTTAACGGGATTGCCAGAGTACCGCAACGGCGGTTTGTGTTTGGATATCGGGCTGCTGCGGGCAAAGGATGCGGCTGTTTTTGAACAGAGTTATTTGCCTGGTTCGGAAGTTATAGTGGAATGGCGATCGCTAACTGTGATTCTTTTAGATAAAATTGCCGCAGCTATGCGAAAAAAACTGCATTTGAGTACCACTCAATTACCGCTGGTGAAGATTTTGCAAGGAGGAACTTGGGCGGCGGGGCGGAAAATTGCAGCCGAATTGAGGGCTGGTGGAGTGCCGCCAATTCAGATTGAAAGTGACGGTACTGTGTTTTAAAAGGAAGAAGGAAGAGGGGAAATTATCCCACTCTCCCAACTGATATTAAATCCGGTAGCATCGGAATTATTAATATTACCCACAGTCAGGACACGGCAGTGCCGTGTCCCTACAATTAATCGGGTAGGGACACGACACTGCCGTGTCCTCGGTATCATTCCGATGCAACCGGAAATGATATGAAAACTCAAAATTTAAACCTGAAAACTATTCCTCACACTCCCCACAAGCTGCTTACTTGCAAGTGCGATATTTGACGTGATAAACTAAGCCGCGATTAGCTAAATCGAAGGAGTCAACGGTTGCCATGCCGGCACCGCGGGCTGTCATCGAAGCATTTACTCTCATGTTTACACTGTCGCCGCAGCGAGACCAAACATTAGCTACAGTGACTAAGCTATCTCGAACGTTGTAGTTAGTTTCGCCGTTGAAAGTCCGATTAAAAACGGGGCCGCGGGTTCCAGCAAAAAAGTATTCTGCTCGCAGGTTGCCTGTGGTTCTAGGAGCAACGTAGCCGCGGTAATCAGCATCGTAGATCGAAATTTGGAAGCCTTGGGGTACTTTGATAGGAATGCTCAGATTGCAGTTTTTTCGGGTTTCTGCTGAGACATTCCCTTGGGCTGTAAATTTATCAAATAGGATGCTAAGTTCTTGACCATCTGGGCTGACAGTGACGCTGGCGGATCGATCGGGGCAACCGTTGCCGCCGTAGCTTGCTCCTAAAATTTGAACTGTCGGATTAGCCAGGGCGGGGCTGATAGAAGCAGTCATCAATGCTGTAGCTAGCAATAGTTTTACAAACTTCATGGATGTTCTCCTTAATAAGTTAAGTTGTGTTTTTGGCTCAGCCTAAAAGAATTAAACTGAATTTAGGTAAGGTTTTTTTTACTTGGATGTGACCGCCTTCATCTATAAAAATGAAAAGCCAGCAAAGCCAAGCTGATGACCTCAATTTCAGTATCTACAGCAGGTTTTTTGGATTAGTGAATTTATCTCAAAAACTGGTTTTCTGCTGATACTTTCTAAGATTCATGTCTGTTCGAGAAAGTTCCGGAAGATTTTGGCGCGAAACTCCGGATCTGTGTTATTTACCTTTTGGGGAGTGGGAGACAGCAAGCGAGATTAGTCGGGAGGCTGTTGAGCCAGATTTTGGTTCCCCTAGGGCTATTTTGTACCCGGACTGGGAGATGCAGACGATCGCCTTTACGGCACTATGTGAATTCAATAAAATTATTTTTTGTTGTATATGCCAATACATCATTTAAAAATAAGTTGACTAACATACGTATTGGTTTGATATTGTCATAGGATCTAAACTTTAAGATTTTAATGTCACGAAAAATCTATATTTAGCAATGGTTGCAGGATTTTTGAGATGAAATTCGTAAATTGCATTATCTAGATGTACTTACTGCATTTTATCGTTAAATTCTATGTCTTTAGTGTAATTAATTGCAGGAATTAGTACATACAATAGAGGTATGATGCTCAATGCTTAAGATCGACTACTAACATTTTTTGGACGAGGAAAAAAAGCATGGAGACTACAGTACAGAAGCAAGCCCCACATCAGGCTGTTGAGGAAGTGAAAATTAACAACATCAACAGTTCTGAGTTTGAGCTTTGGGCGAAAGCGGTGAAACGGCAGATGATTTCAGCACTCTCTAAAAAAGGCGCGCTTTGACATCTCTGGGTTGGTTGTCGGCAAGTTGTGTTGATTTAATTAACAAAATTGTTGTCTGCATTGTTGTCCTGCAAGCGATGGCGGCGAGGGTAAGAGTTTTGAGATGGCACCGCCAGCCAACAGCCCTGCGTCGCTTTTAGGAGTTGGGGAGGGGGCGAAAAAAGCATTTTGCTTGTTCCTAGTTTTGGACGCACTGGTGGCAGGAAACCGGGTTTTTTTACGAAAATACTTCTGTTGCGATCGGCAGAAACGGTAAAAAAACCCGGTTTCTTTGTGTCAAGAGTGCGTCCTGGACTGTTCCGTCTGCTGAGTGCTTTTTCCCAGATTACGATCGCTTGTCAACCGCCGCCAGCAAGCGTAGACTTCCGTCTTGAATCTGGACTGCTTTCACTGTTCCCACAGCGACTCTTTGTTGACCGTTAGCCATCGCTACTTCAATCTTAATTTTGGGGTCAGCCTGCAAGCCCAGTCGCCCCCAAAGCCACTTGACTTGAGTAGCAGGAAAAGAGCGCACTTCTACATCTGTAAAGGGCGAATTCACCCAGCGGCTGCCGTCGTTAAAACTAGCTACTTGCACTTGATACCAAACTTGTTCTCCGGTCAATTTTAACTCGTTTTTTGCTTCGGGTTCTAGCCACTCAGCGGGATTGATGCTGCTAACTAAAGTAGCAGAACCCATAATTTGACTTTTGTGGTCTTCTAAACTTTCAGCCTGAGAAACTGCTTCCTCAAGTTTATTGACCAAATTCCGAATTCGGCTTCTAGTTTCGCTGTCAGTATCTGATTGGCGATCCAGCCAATTCATTGCTTCGCGAGTTCCGTCTTGAGAGGCGACAACCAGAGCGCCCCAAGCTTTGACATCGGCATCAGCCGCATTCACTCTCAAGGCGGCGTCTACGCGGTTCATGATCCGCCCGCCGTCATTTTTGAGGGTTGTGCTAATTTCGTGACTGTTGCTGGGATCGGCTTCAAATACTTGCAAAGCTTGACTCCAGCGGCCGTCGATCAATTCTGCGAGAACTTGTTGGCCGGGACTGGCCCAAGATGCGATCGCCTGAGCCCGAGTAATTTTAGCGTGAAATTCGATCGTCTCTAGCTGAGCTTGGGCGACGGCGGGCCAATTTTGACCAGCTTTGATCTTAGCCGATCGCATGACATTTAATCCCGGAGACCACAGCCCGCTGTTCGCCAGCCGCAGCCCGTTTTTATAAGTTTCGTCATTGAAGGCAAATTCTTCTAAAGAAATCGGCGTTAACTGAATTGGGTTGGGGACAAATTTGCGCGGGCCGATTTGATAAAGAGTAAATTTCGGCTCTAAACCAACTGTTTGGTCGATCGCCAACTGCGGGTTTGGCGCCTTCACAATTTGCTGCCAATTCGGTGCTTGTCCGGCCGCACTCGCCCAATCCAACAGCGAGATTAAATGATTTTGGCTGGGGTTATAGCGAACGACTTGTCCGTAGGGAATTTTCTTATCGCCCCGCAGTAGTTTACCGCTGACATTAAACCAAATGCCGGAGGCTGGGGGCTTACCGTCAAAACGACGCAATTCTGTTAGCGGTAGCGACTGATTCGAGGCTTGATTGTTAGAGCTAGAATCACCTAAATCAGCAATCACAAAAGATTCCGCAGGGCCTTCGACATTCACAGAACTTGCTAACTGAAAATACTGTTCTTTTTCGGAATCGCGATCGGGAAGCTGCACCCGTTTGTACACCCGAAGTTCGACAATTTGATGGCAAGGATTTTTGCAAACAGTAGAAGCATTAACAGTCCTTTCCACCAGCACCGGCAACAGCAAATCGGGAAGAGCATTATCGCGAGATTTATCAACCGTCAGCGGCAGGGGTTCTCCGGTGATAAATCCCAATTTGCGGACGCTGGCTTTGATTTGATCGAGAGTTTGGATTGAATCTCTGCTACCTGTAGGCAGGCGCGACCATTCGGGTACAAACTGAGAGACCAACCTGTTACCGTTGGGATCGACAATTAGCTGGTAACTCAGCCAAGCGCCACCTCCCATCAAAGCTGCGCAGCCGCACAAGACGCTGAGAGCTGTCAAGTTAGCTACCAGTCTTTTCCAGGGATATCTGGCTGCGGTTGGGGGAGCAGATATTGGAAGCTGCGACTCTTGAAGTTTTTTGGGGCGTCGGTTTTGGCGGCGGCGTCTGGTTGGAGGAGGAGCAACTTTGGGATTTTCTGGGGGTTTGGCTCGATTTTTTGAGGGGTTAATTTTGTGTTCCATCATCCAAGTTTTAGAATTTAGAATTTAGAATTTAGAGTTTAAAATTGCAATAGCCGATCGTACTGCCGACCTATGATATCCCAGGTGTATTCGGTTTGAATGAGCGATCGTGCGCTCAGAGAGAGTTCCTGTCTTAACTGCTGATTCTCAAACAAACTGCTAATCGCCTCAACATACTCCTGAACTTTGTTCGCCCGCAAGGCCCTTGTCGGTTGTGAGTCACCATCGACGGCTAAACCCTCCAAACCTCGATCGCTCGCCACGACGGGAGTTCCCGCAGCCATCGCCTCCAAAGTTTTATTTTTAATCCCAAAACCAATTCGCATCGGCACAACACAAACAGCAGCCTGATGCAAATATTCTGCCACCCTTTGCACCCGACCTACTACTTGAATTCCCGGGAGTTTCCCCAAGGCGAGCACGGAGGGGACTGGGGAGGTTCCGACTAGGGTGAGGGTGCTATCGGGATACCGCTGCTGCAAAAGTGGCAGTATCTGCAAACTGAGAAACTGCGCTGCGTCAATATTGGGCAAATTGTTCATTGCGCCTGCAAAAATTAAGGTGTGTCCTCCCGGATCGATCGACCGATATGGAAACTCTACCAAATCCACCCCGTTAGGAATCACATCAATGGTGGGGACAAATAAATCTTCTCGCCCTCGGCGCTGCGGCGACAGCAATTCTAGGAGTTGCTGCTTGTCGGTGGATGTTGTCGCGACAATCCGGGAGAATTTAGAACAGTAGCGTGTTTCGTAGCGGGCGAGTAGGGGTAAATTCAGTCGATCGCGCAGGGGTTTTTGGGACGTGCCGGTTGCTAACATTTCCCTGCAAGTTCCCCAAACGGAACTGTGAATGTTTGCCACTGTCAGCAGTTTTTGTCGCCATTCTGGACGCACGTAAATCTCGTTAACGCTGTGTTCGCAGGTGACAGCATCGCATTGGCCTGATGCTACTAATTCGTCTGCCCAATTCTGCATTGCTATCGAGTAGCTTGAGAGTACGTTCGGAGGTGTCCCGGATAACAAAAATTGACTAAATCTGTGGAATTTTCCGCCGAGCCCGGTTGAAACTGCGATCGGAGTCTCGAAAACTGCTAATTTTGCAACGTGCTGTTGCAATGCGTCGATTTGTGCATCGGTGACATCGGGCGATCGTACAGTACCGAGAATTACATTGTGCCGCCGACTCAAGTATTTCAATAAATTAAACGTCCTTACCTGAGTTCCGCCGCGGCTTGGCGGATAGGGAAAAGTCGAGGAAAGCATCAAAATTTTCATGGGATATGGGATAAATAAAGTTGCCGCTTGCGCGATAAAATTGATTGATAAAACCTATTTAACAATCCTCGCACCTATGGACGAATTATCTGTTAAGGCGCTGCTCGAAGACTTGAAAAAGTCCGACGAAAGCGTGCGCGATCGGGCAACTACAGAACTTTGGCGCACTTGGTTCAACCAGAAGGGTGAGTATGGGATGCAAATTCTCAGGCGATCGCAAGTTTCGCTAGATGCTGGCGATGTTCGCCATGCTTTGGATTTGCTGACGAAACTGATTTCCGAAGCGCCAGATTTTGCTGAAGCTTGGAATCGGCGCGCCGTACTTCACTATACTCAAGGCAATTATAAAAAGTCGATCCAGGACTGCGAAAGTGCTCTCAAACTAAACCCAGTGCATTTTGGGGCGCTGCACGGTCTTGGTTTGTGCTACGCTGCTCTGGGAGAATACAGAAATGCTATTCGAGCTTTTCGCGATGCTTTGGAAATTCAACCGTTTGCTTTGGTGAATCAAAAGTTAATTCTTGAATGTACGGCTCGTTTGAGTTAAGGAAGAAGGAAGAGGGAAGAAGGAAGAAGGAAGAAGGAAGAAGGAAGAAACTCAAGGGTTTCTGAAATTTTCGCAATCTCAAATCCCACATTTAAAATGGTGTTAATGCCGAAAATTAGTGTTTGCATTCCTACTTGCAATCGAGTGCATTTGCTGGCTAGTGCGATCGCCAGCGTGCTAGATCAAACTTATACAGATTTTGAATTAATTGTCTGTGATGACGGTTCGACTGACAACACTCCTTTGTTAATGTCGGAATTTATCGATCGCGGGATTCGCTATATTCGGCACCCGCAGAATATTGGCAAAAGTAATAATATGCGATCGGGCTTTGCGGCAGCAAGGGGGGAATATTTTATTAAGTTTGATGATGACGATCGCCTGAGCCCGCAATTTCTAGAGCGGACATCTGCTATTTTAGATAAAAACCCCAGCATCGATTTTGTCAGTACAGATCACTGGGCGATCGACATTCACAATTATATTGACGAAAACCAGACTAAATTGAATTCCCACAGGTGGGGCCGCACCGAGTTATCGGCGGGAATTATTGAAGACTTGCTTTCCACAGTTTTTTTGAGACAAAGTTTGCAAATAGGCGCAACTTTGTTTCGCCGCCGCGCGCTGGAATCAGTAGGATTTCTGCGTCCAAATTGGCAAAATTGCGAAGATAACGATTTGTTTGTGAGACTTGCGATTGCGGGCAAAAAGTGCTATTACTTGCCGGAGCTGTTGATGGAGTATCGATTTCATGCAGGACAGCAAGGAGTCGATCGGGCAATTCAGTATTTGATCGATAAATTGCGCTATTTGACCAGCTACGAATTTGATGTGGAAAAGTTGGAAACAGTCAGGCTCAAGAGGATTGCAGAAACTCAATTAGCCCTAGGTTTGCGGCTGATTGAGGTGGGTGAAACTGCAAAAGGGCGATCGGCGGTCTGGGCTGGCAAGTCGGTTTCTGAGGCGAAAATGTGGGCGGGTTTGGGATTGTCGCTGCTGCCGATCGAGTGGCGGGGAAGGGCTTTTGCGGTTGTGCGAGAGTTGGTGAATAGTGCTGAATTCTGAATTTTGATATCAAGTTTGGTTCAACTGAGATATTGCACCATTCTCATCCCAGGAACGGGCTTTCCGGCGTGTTCCGCAAAATCTAACAACATAATACAGCGCGATCGGCTTACTCCTCCTGTTCATCAGTATTTTCCTCTTTAAATCCCAACCACCAGAGTATTACCTCTTCTACTTGAAGCATTTGTTCCGGTGTCAGACTTCCTAATTTGCGTAAAAGCTTTGCATGAGGGATGGTTATCATATTTTGTACATCAAATACTCCTCCTCGAAGGAACTTGTTTTTGACTGGCACCTCAAATCTTGAACCGCGTAGACTTGTTGTATGCGGCACTAGAGTCGCTAATGCCCGGTCTTGATTTAGAGCAGGAATGCTGACTACCAAACACGGTCTGACTTTCGCAACATAACCTAGATCGACTAGCCAGACTTCACCACGATCGGGACTACTCATACACGGATTCTTCCTCATCTAACTCTAGAAAAAGTCCTTCAGCATTCAGAACTAAATCGTCATCAGACAGGGGCGGAAAGTCTAAATCAACAGTCCGTTTCAAAATCTCCAACACCAAATCTAACCGCTCTGAGTCTGTTAATCGCTCAAAGGTATTCAAAAGTTCTTCTACTAAAGCAGTCATAGCTTTTTCCCTAGACTTACTTATAGCATAGCACGGCTTTTAAGTAGATAAACTTAAAAAAATATAACACTCAGTTCCCCGCGGCACTTAAAGAAGTTGGGGAGAAGAGAGCGCGATCGCCTTTTACGTTTAAAGTAGTAAACAGTGCTGGATCTAAGTTTTTCCTAAATATCGTGTCTATATTTTCTGAAATTCCGACTGTGTGGCTGCAAATTTCCCTCGTGGGTATCTGGCTGGGCTTGATTTTACTGGTAGCTGAGGGTTTAAATCGCTTTACTTCCGTCGATCCAGAAGTTTCGCGGAAGGTGGTTCACATCGGTACTGGGAACGTGATTTTGCTGGCTTGGTGGCTGGAAATACCGGGTTGGGTGGGGATAACGGCGGGTTTTTTGGCTGGGGCGATCGCCCTAATTTCCTACCAAGTGCCGATTTTACCGAGTCTTAACAGTATTAACCGCAAGAGTTTCGGGACTTTTTTCTATGGTGTTAGCATCAGCGTTCTGGTAGCTTGGTTTTGGCCGCTACAACGTCAGGAATATGCTGCTTTAGGCATTTTGGTGATGACTTGGGGGGACGGATTGGCTGCTGTCATCGGCCAGAAATACGGCAAACATATTTATCGAGTTTGGGGAATGCAGAAGAGTTGGGAAGGTTCTGCAACTATGTATTTGGTGAGTTTTGCGGTTAGCAGTTTGATTTTGCTGGCGGTGCAAGGTAATATTTGGCAAACTTGGGCGGTGTCGGCTGTTGTAGCTTTAGTTGCTGCTACTTTGGAGTCGGTTTCCAAGCTGGGAATTGACAATCTGACTGTGCCGATCGGCAGTGGGGCGATCGCCTTTTTCCTCAATCAATTGTGGTCATAAGATTGTAGTGAGGACTAAAGTCTTTATAAAAAATTGAGGACTGAAGTCCTCACTACAAACCTATAGCTACAAACTCACTGAAGAGCTGCTTATTCTTTCGATTTAGAATTCTTGGAGACTTTACCTTCAAAAGGTTGAACTCCACTATTTGGATAGTCGTCATCGCTGGGGCTAAAAATCCGCAGGGCTGCTTCTGAAACGTAACGCATCGCATTTGCCAAAGATTTGGAAAGATTCATAAAATCTGCCTCTCCGATCTGGGTTCTGAATACTTTTAGATTACTGTTATTTTTTGACTTCGGATGGCTTGAGCAATATTTATTTGAATTACTTATTAGTCTGCAACATCGAAGCAAGCTGAAGGTTTTAGGAATTGTGCTTTTTTGGGCGATCGACCTGATTTTCTGGTAGATTTCTCCTTGCTTAACGCTAGCAGTCGCGATCGCTCAAAAACAGGGTTTTTTAACTCTGTTCAAAAGCCATAACCAAATATTTTCGTAAAAAATTGGGAACGCTTGAGTTTTTAGTTAATTTCTGAGATCGTTAAATTGGCTATTTGTATTGATTTCACCATAATATTAATCGATCAATTCGCCTGAAACCCGCTACTCAGTGCGTAATTCACGAAATATTTAGATATGTATCAGCAATCTTAATCAAATATTTACAAAAAGATATGGTGTTACTCACTATAATTAAGACAAATAAGTTTGTCCGAGGTTTTTTTGATGAAAACTGCGACAGAAAGCCTGCACCTGACAGGTTTTGAGGAAATCTTAGAAGATCGGGAACTGACCGTTTCCCCAGCCGATTACAGCCTTTTGACCGATCTCTACCAGCTAACGATGGCGGCTTGTTATGTCGGGGAAGGGCTCGACGATCGCCCTGCGAGTTTTGAACTGTTCGCCCGCAGGCTGCCAGATGGTTTTGGTTATGCGATCGCCATGGGCTTGACTCAAGCGATCGACTATCTGGAGAAACTTCGGTTCGATCCGGCGCAAATTCAGGCTTTGCAGGCCACCGGGATTTTTGCTGGCGCCCCGGAGCGATTTTGGAGTTTACTCGCCACAGCTCGCTTTACTGGGGATGTTTGGGCGGTGCCGGAGGGGACTGCGGTGTTTGCCAATGAGCCTCTGCTGCGGATTGAGGCTCCTCTGTGGCAGGCTCAGTTGGTGGAAACTTATTTGTTGAATACGATCAATTATCAAACTTTGATTGCGACGCGATCAGCCAGACTGCGGGATGTGGCGGGCCCGGAGGCTAAGTTGCTGGAATTCGGGACGCGCCGGGCTTTTGGGCCTCAAGCTGCTGTGTGGGCGGCTAGGGCGGCTCTGGCTGCTGGGTTTGATGGCACTTCTAATGTTTTGGCTGCTTTGAAGTTGGGGCGCAAACCTGTGGGTACGATGGCTCACGCTTTGGTGATGGCCCTCGGAAGTCTCGAAGGCAGCGAAAATGAGGCGTTTGCAGCTTTTCACCGCTATTTTCCGGGGGCGCCGCTGCTGATTGATACTTATGATACTGTGGCGGCGGCGCGGATGTTGGCCGATCGAGTCAACAGCGGTGAATTGCAGTTGGAAGGCGTACGGCTGGATTCGGGGGATTTAGCCGCGTTGTCTCGGGAAGTGCGATCGATCCTGCCGGGCGTTCCAATTATTGCTAGCGGCGATTTGGACGAGTGGAAAATTGCTAAATTAAAAAGTGATGGCGCTTGCATTGACGGTTACGGTTTGGGAACAAAGCTGGTCAGCGGTTCGCCGATCAATGGTGTTTATAAGTTAGTAGAAATTGACGGAATCCCGGTGATGAAAGAAGCAAGTGGCAAGGTAACATATCCCGGAAAAAAGCAAATTTTTAGAACAGTGAAAAATGGACAATTTATCGGAGATTGTTTGGGATTATCCGCAGAAAATGTTCACAATTGTGATTCTTATATACCATTAATAAAACTGGTTGTGAAGGAAGGCAAACGAGTCGAAGAACCAGATAGTTTGGACGATATAGCCAAACGAACTGCTGCTTCTGTTGCCAGTCTGCCACCGGAAACTCGCCAACTAAATAACCCGATTTCGCCACCTGTGGAAATTTCTACAGGTTTGCAAAGTCTCACCCAAAAAACAAAAAAGAGTCAGTAGTTATTGGTTATTAGTGAGTAGTTAGTTGTAAGTAGCTCCTCATAACGAATAACCAATAACCAATAACTAATAACCAATAACCAATTACTTATGCAGAAAATTGCCTTGTTTGGAACCAGCGCCGATCCACCGACAGCAGGACACAAAACAATCCTGAGTTGGCTTTCTCAGCATTTTGATGAAGTAGCAGTTTGGGCGTCGGACAATCCTTTTAAGTCGCACCAGACATCGCTACAACACCGATCGGCAATGCTGCTCTTAATCATTCAAGAAATTAATTCGCCAAGACACAATCTTTGCTTGCATCCACAACTCAGCAGTCCGAGGACGCTAGAAACTGTGGAACAAGCAAAATTGCAGTGGCCAGATGCAGAGTTAACGCTAGTAATAGGTTCGGACTTGGTGACGCAACTGTCTCGCTGGTACAAATTTGAACAATTGTTAACAGAAGTGGATTTGCTAATAGTACCGCGACCTGGTTATCCGTCAGAACAGTTAGATTTGTGGCAGTTGAGGCGCATGGGTGCAGAAGTGGCGATCGCATCTTTGAATGCTCCCAATGTTTCTTCTACTTCCTATCGCGAAACAGGAGATACTGAAGCTCTGACTCCAACCATCGAAGATTACATCAATAGGGAGCATTTATACGCATGGCACGAGGCACAAAAAAGAGCGAAAGTTGCTCATTAGCTGACTTTAAAGTAGGAGTAGATAATGTTATTTTCTCTGTCGATACCGTGCAGAACCGCTTGTTGGTATTGTTGGTGATGCGGCAAGACGAACCGTTTATCGATTCTTGGAGTCTTCCCGGTACTTTGGTGCGGCACGGAGAGTCTCTGGAAAAAGCGGCTTACCGGATTTTGTCTGAGAAAATTCGGGTGGAAAACTTGTATCTGGAGCAATTGTATACTTTCGGAGAATCGGGGCGCGATCCTCGGGAATTTACCAGGGGCGATCGCTATCTTTCAGTGAGTTATTTTGCTTTGGTGCGGTTTGAAGAAGCTGAGTTAATTCCTGGGAGTGTAGTTGCGGGTGTGGGCCACCGCGTCGGTGGCATTGCTTGGTATCCCGTGCAACAAGTTCCTAAGTTAGCCTTCGATCACAATCAAATTCTGGAATACGGATACCGCCGACTGCGCAACAAACTGGAATACAGTCCGGTAGCTTTTGAAGTTTTGCCGGAGCTTTTTACTTTGAGCGATTTGTATCAACTTTATACGACTATTTTGGGGGAAAATTTTTCGGATTATTCTAATTTTAGGGCTCGATTGTTGAAATTGGGTTTTTTGTGCGATACCGGTGTTAAGGTTTCGCGCGGGGCCGGCCGCCCTGCTAGTTTGTACCGCTTTGATGCGGCAGCTTTTGCTCCTTTCAAAAATAAGCCGCTGGTGTTTATCTAACTGTTCCTTGGATGACATTCGGGGATCGATTTAGTAACATGAGAATAGAAGCTATTAAGGAGTGCCGCAGATGAAAGACCCTGATGAATGCGCTAATATTCATGAAGTTCGGGAGGAAATTGATATCATCGATCGAGAAGTGATCGATGCTTTGAGCAAGAGATTTAAATACGTCGTCGCGGCGGCAAGGTTCAAGACGAGTGAAGCTAGCGTCAGAGCGCCCGATCGCTTTCATGCTATGTTGCAGCAGCGGCGTGAGTGGGCTTTAGAATCGGGTTTGAATCCTGATGTGGTTGAAAATCTTTACCGGGATTTGGTAAATTATTATATTGAGGCAGAGTTGAAACATTACAAATCTGAGTAATGTTTCCCTATATTCAAATCTAGGACTAGAGGAAATTGAGTCCGCGCGGGCGGACTGTTAGCAATATTTATGAGGTGATTTGGTAATATGAAAATTGCGATCGCACAACTCAACCCTACTATTGGTGATATCTTTGGCAACTCCAACCTAATTCTGGAGGCTGCGAAAAAAGCGACTGTTGAGGGCGCAAACTTATTGCTAACACCGGAACTTTCTCTGATCGGTTATCCGCCGCGCGATTTGTTGATTAACCCCAGTTTCATTGCAGCCGCAGGCGCACAGTTGCAGCAACTGGCGCAAGATTTACCGCCGGATTTGGCAGTCGTAGTCGGCACTGCCGTACCTAATGCTGATGGTGTGAAACTAGGGGGGAAATCATTGTTTAACAGCGCGATTTTGTTGCAAAATGGCGCTGTTAAGCAAGTTTTTCATAAACGCTTGTTGCCGACTTACGATGTATTTGATGAAGATAGATATTTTGAGCCGGGAGAAAACAGCAATTACTTTACTATTGGCGAACTCAAAATCGGCGTGACAATTTGTGAAGATTTGTGGAACAATGAGGAGTTTTGGGGGAAACGCAGTTACGCGGGCGATCCTGTTTCCGATTTGGCAAAATTGGGCGTGGATGTAGTGGTTAATTTGTCGGCATCGCCTTATTCTGCGGGGAAGCGGGGAGTGCGATCGGCGATGTTGCAGCATAGCGTCATTCGCTGCGGGATACCGATTGTTTACGCTAATCAGGTAGGGGGAAATGATGATATTATTTTTGACGGTAGCAGTTTTGCTGTGAATCGAAAGGGCGATTTGATTCAGGTATTGGCTGCTTGTAAAACGGATTTTGCGGTTGTGGAATATGATGCGATTAAACAAGATTTAGTTAGCAATAATCAGAAAAATGCAGCGGGAATTGATTCACAGCCGTTGAGTTTTGATCCTGCGGAACCCGATGCAGAAATTTGGGCTGCTTTGGTTTTGGGAGTGCGAGATTATGTTCGCAAATGCGGTTTTTCTAAGGTGGTACTCGGTTTGAGCGGCGGGATAGATTCGGCTTTGGTGGCGGCGATCGCCAGTTGCGCGATCGGGCCCGAAAATGTCTTGGGCGTGCTGATGCCTTCTCCTTACAGTTCGGATCATTCGGTTAATGATGCTTTGGAATTAGCCCGAAATCTGGGCATCGCGATCGAAATGTTGCCGATCGGCGATTTGATGAAAACTTACGATCGCACTCTCGCCGATTTGTTCGCCAATACAACTTTCGGGATTACTGAGGAAAATATTCAATCGCGCATTCGAGGCAATCTGTTGATGGCAATTTCTAATAAGTTCGGACATTTGCTACTTTCGACTGGCAACAAGTCGGAAATGTCGGTGGGTTACTGCACTCTCTACGGCGATATGAATGGGGGATTGGCGGTGATTTCTGATGTGCCGAAAACTCGCGTTTATTCGCTTTGTGAATGGCTGAATTCTGGCGGATCTGCGGTTTTTCCGTGTCCTGGTAGCGAAGTAATTCCGGTGAATATTATTAGCAAAGCGCCTAGTGCCGAATTGAAACCTGGGCAAATAGACCAAGATTCTTTGCCAGCTTACGATGTTTTGGATGATATCTTGCAGCGGTTAATCGAACATCACGAATCTGCCGAACAAATTGTCGCTGCGGGACACGATGAAACGGTGGTTAAACGTGTGGTAAAATTAGTCAGGCAATCGGAGTTTAAACGGCGACAAGCAGCCCCGGGTTTAAAAATTAGCGATCGAGCTTTTGGTACCGGTTGGCGGATGCCGATCGCCAAATCTTCCTTTTATTAAACACAAAATGGTTAACATCGGCGGTACTTTCGGCTTCGATTTGCTGTTGGGAACCCCCAGCAACGACACGATTAGAGGATTTGCGGGTAATGATACTATTCAAGGTTTCGGGGGAAATGACCAGATTTTTGGCGATCGGGACAATGATTTGCTGGCAGGAAATGAAGGCGCTGATACGCTCTCAGGAGGCCAGGGAAGCGATACAATCTACGGAGGACAAGGCGATGATTGGATGTTTGGCGATCGGGGTAGCGATTTGCTCGTCGGTGGCGAAGGCATGGATATCTTGACAGGAGGCGCGGGAGATGATTTATTTGTAATGGATCGAACCTCCGTCGCATCTACGATCGCCCAAGCCGATGTAATTACAGATTTTGGCGACGGCAATGATAAAATTGTCTTAACAGAAGGTATGAAGTTTAGCGATTTGAATATTTTTGTTTTTGATAACCAAACTGTGATGCAAGATAAAAATTCTGGCAATTATTTAGGAGTTGTTTCGGGAAGACCTAATTTGACTGAATCAAGCTTTATATCGCTGTTTGGTGGGATAGATAGCGGTCAGCTTTTGCCAATTTCGGTTAATACAATTGTAGGCGATCGCGCGCTCGGATTGGAAGTTGCGAAAACTCCCGAAGAACAAGCCACCGGCTTGATGTTTCGCACAGAATTACCGGATGACAGGGGAATGCTTTTCCCGATCGCCCCCGCGCGAAATGTGCGCTTCTGGATGAGAAACGTATTAATCGAGCTCGATATGGTTTTTCTCCGCGAAGGCGTAGTGCTGGCGATAATTCCCAACGTACCGCCGTGTTTTAGCGAGACTTGCCCCAACTACGGCCCGGATGTCCCCGTTGACGGAGTTATTGAACTCAGAGGCGGAAGGGCGGCCCAATTAGGAGTGAAAATAGGCGATCGGATTCCCAATTTACCCCAACCAGGTATATGATTCTGTAAAAACATTCAACATTTGTGCATCCAATGAACCCTATTGAATTAAAAATAATCCCCAATCAAACTCAAGACGGTTTAGCTTACCAACATTTGCGCTTGCGAATTACAACTCAAGACGGCATTATCACACCCGATGATTTGCAAGGTTTGAAACTTCCTCAAGACGTGGAATTCAGCCAAGGAATTGTCATAGAAGGTAGAGGAGCAATTTGGCTGTACGGGTATTTAGTCCACGAATGCCATCCTGCGGCTTGGGTTGGATGTTACGATCCGCGATTAGCAGGTGCGGTGGTGGTAGCGACGCACAAGCACGAGGTATCAGTGGGACAGGTAATGAAATTGAGTTTACCGAGTGATTAAATTAGAAAAGGTTTGTAGTGAGGACTTCAGTCCGCATCCATAGAAGGACTAAAGTCCTCACTACAAGCCTTGTGTACAGTGCTATTCGATAAAACTTTTTAAAATACCGATTATTTTGCCAGGATTTCCCACAAAATATTCATTTAGATCGATCGAGATAGTTTGGTCTTCTAGCTGCATAAATTTCCAGAGGCTGCCAGTTGTCACCACTCCGTAAACTTTCTTAATTTCATTGCCTTTTTGTTGGTTAAACAACTGAGCTGCGATCGTTTCAGCCATACATTGAGCTAAACCCGATTCTATATTATCATTTTTAGCTTCGACTAAAGCAATGACGGGGGCTTCGATAATTAACTGTTCGGGCGATTTGCTAATCAGGAAATCGCAAAATCCGTTTAAACCTCTCAGGCTATCTACCGTAAAATCTTTACCTGAAAATAAACCTATTCGATTGTCAAATTGTTTTCTGAGTTCAATCAAAATTGGCGCTACAATCATTTCAGACCTAGATTTTTCCGAATTAATTGCCAGAGCTAACGGAATATTGTACTCTAGGGTTTCTGATAAAAACGGGCTGTAGGTAGCCTCTGGAATCTCTGCAAAAAGTCCGAATTGTTCCGAGAGAGTTATTCCAAATTCTGACTTGATTTGTTCGAGCCTAAATTGGCTGTAGGGCATTTAAAAGACCCTCTAATAAAATAGACTGGTGAAATTATACTTTATCACACGATCGCCAAAAAACATTTGATTTTAATTAAGATTTATCCCTTCACAGGCAAAACGATCGCAAACTCAGTCCCAACTCTAGGCTCCGCATTCACCTCGATGGTTCCGCCGTGTTTTTCAACCGCAATCTGACGGACAATTGCCAACCCCAATCCTGTCCCTTTTCCGACACCTTTGGTCGTGAACAAATGGTCGAATATATGCTGTTTCACTTCCTCTTTCATCCCGGTACCGTTATCGCTAATTATAATTTTAATAGATCGTTCATCTACTAGATTAGTGCAAATCGTGATGCGGTTGGGATTGACCGCAATTTCGTTAAAAGTGCGTCCTTGATTTGACTCTTCTAATGCATCGATCGCATTTGCCAGCAGGTTCATAAAAACTTGATTCAATTGACCGGGAAAACATTCAATTTTAGGGAGATTGCCGTATTTAGTCATCACTTCGATCTGCGGACGCTGTTCGTTTGCTTTGAGGCGGTGTTTCAAAATTAAAATAGCGCTATCAATCCCGTCGTGAATATTAAAAGAGACTTTGTAGTCTTTGTCGCCTCGGGAAAAGGTACGCAAACTGGTGCTGATGCTGCAAATGCGATCGCACCCGACTTGCATTGAATCAATCATCTGCGGTAAATCTTCCAACAGATAATCGAGGTCTATCTCTTCGGCGTGGTCGGCAATTTCCGATTTCGGTGCATCAGCTCGATACAATTCTAAGTGTTCCATAACCTCTGCCAAACTCCTTTTAGCTTCGTTTAAATTGCCAGAAATAAACCCAATCGGATTGTTGATTTCGTGGGCGACTCCGGCGACTAAATTGCCCAAAGCAGACATTTTCTCGCTTTGCACGATTTGCAGTTGCGCTTGTTGTAAATTTTTTAAAGTTTGTTCTAGCTGTTGATTTTGCTCTTGCAAAAGTTCTGCGGCTCGCTTGCGCTCTGTGGCATCAACGCCCAAACCAATAATCCCAATCGTCTCGCCCTGGGAATTTTTTAACTGCACTTTCGTGATTTCTAAATAGTGTAGTTGGCCGTCCACAAGTCTGAGAATTTCGCTGGAGTAATGCGGCAAATCTTGGGCAAGGCAGGCGGCATCTGAAACCAGACAGCCCGCTGCATTCTCCCCCAGTATATCTTTGTAATGATCGACAGCTAAAAAAGCGCTCAGAGGCACGCCTACATCTTGACAAAATGTATTGTTAAAAAACTGTACTTTACCCCTGGGATTAATTATCCAAATCCAAATCGGAGCGACATCAATAATCGCTTGCAGCATTTGTTTCTGCTCGGCAAGCTGAGCTTCGGTTCGGCTGAATTTTTCTAGCGATCGCTCTAATTGTTGGCTGTAATCCTGAGATTTTTTATATAGCAAAGCATTTTGCAAACAGATGCCTGCCTGGGAACACAGGAGATTGAGAAGTTGCAGGCGATCGCCCGTAAAAACTCCTGGGGTTAATCTATTTTCCAGATACAGAATACCGACTAAGTTACCTCGATCGAGAATCGGCCAACACAACAGGCTCTGCGGCTGGTATTTGAGGATGTAGGAGTCGGAATCCCAATCGCATTTTTGAGCGATGTCCCGCATAATTACAGGTTTTAACAAGCTTTTAACGCAGTCAACAATTTTCAGGGGCAAGATGTCGCTGTTTTCATCGAGTGTTGCGGATGATAAGCCGATCGCCCGCTGCACGCCCGAATTGTCGCTCGCGCTCGTAGCAGCGATTTCCCATCGATCGCCACGAGGCAAAATCAGCACTGCTTTATCAGCTTTTGTATTAGCCATCGCCAGTTGCATCAGTGTGGCAATCAGTCGATCGAGCTCTCTTTCACTAGATAGCGCTTGACAAGCTTTTAGCAGAGTTGAAAAATTGCCGAAATCCGAGACGCTCGCCGACACAGACGGATAAATGGATGGCAGAATGGATGGATACACCGATTGATTTTGGTTAGCTGGTGTTGCGAAATTTGCTAATAAATTTGCAGCGAGTTTTGCGGGCTGCAAAATCGGTTCCAACAATTGAGAATAGCGTTTTTCTAAGTCGTCAATTTTGGCTCGCTCTCCCCAGCAGACGTAGCAATTATAGGCATCTATCATGTAGATTCGGGCAATTTTTTCTCTTCCCCATGATAGGTAAAACTTAGCAGCGAGTTCGCAAGCAAGAGCTTCTTCATTCAAATATTCGTTAGCTTTAGCTCCGGCAATAGCTCGATCGTACAGTTCCATTGCTTCTGCTTTCTTCCCCAAAACCCGGAGCCATTCTGCCTCAACCAGATCGAACTTGTGCTGGTAATCGATCGGGGTATGTTGAGCGCATTCTTTAAGTTTTTTCTTACTTTCTCCAACGCGCTTCAGGATTTGCTTGCGCTCCGTCGGTGCGGCACCGGCATAAATTGCCAAATGGGCCAGCGCATCGTAAAAGTCGTGCATCATCGTTACTAGCATCGAAACACTATTTTTCAAATAAGGTTTGCTTGCATCCCTCTGTCGATCTGCTGCGGATTGCGGCTCGAATATATCGCGAATTCGGCGCCTTTTTGGGCGGAATTTTATGCTGCTAAATCTAGCCGATGACAGTCAGAATCAATTCAAATACTGCCAGATTTCATCTATTTGTAAATAACTGGATTTGGTGCGAGTCCGCCTTTGAATGTCTGTTGGCTTGAGGGCTATTTCGAGCGATGCAATTAACGGCGGCTGATGCAACTCGATCGTATTTGGGCAGCACCGCGTCCCGGAAATCCTCCGCGAGGAGGATGTACGTTTGAGAATTTTAGCAGCGGGTTGCCGGTTTTTCTGGATCGCAGCCCGACGATCGACCGGCGATGGATCATCGGTGTACAATTGGGCGATCGGGCGATCTTCAGGCATTACCGCAGTCAAATTTACTACATTTACTGTTGCATCCATATCGGCGAACCTCAACCCAGATATTAAATTGAAAAAAGTTAGTGTATCTATCTTAGGGCATAAACAACAGAATTTTTGATCGGTCGGGCAAAAATTCCACCGATCTATTAAGGAACAATATTTTATACTAGGGCGATCGCGATTCAAGCCTGTTACTTACGTGTTATTTGCTGCGTTTAATCTCAAATGCGGTTAAATGAACGCGAAGCAGGGTAGAAACACGGCAGTATAGTGTTTTGAGTAATACAATGTTTAATTAAGTAAATTTAATATAGGTCGATCGCCCAAATTTCCGCTACTCAATGTAAAAAATTGCGACCTCAAAAAATCAAAATACAATCTATAGAAATGATCAATAATCCGAAAAATCAGTAGCGCTCAAGTCTCCACCTAAAAAAGTGCCGCCTGTTTCATTCTGCTGAAACCCACCCTGCACTCTATCGTCTGGGCTAATAGCCTTCCTTCGATTAAAACCGAATCAAATCGTAATATGCAGTCTACAAGCGACAGAACCCAGCTATGAGACAGGGGTTTTAACCCCTGTCAGACTGTAGCTTTGAAAGCAGGAAATAGCGTTATGTGAGATTAGTCGATCGCGTCTACCGCTCTGTCTGCCGCTCGTTGAGCTTTGTCAATATCTCGATTCACTTTCGCGCGAACCTTATCCGAGACATCTTCAGCTTTGTATTTTACATTGCGCGCTGCATCTTTGACATTTTCTTGGCCGCCGCTGGTATTGTATCTCAGAGACTCAGTACCCTCTACTGCTCTTTCTTTTGCTCCCTCGGTGGCTTCTTTCACAATATCTTTTGCTCCCTTCAAGCCTTCGCGAGTGTTTTCTTTAAGATTAGCAAAGCCTTTTTTGGTTTTGTCGCCAAAGTCATCAGCTTTGCGCTGAGCCGTGCGAGCATCGTCCTTCACCTTTTCGCCAATTTGGTCTAGTTTGTCAGGCGCGTCCTCCCCTACCCGCCGCACGTTTTCGCGCACATCGCTGCTAGATTTCGTGTCTATTCTTTGCTGCGCTTGGTCTTTCAGAAGCTGAGCTTTTGCTTCTGTTGCTGTAACATTTGGGGTTCTGGGATCGACATCGCTATATTGATTCTGCCCGCCTTTGTATTCGGAAGTTACAGCCCCGGAAGGCACTTCTTCTCTAATTTGGTCTGCGGTTTTTCCAGTCATCCCATCAGTTTTTCCTGCCGTCACGTCAGGGCGGCTGCAGGCCGTACTCACTAATACTAAAATTCCAGCCAGAAACACTGTTAAAATTTGCACGGCTCGAATTTTTTTCAGAAATGCAATTAGTCTGTTCATAAAAATGCTCCTTATCTATTGTGAATTGCTCAAATGTCTGATATTTTTGTAGGTGGCTAGCATTACAAAATTAAGGACTTAAACAATTTTTTTATTATACGAATATAAACAGGATGTTTTCATCTATCTCAAGTTAGATTCCTCAAGTTATAGAAGAAGGAATGGACGCTCCTCAATGTTTTACCAATTATTAAAAGTTGCAGCACCCCGCGCCTTACCCAGCGCCGGACTTAGGGCTTGCCGTTTCCCCATATGGCTGTTTGGTTTTCCGTGCGCGCATTGCGTTGAAATGTTTGGCGTTTTAAGCTCAAAAAAAACCTTCCAGTCAGGAACCAGAAGGAAGGGATGTATAATCTCAAGTACAACAAGGTCTTTAATCGTAATTGTGGTAGCACATAGCGATCGCCCACATCTGTCTAATGGCTGAAAGTATCTGCATAATTCCTAACCATTTTGAATCGCTGCTTTTAGACTTTTGCAGAACTCACCTATGGCTTCTAAACCCTGTTCTGGAGTGCCTTCGGCCAAGCGTTTGACAAAAGCACTGCCCACAATCACAGCATCTGCACCCCATTCTTTCACTTGGCGAGCGTGTTCGGGTTTCGAGATACCAAACCCGACGCCGATGGGTTTGTCAGTGATGCTGCGGAGTTCTTGCAACAACTCTTTGGCTCGCGTGTCTAAGCCTTCGCGCACTCCTGTAACCCCCGTCACGCTGACCAAGTAAATAAATCCTTGAGACTCGCGGGCGATCGCTTCTATGCGACTTTTGGGACTTGTCGGAGCCACTAATAATGTGAGTTCAATCCCTAATTTGTTAGCAGGTTGAATGAGACTTGCAGCTTCTTCTAATGGCAAATCTGGTACAACCAATCCCTGAACTCCAGCACTTTTAATTTGCTGCAAGAAGGTTTCTATACCTCGGTACAAAATCGGGTTGTAGTATGTAAAAAGAATGATGGGCGATCGCAAATTCGGACTAACTTTCGCCACCATTTCCAGCACCGGATCTAACCGCGTCCCCCGCTGCAAAGCCCTGGTAGCGGCGGCTTGAATCACCGGCCCATCAGCTAGTGGGTCTGAATAAGGAACGCCAAGCTCGATCGCATCTGCTCCGTTATCATCCAAAATTTGCAGTGCTTTAGCCGTTGTCTCCAAATCTGGATCGCCAGCAGTAATAAAAGGAATCAATGCACATTGGTTGCTTTTTCGCAACGTTTCAAAACAATTAGAAATAGTCATTAGTTATTAGTCATCAGTCAGTGGTCATTAGTCATTAGTCATCAGTCATTGGTCAGTTGTTAGTTGTTATTTGTTATTTGTTGGTTCCAATTACCAATTCCCAATTCCCAATTCCCAATTTCCAATAACTAACTATCTTTTTCCTGGTCAATTTCGGCTTGAAGTTTGGCTAATTCTTCGGGAGTGAGTTCATCCAGCCGCTTCTGCAAAACGGCTTCTTTGTACTCTTGCAGTTGCTGGCTGTAGGTCATACTTTGAGTAAGTGCCCGAAATAAATAAGTCACCAGCCAGCCAATCAAGCCGGCGACCAAAAATAACTGACTCCAAATCCCTGCATTCATGCTGTCGAGTCCGGCGAATTGCAGCAGCAAGTAGACAAACCCACCTGCTACAAAAAAGCCGAGACAGATTCCAATTACATCAATACGTCTCATTTAGGCTTCTATCTGCCGCCGTTTGGGCCGAAAATTTAAAAATGGAGCTAGGATCAACATACCTGGGAAGAAGAAGAACATCAAGAAGTACATGAAGCCGCGCTCAAAAGAGGTGGCCACGTACCAGCGGCTGTTCAAATAGGCGTAGGTAGCCACGGGTACTACCAGGAGGTAGGCTCCTGCCAAAACGGCGTAAAGCAGCAAGGTAATATACATAGATTTGCTTTAGGGGAATAATAAGAGGGTAAGTGGGCTGACACACTCCGCTAGCTGGTTAACTATTGTACCGCTTCGGGAGATGCAGCGCGACTTTTGGGAAATTTTCGATTAGGGGTTGCGTAAATTGGGGTTTTGGCTGTATAGTCAAAGGTTGTTGTTGTGAATGGCTCAAAACCCACAGCAATTTCATAGAAGGGGGGCGTGGCGGAATGGTAGACGCTACGGACTTAAAATCCGTTGACCCGAAACGGTCGTGTGGGTTCAAGTCCCTCCGCCCCCATCAAAACTAGGTTAAAAGTGCGATCCACGCCGATTCTCAACTTCTTAAAAAAATCGAGAATCGGTGTGTATCGTATTTTAGGCAGCAACTCGCCAATCTATCGCAAATTCCGTTCCCTTTCCTATTTGGGGACGGATGTCACTTTTGCCTTGATCCTGGGCAACAATTTGATAGGAAATCGATAAAATTTTTCAGATTGCGATTAAGTATTGTCTCTTAATTTGGGGCCGCAGGCCCAACTATTGGCTCGCCTTGTTTTTCGGTTTCTGCTAGTTCTAGATTTAATGCCAGCAATTGGTCTAAGATATTGTCACTGTCAGTAAATCCGTAAGCTGCATGACATTGGCGATCGAGCTTAGCATGGAGTTTAAAGAGCTGACTTGTTGGTTCTTCAAAAAACTTATTGTAAAGTTGAGTAATTCCCCACTGTTTCGCTGACATTTGTTGAGTGCGGTATTCGTGCAATTCCACCGCAGTTGCCCGAATTTGCTCTACTAATTGACCAGTCGGTGTCTGGGGAAAAGGGAAAGTTTCAAAGCAGGTATTGTGGGTGTAAGCGATATCTGCTTTAAGAGTTGATTTTTGAGCGTGCATCCAAATTCGGTGAATGTTAGATGAGAGAATGCCGAGAATATATAAATCTTCTGAGGGAACAACTACTGATTTGTCTCCCGGTAGCCAACTAACGGGGGCGGGAATGAAGACAGCCCACTTTGAGACTCTGGGTACGGTGATGTAGTGAGATAAAAGGGCGATCGCGTTTCTCATTTCTGAACGTGGTCGCAAAAATTTCCACCAGTAAATTCGGGATCGTGCATCTCGATTATTATCCCGTTCAGGCTTGACATGAGCTTTCACATACTCAAAAGGCAGCACATACTCACTCGCTTCTTCAATGTTCATATCATTGAAGTCAATAATCCAGCGTTCCGGCATACCGTTAGGATTCTTTGCTAGATTTGCACCCATTGAAAAAAGTTTAAGAACCTCTTGATTTTTCGCATCAGCTTTAATCCAATCATTAACCTGTTGTTGAGTAACGATAAATCCCATGCCCACCGGAATTACACCTTGAAAGCATTTGTTTGAGTTCGCTGACAACCTAGCAGCTTGAGAAACATCAATAGTTGCTTGCAGCGAAGAGT
>ENA-OFCE01000118-OFCE01000118.1-metagenomes-genome-assembly--contig:-NODE-118-length-61638-cov-6.687982_pt1 | contig 61638 bp, 71 predicted proteins | sample MGYA00153388_OFCE01 | MGnify analysis MGYA00153388
ACCTTAGTTATCAGCTCTTGCGGCTCATCGCCGACAGCTTTGTTAGTATAGCACTGCTTTCTATTAAGTTCAAGGTCCTTGAACCATAAAAATCGACAATTAGAATATATTACCTTACTATTTCTCGTGAAAATCGCCTCATATTTACAAATACTCTGCAAAGCTCCGTGTCGATTTTACTTTTTGAAGCGACGAAGAAACTCCTTTTTATGCGATTTTCTAAAAACCAAAACGACTGCACTAATCCTTGTTATCGGGTTAGTTAAATTCCCCTTTATGGTGAATATAGTGTATAATAGCTGTAATGTTTTATATATTAAATTTGATCTGAATCTTTAAAATCAAATTGTAGGAGATGATAACGTTGAAAACGATACGTTGGGGAATCATTGGCTGTGGGAATGTCACAGAAGTTAAAAGCGGCCCAGGTTTTCAAAAGGCGAAAAATTCCACCTTGGCTGCTGTTATGCGGCGTAACGGCGTACTGGCTGAAGATTATGCCAGGCGCCACGGTGTACCTAAGTGGTATACTCGCGCAGAGGATCTCATCAATGATCCTGAGGTAGATGCAGTGTACATAGCGACGCCCCCCGCCAACCATAAAGATTATACCTTACAATGCGCAAAGGCGGGCAAACCGGTTTATGTCGAAAAACCCATGGCAATGAATTATGATGAATGCTTGACAATGATCGACGAATGTGAGAAGGCTGGTGTTTCTCTTTTTGTTGCCTATTACAGAAGGTCCCTTCCCCGATTCATTAAGATCAAAGAGCTTATTGCTGCAGGTGTTATTGGTGATGTCCGTTTTGTCACAGTAAAAAACTATCAGACACCTACCAAAGACGAATTTGAAGGTATAAACCTTCCATGGAGAGTTCTCCCTGAAATTTCCGGTGGCGGTAAGTTCATAGATATCGGCTCTCATACCCTGGATATTCTGGACTATATTTTGGGGCCTATTAAAGAAGCAAAAGGGACCGCCTCGAACCAGGCAAGGCTATACCCGGCTGATGATATGGTATCTGCAAACTTCCTTTTCTCTTCTGGAGTTCATGGCTCCGGTGTCTGGTGCTTTACCGCCTTTGAGCATTTTGACAGGAACGAGATCGTCGGGAGCAAAGGGAAGATACGTTTTTCAACTTTTGGTACAGAACCTATAGAAGTGGTTACAGGAACCGACATAATGGAATATCCGATTGATAACCCTGTTACCATCCAACAGCCTTTGATTCAGACGATTGTGGATCAACTCAACGGCAAACAAGAATGCCCCAGCAATGGTAAAAGCGCAGCCAGAACAAGTTGGGTTATGGATCAAATTACGAAGGGATTCTACAGTCAGAAGTAAAAATAGTACGCTATCCCATATAAGTTTCTTATAATGTCCTTTCATTTTATATATAAAAAGCCCCTGAAGACAATATTTCTTTTCAGGGGCTCTCTACGTTTAATTCTATTTCTACAATATAGTAAAACTTCTAGTGATATAGGAAAAAACATATGCCTATATAGTGTGTCGCAGCGCCAAGAAACACAAAGATATGCCATAACATGTGGTGGTACTTCATACTTTTTTTGGCGTAGAACACAGCACCCAGAGAATATATGATTCCACCTGCGAAAGTTAACCAAAACAGTGCAGGATTTGCATTTCGGATAAACACAGGCATAAATAGTACCAATGTCCAACCCATAACCAGGTATATCAATAGTGATACCTTTGGCATGGATTTTTTGGAAATGGACTTATACAGGATACCAAAAAGCACCATAGCCCACTGTATAATTAGTATAACGATGGCCTGCCATCCACCAATAACGGAAAGAGCGATGGGTGTATATGTTCCGGCTATGGCAAAATAAATAAATATGTGGTCTAGAATTCGGAACACAACTTTGTGTTTGGAATTATAGTCCATTACATGATAAAGAGTTGATACAAGGAACATGAGATAAATAGAGATACTAAAGATGGACACCCCTACTACATCGGCAGTCGTCCCCTTACTGTAGGCAATAACAGAAACCACAGGCATGCTTGCTAGAACAGCCAGAGATGCGACACCATGGGTTATAGCATTGGCTACTTCCTCTCCAAATGTTAGTTTTGCGGATAATCGTGACAAAATAGCTCCCCCTTTTCATTGTTTGTATTGGAACAAACTTCTATATATATTTACTATTTTACTCTTAACTTGCGCAATGTGCATAGCACATTTTATGCAAAATTCAATAAATTGAAATTATATTTACCACCAACTTAGTTTGTAAATTTTCATGTGAATAATTTGAATAAATAACAATTTTACAATCTACTTCGTTTCCCTTGTTCTTCTCTTTGGCAAAGCCCGTAGAATACCTGAACCATATTTAACTACATTAATGGGACTATAGTATAGCAAATGCTTGATTCCAGGAATACCGGCCGATGTCACCAAAACATCATACCCTATATTGTCAACCATATTGAGCGCTTTTCTGTATTCATACAAACGTAAATTCCTATTTACAATTTTACGGATCATTTTTTCATAATCCTCACTTTTTACAATAGAACGTGCTGCAAAAACCCCTGTGGCAATGGAATTCATAATTCCAAATCCAAACAAGGGATCCAATGCCCCTGCTGCATTACCTGCCAAATACAGGTTACCTATCTGGTGAGGATAGACATGTCCACTGGTATGATTGCGTTTAAATTCTTCCTCGATGGTACATTTAATATTTTCTGTATCAAGGAATTTCTCCCAATAGACTTCCAGTTCAGCTTCATCAACATCAGTTACTACAACTGCGACAACGGCTCTTGTACTGCTGAAAGGAGCCAAATAAACATACCCATTCTTACAATAATCCTTGTCGAGCCATACCATAAATGCGCCAGGATCAAAATCTCCCTGCACAATGGCCCCTCGAATGTATGTATTCAGCCACTGCTCCCAGCATCCCAGTTCATTGGTAAAGTCAACCCCTCCATTGGCAATAACCACATAATCATACTCTTGTGATAAGGTTACATAATCTGCATGCTCATTAAATAAAACCCGGGTATTTTTGAGTTTGGCGAAAAGTTGTCGTGTAATGTCCATCTCTTCTTTGCTCCGCTCAAAAAAATAGCCTAGATTTCCTTGGATTTCGGAGGTTTTATTGGGTGAAAAATGTATTAAGCGATTAAGTGTGTTCAGTGGCTTAATATCAATGTCTAAATTGTTTCTAAAATATGCAACAGCATCCTTAATGGGCCGGTGATATATTTCCAAAATAGCACCGACATTAGGATGCTGCTCTCCAATAAAGCTTTTTTTCTCATAAATGGTCGGGTATATCCCATGCTTCTCAAGCTCATGTGCACAAGAAAGTCCTGCAACTCCTGCTCCAATGATGGCTATGTTCATCGTATCAATACCTCTGACTTCATGATTTTAAATATAACCATCCCTTATTTTTACCCATACCACGGAAATTATCAAATTATTTCGCAATAAATCATCTTAGGGAGCGATTCTGCCTTCTTTCCAGTGTCTTCTACAAAGAGATATGTAGCTTTCATTTCCACCGATTTGTATTTGTTCACCCTCATAAGTCGGTTTTCCATTCAGCAATCGAGTATTCATGATGGCTTTCTTGCCGCACCAACAGATAGTTTTCAATTCTTCAATACTGTCGGAAAACGTCAGCAGCGCTTCACTTCCTGGAAAGAGGTTCCCTTTGAAATCAGATCGCAAACCATAGGCTATGACAGGTATATTCAGATCATCGACAACACAACAGAGCTGCAGCACTTGTGCTCTTGATAGAAATTGTGCCTCATCAATGATTAGACAATGAATGGCCTGATTTTCCATATTCTGTCTAACCAGTATGGAAATATCCGTCTCCGGGTCGATAACAACCCCGTCACATTCCAGTCCAATCCTTGATTTGATCTTTTCAGTTCCTTCCCGGTTATCTGCTGAGGGCTTTAATAATAGCACGTTCTGTCCACGTTCCTCGTAATTATACTTTACTTGCAGCAATTGTGTGGTTTTACCTGCATTCATAGCAGAGTATCGAAAATACAGCTTTGCCATATCTGCTCCCCTTTTTCGTTAATAGTGTCCCCTTTATGATAATACAAACTACACCAAAATCCAAGTTTTATTTATTTCATCAAGCAGAGTTATTCACTGCAGCATTTCCTTTAAAGTATCGATGGATTTATCAGCAAACAAGCCGGGTTGGAAGCTCTCCCGGCCTGTTTTAATACATATTATTATATTTATTGAAGATCCAACAGATTTTCAGCAACAGCAAAAAGGCTGTTTATAATATTTGATGTAAGGGATTTTATAAGAACATGTTATTATTTTTGATGGTTATCCAGATATACCATCGGTCCGGGATTTTGATTCAATCCCTTGTCGTGGGTTCTCCCTGCGAAAAAGAATAGCAGAGCCGCGATAAGAATCAGAGCTGCCATAAGCAGAAGAACTTGTTTCCTCCGGTTTTTAGGAATAAAAGCCACTATTGATAAAGCAGCATGTTTAAGGGTATGAAGGACCGAATCCGGATTGTAAACGAATTCTTTTCTACAAACAGGGCATACAACAGCAATTTTCCCCTTGTCCACAGGAACTCGCAGTTTATTCATGCAACGTGTGCAATAGACAACTGTTTTATTATTTATTGAATGATAATTGTTCAAGTGTATCCGCTTCCTCTCCGTAGTTCATTGTTTATTCTGATTTTGCATTATACGATATCTTGACTATAAAATCAAGGGTGATGAACCTATCTTCTTTTGCCTGATCGCAGTCGCCTATATGTTTATTTGCTATTATAGCATAAGTGCTGATAAATCAGTCGTCCTTGTTTTTCACCGTTCCAAACCTTAATTTCAACAGTCCCAGAGCCATAGCACCTATAATTACAAGGAGGACAATAATATCGGAATTTTGCTTCTTTTTCCCTGAGACAGGGTCTAACTCGAATCGCTTGCCCTTTTCATTAACGACAATAAGTTTCCCATCCTCCATATAGATCTGTTTTATAAATACCCACTGGGTATCCTTTTCCACCATAGGATTTATAAATACTCTATAGACCTTTTTTTCCCAAAGTCTTTTCCCAGATTGCTTATCGTAAGCCAATACTACTCCCATTTTTTCAACAGTGTTAGGTACTTCATACCGGATACCGTTATTCTCTAAGGATTGTATGGTCGGTGGAGCTACCCTTTCTGCAAATACTTGGGTGAATGGAGCTAAAACTACCAGAAGTATCGCTAGGAAAAACGTTTTACTATACGAACGCATACATGCCTCCTCCAATTCCTCCTAGTAAAATCTTACAGTATTGCTCACGTTTTTACAACCCTGAAATAAAATCAAGTAGGCAGAATTGCACTCTGCAGATGATAGAGAATAACCACGGGAAACCCCGTAGGGTTTACATGGCAACGATTCTCTTCAATACTGCAATAACTTCTCTGCTGGCACCTTGCGATTGATTGGTATCAAAGCAGCTAACCAATTCCCAGCCACTTCTTCCAAGATCGTTAAGTTCATCATTAAATGCCTGCAAATCTAAAATTCCTCCCAGAAATCCCATAGTTTCGAATTTAATTGTTTTGTATTCCCATCGTTCCATATTGCTGTCCTCCTGCGTATTCAAAGTAAAGTATATAATAGTATACGAAACCAGGATCAAAATGTTTGAAGCGTATTCTTATGATTTCGAGCTATACAGGCTTTTCAAATAAAACTATGTCGATACCTTCCTCCACTTTAACTGTACGAATTCTTTCAAATCCAAACTTAAGGTACAGATTGATTGCGGGCTTGTTTTTTAGTCCTGTAGATACAATTATTTTACTGAATTCATAATTCAAGCTTTGTACATGAGTTAATAATTTTTTAGCAATTCCCTTTCTGAAAAAATCCGGATGAACTGCCAGCCGATGTATATCCAGTACTTGACCCTCGACTTTATATGAAATTATTCCCGCGAGTACATTATTCTCTGAATAGTAGCCTAAAAATGTTTCATCACATTCTCTTATACTGCTTATCGTGTCCATCAATGGTGGAATATGGTCAAAACCGATGATTTCTGCCTCCACCTGATAGGAGACCTTCTGTAAGTGCAGTATGTCATTTGTTATGTCAGTATTTTTGACATCTAAGGTTTTAATCATTATTTTCCTCCAAATTTGTTACCTGTATTTACACCTCTTTTATAGATGATGGATAATTTCATTTGCCTTGTATATTTCATTCTCTTTTACCAGTATTTCGTAGCTATCCTTAACAGATCCATACCGACCTGTGTGAGAAAAACCTGTGCTATTGTTTGTTACCTTCGTTTTGGACACAATATTATTGTCTGCAAGTTTGCCTTTCACTCTGGCGTACTCCTCCAGGTTTTGGGCAAAGTATATCGTTTCCCATTTCCTCCAACTAAACAATCTGCCTATAAGGTCTTTTAGCATAGGCCCCTCCCACTTGCGTACTTAAATTTCTCTTATGGATTACATTTGAAAATTATGTTAAATTATACCACTATTTTGATCTATTAACAATAAATCACATAATACAATTTTACAAAGGGGACTAAATCTCTTTTTAGACCCAGCTCTTTACCGGCGGCTATAGTATAATCATTCATTTTTGATTGGCAAGTTTTCTCTTTAGCCGCTCACTTCTTTTTTTCAAATCTAAAAAATAACTACTTTTTCTCAGTCCCATTGTAATGCAGGCATTAAATGCCCCTTCGACCATTTCTAATGCTTTGGATGGATTTTTCTCTCTATGTTCATAATATTTGGCCAGCTCAATCATTGCAGGAATATTGACTGTTTTTGAATCTTCCAGAATTTTTTCAAAAAGGTCTGCAGCTTTACCGTGATCTCCGTTTTTCTTGTACAAATCTGCAAGCCGTTTGGAAGCGGTTCCCTTTATAGCACTGTTTTCCGACCCGGTGCAAGCATCATAGCACCTCATCCCATTCTCGCGATCTCCCTTATTCTCAAAGAGTCTCCCCACACCCAGCAGCTCTTTCTCGTCCTCTGTCTCCGCCAGAGGATCTTTCAGCAGGAAATTAATCTTCAGCATCAGGGAAACCATGGACAATATGTCCAGTTCATTATGCCGGATAACTTTTCGGACTTCTGTGGTATCTCGATCCTCCAGGTATTTGAAATAGACATCCGGGATCATATATCCCGGAATATCATCAATTCGCGTTTCTCCCAGTATGTTTTCCTCTAGGGAAGATAATCTGCAGCTCTGGAGCTTCAACTTCCAGATACTTCTGGCTGGATACAAAAGGTCCAAATGTACCGGTTCATTAAAAGCCGGGCGGATACGGTTGCATGTGAACCGGGTCTTCAATAGGTTCCAGTCAAAGGATCTACCGTTGAAGGTAACCATTACACCGCGTTCTGACAAAAGGTTGCACAGAGAACCCAAGACTGCAGGTTCCTCATCATAATCCCGCATAAAATACTGTCGCAGCGTAAAGAAATTTTCATCGAAAAAACCCACACCAATCAAAAAAGCTACCGTCCCTGCGCCTCCTGATAACCCTGTAGTTTCCGTATCCAAAAACACAAAATCCTGAACCCGAAGTTCCTTTTGAGGGTCACTGCTAATCTTTAACAGGTGTTGCATATCCAATTCCAGTACTTCGCCCAGTCGAAAGCCTCCGTGAAAATAACTCAAGGGGTATTTATTTTCTATGACAAAATAAGGCGTATCCTTATAAAAGCATTCCACGCCTTCCATCTCCGTAGTGGAAACCGTTTCTGGCTTTGGAGGTTCTACTTCTTTTTTTACCTGATTGCTCATATAGAGGGCAAGTTTGCTTTTTAAATCCTGGTACATAGTGCGTTCACCTGTTTTTGAAGTATTATAGGCATCATATTTTAATAACTATCCTTTAAAATCAAATCAATGAGTTTCAGCGTAATTTCCTTCGGATTGTCGTCACCGGAAAATTCATTCAAGGGGCCTACACAAGCCGGGCAACCGGAGTCACAGGTACACTGCTGGATCATCTTCCTTGAAGTTTTAAAAAGCTCTTCATGAAGCTCATAGAGTTTTTCGCTAAATCCAACGCCTCCCGGGTAGCTGTCATAGATATAGAGCGTCGGTCTTCGGGTAAAGGGAGCCTTCACCTGAAATACAACTCGTATATCTCCCGGATCACACATGAGATACAGAGGAGCAGCGTTGGCCATAATATTGGAAAGCCCCAACAGGCCATTTTGCATTTGGGAATGAGATATCCCGGCAACCTTTTCCGGCAGGCTTACCCAATAGGAGGTAGTATGCATCTCCAATTCCGGCAGGTTGACCGGGCCTGACCCAATATTTTCATGGGTATACAGCTTAACTTTCTTGAACATGGTTACCAGGGACGTTACCATGACCTCTCCACAGTTTTTTACAATACACTGCCCTTGCTGCTCCCTGAATACATCAATAACTTTCAGTTCCACTGCCAGACTGGCATCAGTATAATAGTCTACATCTACCTTTCGTATATAGGCCTTTTTATCATCAAAATCCAGCTTCTCCACCTGATATTGCTGCCCTTCATGGATGTAAATCGCTTCTTCATGCAGCAACATAGGAGCACTGAACCGGTCTGTCTCGCCGATAACCCGGTGGTGAGGTGCTGATATATCTATAATAATAAAATTCTCATTGGATGCACTTCGCAGACTGATGTCGTCCGCCGGAAATACATCCGACATCCAGTGCCATCGGCCACCTACATGCCGTACCAGTTTAGCTTCCTGCATAAAGGCCAGAACTTCCTGGGTGGTTTCCACTCCGAATTTCTCGTTCTCTTCAAAGGGCAGTTCAAATGCTGCACATTTCATATGGCTATAGAGGATCGCCAGGTTATCCGGATTGATAAGACCATTTTCAGGACTGCCAGCGAAAAAGTACTCCGGATTGTTTACTATATACTGGTCAAGAGGACTGCTGTTGGCAATCATTATGGTTGCTGACACACCATGCCGTCTCCCTGCTCTTCCCGCCTGCTGCCAGGTACTGGCTATGTTGCCCGGATATCCGCAGATCAGGCAAGCCTCAAGATTTCCGATATCAATTCCCAATTCCAGGGCATTGGTGCTTACAACTCCGGTTATGCTGCCATTTCGGAGTCCCCGCTCAATATCCCGGCGTAGGTTGGGTAGATATCCGCCACGATAGCCCCGTACTTTTTCTTCACTCCCCATCTTGCCATGAAATATGTCTTTTAGATAGGTTACCAAAACTTCCACATTCAATCGGCTCTTTGTAAAAACAATAGTCTGAATGTTATTGCGAATAAGAGTCTCGGCAAGGCTTTTTGCCTCCAGAGTACTGCTTCTCCGTATACCCAGTTCCTTGTTTATCACTGGGGGATTATAAAAAATAAAATGCTTTTTCCCTGATGGAGAGCCATTGTTGTTAATAAGGGTTATGTCCCTCCCTGTAATCCGGGAGGCTAAATCATCCGGATTTGCAATGGTAGCTGAGCAGCAGATAAATTGCGGCTTCGCGCCGTAGAAATCACAGATGCGCTTTAGGCGTCGCAAGACATTGGCCAGATGGCTTCCAAAAACACCTCTGTAATGGTGGACTTCGTCAATTACTATGTATTTCAGATTTTCAAAAAGCTTTGTCCACTTTGTGTGATGTGGCAATATTCCACTATGAAGCATGTCCGGATTAGTCACAACTATATGACCTGCCTGCCGAATAGCCCTTCGCGCTGTTTGTGGCGTGTCTCCGTCATAGGTATAAGTCTTTATATCAACCCCTGCTTCGGTGATCAATTCATGCAACTCGGAGGACTGATCCTGGGAAAGGGCTTTAGTAGGAAACAGGAAAATAGCTCTAGATTCCGGGTCTTTCAGTATAGCATTTAACACCGGCACATTATAACACAGAGTTTTTCCTGAAGCCGTGGGCGTTACAACCACAACATCTTTTCCTTTTTCCACTTCACTTATAGCGGAGGCCTGATGAGAATAGAGCTTATGTACACTTCTCCTCTTTAGTGCCTCCCGGATTCGGACGTCTATACACTCCGGAAAGTCTTCGTAAACGGCCTCACGAGCCGGTATTTCCACCCATTGGGTAATACAGTCCATCATTCTTTCCGAGCCTTTAAAGTACTGCAGTATTTGTTCAAGATTCATCAGTTTCTCTCCGTTTATAGAAAACTAAGTAAATTATTCCGTTATTCTTAATCGAACATACATTCTTCATTTATTTTATTATATAGACCCGGAATTGTAAATACACATATGGAAATGTTAAAAACCGAAGCTATTTTGGAATAACTCCGGCTTTCGACATATAAACTATGCTAATATTTTTTTTATATCAAAATCCTTTTTTATATTTCCCACGGCGGCAAAACTCATCTTTTTTGAATTGAAAACCTGCTCTATAACTTCATTTACCCGTGCCATGTGGATTTCGTCAATTTCCTGAAGAATCTCCTCCGGCGTATGAATATGTCCCAGCATCAGTTCTGATTTACCGATACTGTTCATTCGGCTGCTGGTGCTTTCAAGACCCAAAATATAGTTCCCTTTTAGCTGTTCTTTGGATTTGTGCAGTTCCTCTTCACTGATCCCTGTTTTAATCAGATTTCTGATCTCCTGAGACGTGATTTCAATAACCTGATTTAGGTGCTCGGGATTCATTCCTGCATAGATGGCAAACAGGCCAGCATTCTTATAAGATGCAGGATAGGAGTAAATGGAATATACCAGACCCTTTTCTTCTCGTATTTTTTGGAATAATCTTGAACTCATCCCTCCACCGAAGATATTGTTGATCGCCAGCAACGTATATAGTTTATCATTCCCATGTTCAATAGCATTAAAGCCCATACAGATATGAACTTGCTCAGTTTCCTTCTCCTTGATGGTCGTTTCACTAACAAATTCTACCGGATGAATCTCTGCTTTATAAGATTCATCAACCTTCCAGTGGCTAAAATGCTTCTCAATCAATTCCTCCAACTTCTTCTCATCAAAGTTGCCTGCAACGGAAATGACCGAGTTGTAAGGAGTATAATTTTTTTGCATATATTCCTTAAACATGGCGCGGTCTATCCTACCCAGAGAATCCTGTGTACCCAGAATAGAGTATCCCAGGGGATTGCCTTTCCATGAGGTTTCCGAGAACACATCGTGAACAAGTTCTTCCGGCGAATCTTCGTACATACCGATTTCCTCCAGAATCACTTTACGCTCCAAATCGATATCCTTCTTATCAAATTTGGAGTTGAAAAACATATCCGCCAGTACTTCCATCGCAATTTCGATGTGAGAATCTAAGGTTTTTGTATAATAGCAGGTACATTCCTTACCTGTAAATGCATTAATCTGGCCTCCGATGCTATCGATACTATCAGCAATTTCCTTGGCACTTCTCTTTTCCGTTCCTTTAAACAGCATATGCTCAATGAAATGGGAAATACCATTATTTATATGATCTTCGTTCCTGGATCCGGTTCCAACCCATATCCCGATGGAAACGGAACGAACATAGGGAATTTTCTCACATACGACTCTAAGTCCATTTTTAAGCGTTATTTTTCTGAACATATCTTCCTCCAAATCGAACAGTATAGTAATTAATATATATGTAAAAGGGTCGCGATATAGGCATCATACTTTAGGACAGAAATCTTTCCGTAAATATGCCGCCCTAAAACTCGGGCGATCTATCTTACTTTCAGTATAACTTCTAAAACATTCTACCCATGAAGTTTCAGTATTTTCAAATTCATCCTGCATCAAAAAATTGTTTATTTCCCTAACAACAGAAAACTAGAAAACAAACTCGGAAGTTTCTGTTTTCTAGTTTTCTGCTTATAAATCAGGATTTACTGATCCTACTATTTGTTTTCAGGGTTTACTTCCTTTTCTTCCGGCATTGCATCTCTTCTTGACAAGTTTATTCTTCCCTGTTTGTCAACTTCTATTACTTTGACCATGATTTCATCGCCAATATTAACAACGTCTTCAACCTTTTCCACTCTCTTCTTATCCAGCTTGGATATATGAACCAACCCTTCCTTACCCGGTAGGAATTCAACAAAAGCTCCAAACGGCATGATTCTCATTACTTTACCAAGGAAAATCTGGCCTGGCTCAATTTCCTTTGCAATACCCTCGATGATCTTAATTGCCTTTCTGCCCGCTGTAATGTCAGTGCAGGCAACAAAAACCCTACCATCATCTTCTATGTCAATTTTTACACCTGTTTCTGCGATAATCTTATTGATCATCTTTCCACCGGGCCCGATAACATCTCTTATTTTCTCAGGATCAATAGTGGTTCTGAGGACCTTCGGGGCATAGGGTGACATTTCAGCTCTTGGCTCTGCAATGGCCTTTAGGATAACCTCATCAAGAATTTGATACCTTCCTGCTCTCGTCAAATCAAAAGCCTGTCTGATAATTTCATAGCTCAAACCATCCACTTTTATATCCATCTGGATGGCAGTAATACCTTTTTTAGTCCCTGCAACCTTAAAGTCCATGTCACCAAAGAAGTCTTCGATTCCCTGTATATCCATAAATGTTATGAACTTATCAGGATTTTCTTCATCAATAACCAAACCCGCAGATATGCCTGCAACCGGCGCCTTGATGGGTACACCCGCATCCATAAGTGCCAAGGTACTTCCGCAAACGCTCCCCTGTGAAGTTGATCCGTTGGACATTAAAACTTCGGATACCAGACGAATGGCATAAGGGAAATCTTCTTCACTCGGAATAACTGGTTCCAAGGCTCTTTCCGCCAATGCACCATGTCCGATTTCTCTTCTGCCAGGACCTCTGGAGGTTTTCGCTTCTCCTACGCTATAGCCTGGGAAGTTATAGTGGTGCATGTATCTTTTGGTTTCTTCCTCATCCAGACCATCCAGCATCTGAACATCACCCATAGCACCTAAAGTAACAGTAGTAAGCACCTGGGTCTGACCTCTCTGGAAGAGACCGGAACCGTGAGTTCTGGGAAGTATTGCAACTTCCGCGGATAAAGGCCTTATTTCATCCAGCCTTCTGCCATCTACTCGCTTGCCTTCTTTCAATATATATTCTCTAACAACCTTCTTTTCCAATTTATATAAGCATTCTCCAAGTTTTGAACCCATGTCAGGATAAGTTTCAGCAAAGTGCGCCTTCGTATCCTCTGTCAGCTTGGTGATATTTTCATCCCGTACCTGCTTGTCTGTTGCCAGAACCGCTTCTCTCATTCTATCGTAAGCGAATTCCTTCACAGCGCTGAACATTTCAGGATCTACATCAGCAGATTTGTAATCAAACTTGGCTTTACCAATTTCTTTTACCATTCCTTCAATAAATTCGCAGATTTTTTTAATTTCTTCATGTCCTTTTTTAATGGCGTCAAACATAACATCATCAGGCACTTCCTTTGCCCCGGCTTCGATCATAGTGATCTTTTCCTTTGTACCTGCAAGAGTTACATACATCTCACTCTTTTCACGCTGTTTTGAATCCGGGTTTATTACAACCTCGCCATCCACCAGACCTAAAATAACTCCACCAATAGGTCCGTTAAATGGAATATCGGATATGGATAATGCTGTAAAAGCACCAATCATGGCTGCAAATTCAGGAGAATTATCCTGTTCGACCGACATTACAGTATTTACAACAGCTACATCGTTTCTTAAATCTTTTGGGAAAAGAGGTCTGATGGGTCTATCGATAACCCTGGATGTTAGAACTGCCTTCTCTGAAGGTTTTCCTTCCCTTTTTATAAAGCCACCGGGAATTTTACCAACTGAATAGAGTCTTTCTTCATAATCAACACTTAGTGGAAAGAAATCGATTCCCTCTCTTGGGGAAGCTGAAGCGGTTGCTGTTGATAATATCACAGTTTCGCCATATCTTACCAACACAGCTCCGTTTGCCAACTGAGCAAGCTTTCCAGTCTCCAAAGTGAGTGTTCTTCCCGCTAATTCCATAGTAAAAGTTTTAGTCATTACAATGCCTCCTTCTGTATTTTCAAAAACTACAGACTGTAGCATGTAGATTCTAAACCCAGATGATTCAAGTAACAGTACATCTGGGTTCACAATCTACCTTCTACCGTCGTAGTTCTTGTATTAGTATTTCACAATTTTCTCACAAGTATAATATGTAGCATGAATTACAAAATATTTCTATGTATTAAATAATGAGCGGAGTTTCCTCCGCTCATTTGCTCATGATTACTTTCTCAGGTTGAGCTTTTCAATAATTGCACGATATCTTTCGATATCCTTCTTCTGAAGGTAGTTCAAAAGTCCTCTTCTCTGTCCAACCATTTTGAGAAGTCCTCTTCTGGAGTGATGGTCCTTTTTGTGTGCCTTCAAGTGGTCGTTCAAGTGATTGATTCTTTCTGTAAGAATAGCAATCTGAACTTCCGGTGAACCTGTGTCACCTTCATGAGTCTTGTGCAGATCGATGATCTGTGTTTTTAATTCCTTTTGCATGTTTAAATCCTCCTAAAATATAAATCGCCATAAGCTTGGTAATTGGTCGGAGTCTTCCAGCAACCGAGCAAATGGTTATTGATTCCTCTGACATTTTAACATACTAGCAATAAAATGTAAATATATTTTTCTTTTCCTCAACTATGCATGATTTCCTGTATCCATGCGATTATTACTTAAAGGAGGAAGCAATGGAATCGATATTGTAAACATCCGTTCTTCTATGTTTGTATAATGGGAGTTTTCTACGAACTCTGTCTACTACTGCCAGATCAATTTTTGAAATAATGATATCTTCTTCTACACCAGCTGTGTTCAAAACATTTCCCCAAGGGTCAACAATCATGGAGTGACCATATGCTTTATAGGACGCATTTTCGTTTCTGGCCGGCGAAGCTGCCGCTACAAAGATCTGATTATCGATTGCCCGGGTACGCATCAAGAGCTCCCAATGGGCAGGCCCGGTAACGGTATTAAAAGCGGCAGGAAGAACCAGCAAGTCTGCTCCCTCCAATGTCACAAGCCGCATCATTTCCGGAAATCGTATATCATAGCATATGGCTAAACCGATTTTACAGTATTCTGTTTCCACCACAGTTATAGTATTGCCGGCAGAAAGCGTGTCTGATTCCCTAAAAGTTACTTCCCCCGGAATTTCGATATCAAAAAGATGCATTTTTCTGTGTTTTGCAATAAAATTGCCTTCCTTATCGAAAGCAAACGATGTATTATAAATTCGACCGCCGTCCCTTTCCGGAATAGAACCCGCCACAATATATACTTGGTTACGCTTAGCTAAATCAGATATAAACCTGAAGGTCTCTCCTTCCTCTCCTTCCTCTGCATACTGTGGAAAACAACTGTTCTCGTACGGACAGTTAAACATTTCGGGCAAAACCACCATATCAGAACCCTTTTGTGAAGCTTCGCTAATCATAGTTTCTGCTCTATCCAAGTTTGCCTTCTTATCCATAGTCACTTTCATTTGGCATACTGCCAGATTGAAACTTTTTTTATTCATACCAAGCTCCTTTTAATTCTTTACTACATAGTATAGTACAAGTATAATCCAATTTAGTGCTGCAGTCCATCTTGAAAAAAGAACACTACTGCATTCGCAAGGTTCATGTTTGTACGAAACTTTCGTAAAGTAATAAAAACGATAATAAAATAATTTTTGCAAATACTAATATAGAAATCTATTAAACTAGGAGGTTGCATATGAAAAATCTTTCTACAAAGGAAGTAAATTATGTAAAGGATCTATTATCATGGGAGTTGCTTACTGCAAAGAAGTGCTTTCAATACGCAAATCAGGAGGCAAATCCCGCACGCCAGAAAATGTTCTTTGATACTGCAGGTATGCATGAGCAAAACTATTTAAATCTTTTAAACTATGTTGATCAAATTATTAAAAATCAAGGAGGCCAGCTACAGTAATGGATACACAAGCAACAGTGACTTCTGAAGTCGGAGTACAAAAAATCGGTAAGACAGTATCTAACGAACTTCCAAAGGTAAAAGATGCAAATGTAAATTTAAGAGATAAACTAAATGACATTCTTTTGTCTGAAAAACATAACCTTGTTAATTATCAGATTGCTATTAATGAAGTAATAAACGATGATCTTAGGAGTCTATTAATAGACAACCAGAGCAAAGTACAAGATATGCACACAAACTTCTTTAATGAATTATTCAATCTGGGTGAATACCAGGCGGATGTTGCTACCAACCCTCAAATAAGGGATGTACTTGATGTATTTAGTGGCTATAAAACCCAGCTTCCATTTAAACAATAACAAACGTAATGAGCCCGGATAAACCGGGTCTACATATAATTCCCCCCAAGGAAGCTTTTCATGCGTATGTTGATTATTAAATAAAACCCTTAGTGCCTGAGATTGCGGGTGTCTGCATTACAATACACCTAAAGAAAATTGCAAGTAATGAGCTTGCAATTTTTTTGTGCTACTGTGCTATAGGATTAATTCCCTGAAATAGTTCATTAAATTCGTTTGTAATCGCATTCATCGGCCTGTTGTCAGTTATATTTCTGGATAACCTATCTATCCGGGTCATGATATCAGGTGATTCGCTTACTCTTACCTCCGTAATTGTCTTGTCTACATCTTTAACTCTGCTTGAAATCATTGATTTAGTAGCATTTACATCGCCTACATTATCGGCAGGTTTATATGCCACAAGAGCAGTATTACCATTCACTATAACACTTACATTCTCTATTTCTCTCATATTTTTCAGTTCATTTCGAATGTTGTCGGCTTTTTGTCGATTTTCACTCATTTGCTGTGGCTGCGCCTGGGGATTCATCGGGTTGGTACCTAGTAGTGCACCCTGTCCTGGATTTGGTGTAGTTCCCCGAAGATTATCTCTCTGCAAGCCCTGTTGTTGTGGTGTTACTCCCTGTATATGGTCTCCTTGCATTCTCTGCTGCTGCGGAATCGGAGTACCTCGCGGGCTCAGGGACCTTCCATCAGCATTGCACCCACTTAAAGGAATTGCAAAAAGACACAGTCCTAAAACAGCTACATTTCTTAAACTTTTTTCAATCATTTTCACTCACCTCCATCTTTATTCTTTTCCATATGTATTTTCTATATTCGTTATTGTTTTGGTTTTTATGTTAATTGCATCTACTCTTCAATAGTAGTTTTAATACCAGCAATTAAAGGACTTTGATGAACATACTTATGTTTGAAAGGAAATAGCCTTGGAATTCGTTTAATAATGTGAGCGTCTTAAAAAATTTTGTAACACTCCCATGTTCTATTGAATATTATGTTAACAAATGATGTTTTTTGGAGGGAGTTAAATGAATATGCATTCAAGTTATGGAATGCCCATGCCAAATGCCGTTCCGCAAGGGCATATTCCATGTTTACCCATGCCGAAACTTGCTACCGCCTATGTTCCGTTTCAATATCTGAACTGTGTATATCCCCCCATGCAAGGCCTGGAAAGAGGAACGATTTTCCCCGAGCTTGACAGGCCTTATGGCATAGACCCGGAATATACTTATGATGCATAATGGAGGTGTGTAATATGGATTTGGAACGCGATGATCTTTTAAAACAAGTAATGGCTGCTGACTTTACCATTATCGATCTTAATCTTTACCTTGATACACATCCGTGTGACCAGAGGGCCCTTATGCTTTATAATAACGCAATAAGGAATGCAAAAATGCTTAGAGAAGCCTACGAGAGAACCTTCGGCCCCTTGACGGCGTACGACTCCTACAGTGCATACCCCTGGCAATGGATTCAAGACCCGTGGCCCTGGGATCGAAAGTTCACTGAGGTGCGAGAGGAAGATGACTTTTAATAGAATTTTAAAGGAGGCTTTGAAATGTGGTTTTATCAAAAAAAGACTGAATTTCCGGTAAATATAAAAAATTGTAATCCTAAAATGGCAAAGTATATTATTAGTCAATATGGCGGGCCGGATTTCAGATTTTTATAATAGAGTGTTATAATAAAATCCCTATCCATTTTTCATAATACACCATTTCCACACATGCTTTCCTGAAGAGTTAGTCTTCTTCAAAAGTGTATTCGATGTATAGTGTATAGTCACTGCGGATGTAGATCCGTTTGACGATTTTTTGGATAAGCAGTTCCCTTACATTATACTCCAGATTCCCTATATCATCAATGAGGCTAATGACTTTCTCTTTTATGGCTCTGAACCGTTCTTCCATATCATCCGCCTTTTCCAGCTTCAGGTTCAGAGTATGAAGCTTCTCCAAGCCTTTGTCCCTTTGCTCCCGGAGCTCACTCATGCGCTGTTTGTATTCGCTGATGGAGATGGCGTCGTTTTCGTAGGCCTCCTGCTGCTTCCGCATGGCTGTGTTCAGCCGGTCCAACTGCTCCGTCAGCTTCTCGCGTTCTTCCTTCTCCTTGGCCATGTTCTTATTATACAAATACTGCTTCATCCGGATCCTTTCCTCTACCAGGGACTTGTCCCTGAAGAAGTTCTTGATCTCCTCCAGTACCAAGGTATCGACTCGTTCCATATTCCAGTACTTTGTTTTGGTATCGCAAATGCCCATCCTATTCTGGTCCACATAGAGGTAGTAGTCCTTTTTCTTCGTTTCCCTCTTGAATCCATAGATTTTGCATTTGCATACATCACAATAGAGAAGTCCGGAAAGCAGGTATTTTTTAGTATAGGACCCGGTCTGGTAGCCTTTGTCTTTCATCTTCTGAGCTATCTCTTTGATTCCTTCGAAGTCCTCGGGGGTGATGAGGGGCTCATGGGTGTTTTCCCGTATGATCCACTCCTCTTCGGGCCGTACTACTCGTTTGGCTTTTCCTGCGCTGTCCCTTATCAGGGTTGTTGCATTATAGATAGTGATACCCAGGTACACGGGATTATGCAGAATGGTGGAGATGGCATTGGTGGACCATTTCTTCCCCCGTTTGGAAGGAATGTTGTGACTGTTCAAATACTGGATGATCTTCAGGCGACCCCAGCCCTCCAGATACTTTGTCACGATGAATTTGTAGATGGGGGCTGTTTCCGGATTCACTTCCAGGTACTGCCGGTCCTCCGACAGCTTATACCCGAAAGCAGGGGCCGGTACATTGGTTTTCCCTTCCCGGGCTTTGATCATCTGGGTGATCTTCACCCGGGAACTGGTGGTTTTCCGTTCTTTCTGAGCCAGCCCTGCATGGATCACCAAAAGGAATTCATCATCGTCGGTGCGGCTGTCATAGGCTTCCTTAATGGAGATGAAAAAGGCACCATGGTCTGCCAGGCTTCTTTTTAACTCAAAGATGTCGATGATGTCCCTGGAGGTCCTGGAGATCTCTTTGGAGACGACGCCTTTGATGAGCCCGGTGCGGATGTCCTCCCGCATCTGACGCATATCGTTTCTTGTATAGGCGTAGGCCCCGGTTTTGATATCGATATAAAATTTGTAGATATGGTAGCCATTGATTTCCGCCCATTCCGTGATGTATTTCTTCTGATTTTCGATAGAGGTCTTCTGGTTGTCCTTGGCTGTCGATATGCGTATGTATCCGCCGACAGCCAGGTTCGTCTCATTCAGCGTGGACCGTTGGTCCTTATAGAGCTCCAGTCTGTTTCCCAGGACGAGGGGTGGAAGGAGCTTCCGGTCAATCATTTCGCTCCCTTTCCTCCCGGTCCAGTTCATACAGGACCTCCTCGATCAGCAGTTCCAGCACCTCATCCAATACTTCCAGTTTCGACATATAAATCCCTCACTTTCTATCCTTTGTATTTCTGCTGCTAAACAGCAGCCTATTCCGATACTCGTATCCGCGCTTTCATCCCTTCCTCCAGGAAGGGGTGTCCGGCCTCCCTGCAATAAAAATAGTAGTCTTCCCGGTCCCCTCGCCGGGTATGTTCCACCCTGCCGGCTGCCCAGGTCATTTCTTCCTCCACTTCCACATAGCATTCGATGGAGCTGCCGCAGCTAAAGGTACGGAGGGAACGGCGGTCCCGATCCACCAACTCAAACTTTCTACTCTCTATCCTCCGCAGGGTCCCTGTCTTCACGGGTTTGGAGTAATGCTCCATTTCCTCCACCGTATCCTGCAGCAGCTCCAGGAGGCGCTCAAACTGCTCCTGGGCTATTTTTTCCTCGAATCCCCCCAGCGGTGGATTCTCCAATACCTGGCTGACCTTTCTCTGCAAAACCTCCGCCTCATACCGGAGGCTCCTGTATTTCTCATGCATCCGTAACCCCTCCCTTTTTCTTTTCTGGACCAGCCATGAAGGCTATGATCAATTTGTCCAGCTTTTGTGACTGCTTCACGATGGAACTGTTTTCTTCCCCCTGGTCCAGCATGGCCAGGAGCTTCTTCCTTTCCCTTTCCAGCAGTTCATAGCATTTTCCATTGGCTCCTGCCATATAGCATCCCCTCCTTTCCATTTATACTATTTTCACCACACAGGTATGTGCCGGAAGCATCCGGCACATAGTCTATGGTAAATTGATCTTGTCATCGTCAGCGTTCATTCGGGCGCCCCGTCGGATGTGCTCTTTTCTACGTCCCACATCCAGGAATATACCTCTTTGCAATGGCAATTTTGCTCATGCCTAATCTTTGTCTGGGCATGTAATGTTACAGCGAGGATCATTGCACTGGTCCCGTTTTACCACCGGTATATGCACATACGCACCGGGAAGGTTCTGCCTCCCTCCACGGCCGTGGTTTGCATCGCTGTCCCTCGTCAGGACTCACTGTACATCAAATCGGTATACTTCGCTATGGATTTGTCAAGGTGCTGTGGCTGTAGCACCAGCAGAAATTCTGAAAACACCCGTTGCATTTTCTGCCAAATCATGCTACTATACGAATATAGGTGTGGTCTATTAAAGGCTAGCTCTCCAAAGCTCCCTTTAGTAACACCGATGAACTGAATGCTTAGGTATTAGACCCGATACTCACTGTTTGCGGCAGTGGGTATCTTGCTTTGTACGGGAATTTTCCGTATGCGCCTGCTGCGGGCTATGATTCTGCTGGTCCTGTGGAGTACTTTTTTTAGGAAACTGAAGCCGCTGAGGAGTTCATGTACCACCATGGCTACTAGAAATCCATTTAGGAATCCCATCAGCAGTACCTCTGTTAAGTGGCTTTCCGTATATAACCTCATGTGTATCACCCCCTTCGTACCTTATGCATCGATATAAAACATTTCTCCCAGCTCTGTACCGAAGAACTGGCACACCCGGATCATGAGCCCGGCACTGGGAGTAAACTTCTGGTTTTCCATTTTGGACAGGTAGGTTCGGGTTAGGCCGAGTTGGGTCGCAAGCTCGTCTTGGTTTAGTCCTCTTTGTTCCCGGTGCTTTTTTATGTAGTTTTTGAATTGTGGCTGACTTTGCATGGAATCACCTCCATTACTATAATTATCAGAACATTAATCACTCGAACTTGCACCGTCACACTTCTTGACGTTTTTGGATAAAAAAATATCATCGCTAGCGTTTTTAAATAGTTTTTTGAGTTTAATAATATCCTCGAAAGATGGGTTGCTTTTGCCAGTTTCATATTGAGTGTACGCGTTCCTGGATTTTCCTAAATATCTCGCTACTTCCTTTTGTGTATATCCCAACGCTTTTCTTAACTCTATAAGTTTTTCTCTACGGATATTTTCCATAGCCTCACTCCTCATGTTAAATATCATATATTCAGTATAAGTCACATTTCTTGACATGTCAACAATCTTGAACAAATAATTTCCTTTTTCTTGACATTTCGTTTAAAGCTTCAACTTATCCTTATATAATAGTCCTGAGGTGTGATAGATGACTTTTAATAATAGGATAAAACAATTAAGAATTGAGAAAAAGCTTACTCAAGATGATTTAGCGCAAATCTTGAATTTTGGACGTACAGCTATAGCAAACTATGAATCTGGAAGAAGCGAACCATCTTACAGTATTATCTTGAAACTTGCAGAATTTTTTGATGTGTCTATTGATTATATTCTCGGACGGACTAATATTCGAAATCCTTATGATAAGTCACTTGCACTAGATGATGAAAGTAAAAACCTTATTGAAACTGCTAAGAGCCTTTCTTCCGAAAATAAAAAGATGTTAGATGAGTATATAAAGTTATTGAAAATAAAGGACTCTATGGATAAGAGTAAAGACGAAAGCTCTGCTGCTGGAAATGATTGATGGAGCTATGAATTTATAGGGTTATAAGTGTTATCGATCATAGGCTTGCTGCCATGAAGAAGGAGCTTGTCAAGAAGATACTTAAAGGGTAAAAGGGCTTTTTTCCTCAAAAGCCCTTTTGCAACTGATGCTATTCAACTAATTATTATTCATCAATCTCAGTTTTCGTTTCTTCATTGATCTTTTGGAGCAATCTTTTAGGCATTTCACTTTTCTCTTGTTCAGTATATTCAAGCAGTTCTGTCCTGTAAGACATATTAAATCCAAACGGTCCGTGAGTAATAATAAACTTTCCATCTGTTGCAAAAAAGGAGGGGTTTATGTCCCTTCTAATAACATCAGCTAACCAATTGGCTGCTTTTGTTGCTTCAAAGACGTAATCGTAACATTTCTCTCTCCAATTTTTATATTCCTCAAGCAATTCATGATATAACTTTTCATTCCATTCATCAATTTTATAAAACTTGTCCGCTATTAGCGCTCCATTACTCATTTCCTTGCAATGTCTGTTAAATACCTTTACTGCTTGATGAATTGCTATAGAAAAAGTAATAAGCGCCTTCTCTAGCTCCGGCAATGTTCCTGGCCAAGCAGCTCTTATTATTTTCTGACGGTATTTAAAAAGTCTTTCTGGTGCATCTCCATCCCAACTTGGGTCTGCTGAAAGTGCATAACTCGTCCAAACTTCCCAATTTTGCAAGTGGCAATCTTCAACAGTTGCATCAATTAATGAAGAATAAATTGTATCATGTGCCAGCTTCTTTCTATCAAGAGTCTCTGACAAAGACTCTTCAACCCATGTCTCATGTTTTCCTTTCATAATATGAAGCTTTTCAACCGGATAATCTTCAGGATTCTTATCAATCATTGCATGATGTGTCGGACAAAGCAATATAAGGTTATAATACGAGTTTCTCTCTGCAAGAGGAAGTCTACTCTCCCCTCTTGGTCCATCACTTTCTTCTGCTACAATGTGAGCTTGTTCACCTATAAGAACACTATCGCTAACTGCACTCTTATCTTGAGTCAGTTTTGCTCTGCAATCAGGAAAGGCACACCTACTTGCTGCTCTCCCCCATAAAAGTTTTATATCTTTCTGACTAATTGCCATTACTTCTTCTCCCTTATATTTATGATAACTTTTCATACAAGAGTCTAATAGATGTAAGCTAATCTAAGGGGTGGGATTTCTTCTTCTGTTAAGCTCTGCTGGAAGTTCGAAAAGATATTTTAATAGTTCCCCCATAAAATCCACTAATTGCTTCGCATCTTCCATCGAAACAGTCCGTATTGGGTCAAAGTGAGCACCATTATTACCAATTAAGCGTACTTCCTTTGCCCATTCTGATAGTGTTGGCAACAAAACTCCTTTAGCAGATAAAGCCGCCAAACGTTGTGCAAGAGTTCCATTTGCCTCTCCTAAACTTTCTGTTATAGCTTCAAGGGTTCTCCTTGACATAACTGCAGAAGCACGTGGACAATTCGCCATCAGAGCGGTAACTGCCTCACTATATACTTCTGCAATTTCCTTAGGTATATCATTAGATGGACTATTTTGAGGCAATGGCCACCAGTGAACACCTCTGTGGGTAACTATACCACCCCTGCCACCTTGACCCTTGGGAGCTTCACCAACCCATTCTTCTTCTACAACAACAGTACCTTGTTTACAATGTCTACATACCAATGATGTAACCCTATCAGAATATGTAATCTCTGTTCGCCCATCAGGTTTATAAGCTATTCCTCCATCAAAGGTAACAGGTAATGAACCAATAATTTCAAAACTTGACTGTTTTCCACACCGTGGACATAAGCCACTTGGTCTATATGAGTCCGGGAGCCCTTCATTAGGAATTGGAAGATCTTCATTACGCTTTCCCTTCACAGTATCCTTTTTGAATAAGTTAAACATTCTATCACCTCTAAATGTAACAATTTAACACGATAAAACCGAGCATCAAAAAGATGTTCCAATAACTTCCTTCAATAGTTTCTTTAATACAATAACCTCTATGCTGCTTGTTATGGCAGGGCTTAACGACTCAAGCTTGTAGTATGTGTAATTCTTCCCTTTAAAATCTATATCATTTGAATCAAACTTTGCATTTTTTATTATTTTCAACTCAGCTTGCAAACCCTCATCATCCTTTATTATCCCCCCGTCTTTGACATCAACATCAAAGCATATAATTTTTCTTATAAGCCGCAGCGAGTGATTCATTTTATCATTTAACGTACCTTTAAGTTCGATATACCCTGGACTCCCCTTCTCTTCGATTACATAGTCTATACCCTTAGTAGTATTATAGTCTAGCACCTTAAATTTGAATAAATCTGGATACTTAATCGTTATAGCTGTCAAAACAGTCATAGTCTCAGACTCTGAATAACCAGTTTTTAATTTTCTTGGTGCAAATATCTCTGTACTATCTTGAAATATTATTCTCTCTTTACTACCAGCTTCCTTATATCTTTTCTTTAATTCTTTATCATCTTCATCAATAGTTCTTTGAGTCTTCTCAAATTTTTCCCATTCATCGCGAGTCTCGATTGCATCTAGTACCTTCTTACCATTCATTATGCTGTTCAGTTTTTGTTTGATTTGCTCAATAATTTCGAGATTTATATTCTTTATTGAACCCCTGTTCGCTGTTAGATCAAAGTCATCACAGTCAACAAAAGCATGCATATACGTGTAAGAACCTTTACCACCTTTATACCAGTCATCAATTCTTTCAATTGGCACACCACCTTTACAAGCCCAAATTCCATATCTATTTGAATCTGTATGATATTTTATTTCGCCATTCTTCCCGCGCCTACTTAATAGTATGTCATATCTTCGTTTGGTCTCATATCCTTCCAAATTCAAAATAAACTTAAACCTTGTTCCATTAGAGCATGTAAAATTATCCTTAACAGCGCAATGGCTGTAAAAATCAACAAAAGACTTGTTGCAATTCGGAATACTTTTAAGGTATTTAGTCATTTGCACATCATCTTTTCGTTCTTGAGGGAAATAGTGGCCTAAAGGTATTACCTCCTTATCCACACCTTTTTCATCTGCAATATCGGGATGAACTTTTATAAATTGTGGAACAGGGTCAATCTTTTCATAATCGGGGTATTCCTCTCTAAACAAGTCTGCATTTATACTACGTAAAAACAAGACTATCTTTTTATCATTTATCCATTTTTCATCATTAAAATGAGTTAGAATAGTTCCAAAAACAGTGTACCATTTTATATAATCTCTTAAATAGTCATGGTTTAGCATATAAAGAGTACTTTGCGTATTAAAATAATATGGGTTTTTAATTCGTATCATAAAGCCAGATGAATAATGGGTTGGTATATTCATGTTCAGGGTTCTTGGTTCTAAGGGGTCCGAATAGCATAGTTTCATCGATGTGCTAAGTTGCTTAATAGGATTAATACATGTTGCAGCCCAGTATTCCCCACATTCTGTTTTAGAAGCGATAGAAACGCATTCGGAGTTAAAGAATATCTTTGCACCATGGCCCTTATAGCCTAGCTTATTTGATTTCTTAACTTTATTATCATCCACTTTTGTAGATTGTGCAAGTCCAAAAAAGCTATCAATATTTTGTTTAAGTATTCCATGCCCATTATCATAAATATCAATAAACAAATCCTGACCATCTAAATTTCTTTTGATATAAACATGACATACTAATTCAGTCGCATCAGCGTCGACAGAATTTTGAAATGCTTCTCTAAAAATCTGCAGCGGATTATCAAAATCCTTCACGATTTGGTAAAACTCGTATCCTTTAGCTATTCCAGCTTCGTTTTTCATTATTATATTAGTCATGACAGCACCCCCACCTAATCCTTAACATGTAAAAATTCTACCGGTTATGGAATCAAATACAAAAAGCATCAACATTCTTATCTGGCACATGAGGACAAGTCCATTTTCCTAGGTTTACTCCAATCTCCACAAAGTACTGCTATGCTTGGTAAAACTGACTGTTTTTCATAACATCCACTGGAAGAAACAGAGAGACGCTTCTACCGCTTCATTCAAACTCACTCTTTCCTCCAATTTCCTAACAACCTCTCTCAATACATCCTGCACCAATTTCATCCCCTAGCTCTTACACCACACGATTCATACATCTCTTCAACAGCCTTTTGACCCTTAATAGACACGGGGACAGGTCCCTTGTCTCATGTTACCCCAATCTCTGCAAAACTCCACTATGCTTGATAAAACTAACTCTTCTCCATATACTTCACCGGAACAGCTTTCTTTTCCGTTTTCCTTGACTCAGCTTCCTTGCGGATGCGGTTTTATTCGCTCGTTTTCCTCTGCCATTTGCTTCCGCTTGGCAGTCAAGTAGTTCTTTTTCTCCTGCTTCTTTGGCTGTTCCTGGAGTCTCATTATAGTTCTGTAGTCCTAGTGATCTATCGTATTAATTCTATAATAATTCGATATAATGTGCAATATTTTTCCAGCACATTTTTACAATTTTTTGTCGTTGAGGCATAAAAAAACATATATACTTGCAGCTCCCACCGCTGGCATATATGCTAAGTTTTATTTTTATCTCACAATGGACTCCAGTAACTGACAGCAGCATCATAGGAGCCGTATAACCAGTTTTCTTCGTCTTTCTTTTTCTTTACTTGAAGAGTCACTAACTCTGTATCAAGTCTCGCCCTTGCTCTGGCAACTTCAAGTTCATATTCCTTTTGTATTCCAGGATCATTGAAGCTGCTCATCAGAATCAGCACCAAACGGGCTGTCCAGACATTCAGTATCCACACTACGCACTTCACATGATTTGAGTTGTACCAAAACGATGCCGTTTGGACATGGTAGGCCCTCACTACAATTCTATATAATCCTCAAAATCCAATCCTCTCTCCTGGCAAAACTTTATCACAGCACCAATGATCCTGTTGCCTCCTCCATACCCGGTGGTCAGGTACCTGTGAAGGTTCCCGGCAGGCACACCCAAATCCCTGGCAAACTGGTTATAGCTGCCATTGCTGTATTTCTTCATTAACTCCACTATTTTATCCCGTTTCAGCCGCATATCTTCCGCCCCTCCGACTGTATTTTACTGTGGTGGGACGTATTTTGTCTAGGCGTCGGTGAAGGTTCATTTATTGAACCACTTTGACATTTGCTCTATTACGCAGGTTATTCGCTTATATAATCTTCACCGGAACAACTTTCTTTATTTTCTTGCTGGACTCAGCTTCCTTTCGCCCCAGGCATGGGGACAGGTCCATCATCCCAAGTTTGTCTCAAGCTCCGCAAAGATCCACTAGAAAAAAGCGAACGGTTCTAGCACTTAATTTAAACTCACTCTTCCCCCAATTCCCCAACAACCTCTCTTAATACATCATGCACTAATTCCATTCCATGGCTCTTACCCCACCGATTCATACTTCTATTCAACAGCCTTCGGACTTTAACCTCCGCCGGAACCTCTTTCTTAACTTTCGGCCTTCTCTCATCCTCACACCGAAGCTGCTCCCTGACCCGGTTCACCCGCTCATTTTCCTCATCTAATTTCTTCTGCTTTTGCAGGGTCACAGGGCTCTATCTACTGCTCTGTAGCTTCGAGGGATTCAAACACCCGGCGGTCCGCCTGGGAGCTGTAGAGTTCCTGCTTTTGGTATGTAATCGTGTAGGGGCCGGTGTCGGCAGCATCATAGATTCTCACTATGTGATACTGCCTCCTGACATTCAGGTAGTTTTTCTTTATCTGTTCTCAAAGTCATTATTTAATAAAGAGCATAATAAACAAAATTCTAGCTACATTCAAAATCAATTACCTCAAAAGCTATTTTATTCTCGCTAATATAAAAATCATAATCTTCAATGCCCACTCCTAGTTGAATTCCTGTTAATTCGGATAATCTTTGAATTTTATCATCTAATTCAGTAAAATGGTTTAACCGAATACTTAATATTTCTTCAATTACATCAAGTTCTTGATCTAACTCAAGGTATTCATTAAAGATTATCGCATCTTCTTTTTCAGCATCAATTTCATATGCACTCAATCCAAGACCTGATATATGTTTTGTTAGAATTTTATTATTTTCGATGATTGACATTGTAACCAGTTCATCATCAAAATAGCCTATTGTTAAAATTGGTTCATTAATGTGTTTTGAAATCGCCAAAGCCACAGCATCTACGGATTCCCAACCAAAGTTAGCATTTAAAATCGTAAGCCACTTCTCAGTAAACTGACATATTACATACTCACTATGACTTTTGCAAATCATTTTAAGTAAATCGTCAGGCATCTCTTTAAATCTAGAAAATAACTTTAAATTTTTTTCTTTAACTCCTTGATAATATTCACTCAAAACTCCTTTTAGTTTTTCTGCATCTCTCATTTTTATATTTATGTTTGCATATTTAGCACCCATTCTTATCCCCCTATATAAAGTATAATATCAAAAGGACAATTTCACATCATGTAGACAGGTTACTTGTCTCAGGTTTATCCCAATCACCACAAAGTTCTTCTATGCTTGATAAGTCTTGCTTTTATCCTTAACCTCCATCGCAACCGTCTTTACCGTCAACTTCCTTCCGGATCTGTCCCTTGCTACATATACAGTTTTAAAAGTATTTACTGCAGGAGTTTCCGTCCCCTTACGGGGGTGAGTTGTTACTTTTTATTGGTATAAATAAAACATCAAACCAGTTGAAGTTTCCGTCCCCTTACGGGGGCGAGTTGTTACTGTTTCCTGAGGGTGCTAATTATGCCACTGTGAAAGTTTCCGTCCCCTTACGGGGGCGAGTTGTTACGGTATATAGTAAAAGCCTAGTAGCTTCAAAGCTTATAGCAGTTACTTTCGCGAACCTTATTTTAATATTTAAGTTTTCAATGTTCATTTCCTGATAAAAGTCCTCAAAGCCGCATAAGACCCTCCCCGCGAACCTTCCAGGCTTTTATGTGAGCTTTGGGTTCGCGCGGGCATGTCGATTTATTCAAAAACTAATTCACATCTTCCCATTTGATAGTAAGCACCTTTCATCTCATTACTGGGAGATTGCGATGTTTAACCAGTCATACATATCAGCCAATTATACCATATTTCAGTCCCCTCACGTGGGCGAGTTATTACAAATCGGTGGAGCAAGCGAGCAATCCAAAAATACGTGTTTCCGTCCCCTCACGGGGGCAAGTTGTTACGTATGCGACCAACCGGTATTGTTAAAAAGTTAGATGTTTCCGTCCCCTCAACGGGGGCGAGTTGTTACCGATTTTCGGGCATTTTAGGCGATTACAGGCGATCGTTTCCGTCCCCTCACGGGGGTGAGTTGTTACCTGCTTTTCAAATTTGGTAGTATCAGGAATTTTGCGCAAACCCAAGGATAATATAGTTTTTGAATAACCGGATGTCGGAATTTTCTGGCATCCGGTTATTTGTACTTTACCACTTAACATTAGGAAAATAGTTTATATAGTCTTTACTTCTCGACCAACATAGTATTTAGAAACAAATAAACACATAGATTCTATCAACCTTTTAAACACCTACACCTCATAAATAATCTAATAAGACTCATTTTAGTATGGGCATAGCTATTATGGTTTCATTAAGGCACTCGTAAGAATCCCATGCATTTCGGGGAATCGCTATAGAAAGGGTTAGAAAATCTTTAAGAAGAGTAAATACATCCTGTGATCCAAACCCGACTCTCGCTTTTAGCCATGCTTCCGTTACAGCTACTATTTCATGTGCAGCAATATTTCGTGCTTTCTGCTCAACAGAACGAAGTTTAGTGGCAATCTCCCTCGCTTTGCTATCCCCTTTTGCAACAACTAACGGATACAGGTTCGCAGCGCAGGGCTCCATGTCCTCATATCCTCTATTTGAGGCATATTCTTGATCTAGAACTTGAAGTAGGTCCGGCGGCAACAGGCTACGGGACAATTTTGCTTTTTGTTTTCCAGTATAGTAACTTTCTATGTCAATATTACACTTGTTCTCCAAGTATAACTCAAACATATCCGTCAGCACAGGTGAAACAGCACGCACAAAATCAGCTAATCCACCTTTATTAAGCTTGATTTTGAGCATGAGTAAATACTCAAAAGCGATTTTCCCTTTATTACTGGAATTTAGCTTCTCCTTAATCGGTATCAAGTCATACCCTACACTTCGTGCATACATCTCTGCATTGCTTACATCAAGCTCAAGCCGACGTTCTCCTGACATTATTAACTTCATTGCACGAGGATTGACGAAATCTGGAATGGTTTGCGCTACAGTTAATGCTGCCTTGTAATCATAAACCTTTATATGCTTTGTAATAATTTCATTCTTGATATGCGCATTAAAGTTTTCGCTTTTTACGATCGTACAGCGATCTTCATAGCTATCCTCACCATTATCCAGATTGAGTTCCCACTCAAGTTCAATATCATAATCTCCATCAACAAACTTTTCATGATTTGACTTTTTTACGGGCGATGATACCTGGAGCTGTATAAGATGCCGAGGGCTCAAACTACTGACGATTTTCAATGCAGACTTCATTTGCGGTGTCCCAGATGAAAGATTAATAAGAATCTCACAATCTGGATTCTCTAGACTAATGTCTTTTATGATCGTGGTGAAATCACTGTAAAAAGCATCAAAGTCATTCACATAAATAAGATCAGGGCGCATTATCTTTTTAACTGTACACTCAAAATTAAGCTTTTCACACAGCCTTTTCAGATACTCTTCATATCGATTATCTTGACTATCAAAATCACATATCTCCTTAGACATGTAGAGATACACCTTTTGAGGCCTATATAAACGGCAAATATGAATAAATCCACCATCTCTACAGCCTCTTGTCGGATCAGTCATACCCAATGGGGAAAATAACACACACTCATTCATTTACCAGCACCTCACTTAGTTAGTCTCAACTTCCTTATTTATCGGCTTCTTACTATCTGCGTAATTCGGCATGCCCCCATACCTAGAGATGTTTTGATACCTATACCGGCGTATTCTGCAAAAGATAAAAGCATTCCAGCAAGGCGTGCCAGTTGTTCCGGACCACGGACAGAAATTGACACCCAACCAATGTATCCTGCTACCAGTGTTCCCTCTAAGTGATATTTTGCAGACCTTAGAGAATAGTTAGTTATTTTTAGGTTTGACATAAGTTGTACCATCGTATCACTATCGTCCAATGCAAGTTCCTGCGAAAAGGCGCAAAAGCGCATATAGAGGCTTTGGATAATCAACTCCGGCGTTGGAAACAGCACATACTCACCGGCGCTTTTATGGGTTGATGGTGTCAGAAATTCCAGTTTAAACTGCCTACAGGGTGGTTCTACAGTAAAAAAACGGGCAAAAAAGTCACGCTCGCTTTGCTTTTTTCTTTCAGATGCCACAACCTCCAGTCGAATCCCTTTGTGCTTAATATCGATACAGGAAATGGGCATGACAGCTTGTACCACGGCCTCAGATACCGCTCCCCCAAAAAGCCCGATATTCCATATCAGCTTATTGTCTGTCAAAGACAGTACATATTGGGAAAACGGGCGTAAATTATTCTCATGTAGCGCTTCGGATATTTCCTCAGGCAGGAGTTCCATCATCGCTCCATGCAGCAAAGAGCCCCAGTGATAGGAGGCCTTTGCATCTCCGTTATAAGTGCATGTTAATGTGATTTTTTGCAACATGTTAGCTATTCCTCCTCATCTCATTACTGGGAGAGATTGTGATGCTTAGTCGTCTATACATATCACCATATTATACCATATTTCAGTCCCCCTTTCGGGGCGCGTTGTTACAGAAATTAGAATTTTATGATGCTGTGGATTATATGTTTCCGTCCCCTCACGGGGGCAAGTTGTTACTAAAAGGGCAACTTAGCGAATGTAAGGTGCAGGGGTTTCCGTCCCCTCACGGGGGCAAGTTGTTACCGCATATAGTGAAAACCTACCAACACCAATGTTTATATAGCTCATTTCCGCGAACCTTGTTTTATTACCTAGGTTTTCAATGTACAATTCATGACAAAAACCTTTAAAACCGCGCTACACCTTATCTGCGAGCCTTCCAGACTTTTATGTGAGCTTCAGGTTCGCGCTGACCCTGTCGGTTATTTAAAAACTAATTCACATCTTCCCATTTTATAGTAAGCACCTTTATATCGTATAGTCTTAAGTACATGTGCTGAAACATGGTACATTCCCATGTCCATTTTGTGCTTATGAGCTCTAAACTGTTTTATCGTCACTTTACTGACAAGTTTCAATACTCTCTTCCTCTAGTCGAATACCTTTGTGCTTAATATCGATACAGGAAATGGGCATGACAGCCTGTACGACGGACTCCGATACCCCATCCCCCCAAAGTCTAATATTCCATATCAGCTTATTGTCTGCCAAGGGCAGTACATATTATGAAAATGGGCGTAAATGATTCTCGTGTAGAGCTTCAGATACTTCCTCGGGCAAGAGTTCCATCATCGCGCCATGTAGCAGAGAGCCCCAATGATAGGAGGCCTTTGCTTCTCCGTTGTAAGTACATTTTAATGTAATTTTTTTCAGCATGTTAGTAATTCCTCCTAATCTCATTACTGGGAGATTTTGTTTTTATCAGTCATACACATCACCAAATCATTCATATTTCGGTCCCCTTGCGGGGGCTAGTTGTCAAAAAGTATCATCACGACCCAGGTGTATGCACACACATTTCCGTCCCCTCACGGGGGCGAGTTGTTACAATAGAGTAACAGCAGAATCTAATCGTGTAAATGCTGTTTCCGTCCCCTCACGGGGGGCGAGTTGTTACAAAAACCGCTCACACAAAAAGAAATAGACAGGATGTTTCCGTCCCCTCACGGGGCGAGTTGTTACCAAAGATATTAACCTACAGGATAGCATACTCAAAGTTTCCGTCCCTTCACGGGGGCGAGTTGTTACACTTAAAATAGGCACAAGCGGAGGGGTAGCATTAGGTTTCCGTCCCCTCACGGGGGCGAGTTGTTACGGTATATAGTAAAAGCCTAGTGGCTTCAAAGCTTATAGCAGTTACTTCCGCGAACCTTATTTTAATACTAAAGTTTTCAATGTGCATTTCGTGATAAAAACCCTCAAAGTCGCACAAAACTTCATCCGTGAACCTTCCAGACTTTTATGTGAGCTTTGGGTTCGCGCTGACATTGTCGATCTATTCAAAAACTAATTCACATCTTCCCATTTGATAGTATGTACCATTATATCGTGTAGTCTTAAATGTATGTGGTGAAACATTATACATCCCCAAATCCTTTTCGTGCTTGTGAGCTCTAAACTGTTTTATCATCATTTTACTGACAAGTTTCAATGCTCTCTGCCTATTATAGATCAGCGGATAGGATAGTGTCTTACTGACGTAGCCTGCACCTCCACCAAGTATAATATCAACTCCATTTATCGCTTTCTGTTCAGAATCCTCCTGCATTTCTGCAAAGTGCTGTTCAAAGCTTTCATATTGCATATTGGAAAAGTAATATAGTGCCTCCTCAATGTATCTTTTATCAATACCAACCCTGTCCAGAACAAGTCTATCCATCGTCAGCACAAAACGAGTATTCGTTCCAGGTACTAGGCATTCCCTGTAAATGGGCAGCTGTTTTGTAAAACCATCGGGTTTCCGGTCGTATTTACCGCACAGCGTAAGGTTCTCGAATGCAATGGGTGCACTATCGCTTATGCTTATACCCTTCATGAAATCATTTACAATATGATGCCAATTCATATTGGGGTTACGTGGGTCTTTTATACTAAGCTTGCAGAAAAGCTGGCTTTCCAAATACTTTGCTTCCTTTGAAATATACCTGCGCGGATTCCTGAAGTCATCCGCTGCTTTTTCAATCTCCAAAATACTTTTCTCAAAATTGCCCTTTTCCAAAAGCTTGGCAGCAATAGCCGTGCGTATGACCCCTTTTAGGCTGGAGCCTGGGATATAGGGACGTCCATCAGGACCCTTTATAAAGGTCAGCACTCCGCGGAAGTGTTCCGAGGATGCCACTTCGCCTGCATCGATTACGTAGGATACAAAATCTGAATAGTCCTTTTTCTCAATTCCATTTTCGCACAGTAAAAAGTATAGATCATTTCCTTTGGGGTGTAGCAGAAAGCTCTGAAACGCAGGAATAAGTGAACGCTTTGATAAAAAAGCTGTGAGTTTTGCAAGATCGGGCATATAGATCTTTCCATCAGCTTTGTTGTATATATACTCCTTTTTGCTAAGTTCTTCGCCTGAGCCGATAAACACAGGGGAAAGGGCTCGAAGGTGTAATTCAACTCTCTCAAGATGGCCGTACCTCATATCCTCACCCCCGCAAACAATGTCTTCCCACACCGCCATACAGGATGTGCTCCGCCATCAGATAGGTCGAACATACCACCGTCAAACCTGGTTTTTAGACAAGAGCCAGGTGAAAGCATATACATAGTGCGCTTCTTTAAATATCTCTGCGAATAGCTTTCAGACTTAACAAAGCCTCCTCGTCGGATGGTTGTGTACCAGCCTCCGGAAAGAGCATCTTGTAGCTCTTCATCATTTGGAAGCGCCGTCCCCAGCATCATCTGATACCCCGCATTGATATCCTCCAGTAAACCTTCAAGTTTTGGTGGCAAAGGAACGTTTTTTACAATATACTTACCAAGACCGGCAGATTGTTTGCCCCCAATGCCGGAATGTCCCAGTGAGGAAAGTATGTCTTCAAAAAACGAAAGTGCAGTTTGATTTTTATAATACACTATGACATAAAGCCCACTGCCTTCGGTAAAACGCCAATACGCAACCTGATAGGGCTGAGGTTCACCTCGTAGTGAAACCCGGGTGTAGGTTGCTAGACCGCCGAAATCATATTTAAAGTTCTCAGGACCAATTTCCGTGCCAAAGAGACCCTCCAAATATTCATTGAATTTTGAGATTGGGATAAATTCTACGGATTTTAATGCTTTTTTTATCTGCGGTTTTCCTTCCCTCCTGAAATTGCCCGTATATAGCACCGGTTTGGGAAGAAAGTATTCCTCTCCATGGAATGGCAGAGTGTCAGATATAGCAAGATCACCATCGTAGAAGTACTTATATAAACGGTTGATGTCCATGTCCTTTGAGCATTCGCAGCACATAGCAGAGAAAAGGGTATCGGAATGTATCGTCATGCGGCTGTCGTCCAATGAAGTACCACCCCTATCCACACCCACATGAAGCCCTGTAGTGAATTCAAGCTTGTAAAGAGAATACGGCATATTCCTCTACCCCTTTCAGTAATTTCAGGAGTTCGTCAACATCCTCAGGGCATTGGCCGTTCATGACCTCCAGCCCAAATTCTGAAAACCCCACCTTGCCATATCCTCGTGATCCATGGCCACCAAGATAATCCATGGATACCAGCTTTAGTCCCTCTGCAATATTCGTAAAATCCTCCAACACCTCTTCAGCTTTCTCCATAGTATAAAGCATCCGGATATCAAACTCTGCACCGCGTACAACACGTTCAATTTGGCGAGGCATGGCGATGGAGGTTATACGGTTTATGTTATTTTCAAACTTTACCTCTGTCATACCATTTCTTTTCCTTAGCATGTCAGCGTTCGAGAGAAATGCATCAGCAAACTGCAATCTTGCGCCTTTCGGCCACTCACCACGCTTATTGTTTCCTGTTGTTCCGAACAGACGCTTCAACACTTCAGGATCATTGGCACATTCCTGAGTTATAAAATCATTCTTGATTTTCTTTGCTAATAGCGTACGCATCTTCCCTTTCAAACTGGATCCTGGCAGCATAGGCTCCCCTGTCAATAAGTCCCGCACCACAACGCTATCTACCGCACCTATGGCTGAAAACGCAGATGATCCGCCGATATGCATGCCCGTTAAAACTGTTAATTTACACCTGATTGCTATCTTACCAAACATACACTTATCCTCCTCAATTAATCTCTGCCGCCGTGAAAGCGGTGATATGCCACCAAAGCTTCCATATAGCGTGCGAACTCAATAAATTTTTTACGACTGGTACCGATGCCGGAAATTATTGCCAGAAGTCCTGCCTCTTGAACAAAAGGTTTAACAACGCCCGGTTCCCGTCCACACTCATACACCAGCCTTACTTTCAGATATTCAATTCGGCTTTGAATATCCGCGCTTAAAGTCTCATTCATTTCATTCAGAACATCATTATATATTTCACTCACCATTCCCAGTATATTTCTAATCTTTGATGTAGTGAAATTGTTATAATCTCTACCCATAGTCTGCCGAAGCCCGATAATCACCTGATCGGCCTTAGTTGTGTAGTCAAGGGGCAGGCTTGCAGTTTGGGGAGAAGGCTTCGAGGCCACTGGGTGTGAAACCATTTTATTCTCCTGTTTTCCCGGTTCCTTAATACCGGCTTTTATGAAAGCGTTTCTTAGATCATCCATTATTCTTCTCCTCCTTTTTATCCCGCATCGTATATACATAGATCGTCAGTGCCGTAATCAGCTGCTGCCTATCCTCAACATCCAGCGACCATTTGTACAGGTTGGCAGTAAAGCGAGAATATGCAGTTCTTAGATGTCCAGGTGCTTTTCTGTCCGGCTCATGGCGTGCAAGCAGATAGGCCAGACGAGCGATGTTTATTTTTTCATCTGCTGCTTGCCTCAGAAAATATAGAATATTAAACAAAAAGGTATTGCCATAATTTCCCCCAGCGGCAAACAGCATTTTTATTTCAGCGTATTTCTCCCCCAGCACCTTTGTTTCGAACGTGTTCCAATCATAGGTGTGCTTGTCTGTAAGATATCCATTTTCCGCCTCCAGGCCAAACAGAGAAATGGAGTTTTTCACACCTCCACCGTATCGGTGATGCTTTGCCCGACCTTCAAGCTCTGCCGTCTCTTCCGCCATAAGTGAAATAGGATACTTTACTTCAAATACTGAAAAACCCGCGGACAAAGTAAGTGCTCCGCACGTATAGCGTGTAAAGGCCCTGCGGATATCTACCGCAGCCGAAAGGACTTCATCCCAGGCACCTACGATGAACAAGTCATCACCACCGGAATAAACAACGACTACATTTCTACTGCCTTTTTTATCAGTCAGTGAATATTCCGCGTTTTCCATAAGAGTGTTGATGTGATATTTAAAGAATATCGATAGACTGCGCGACAGCGCGGAAGTCCGGGAAACAGTAACATACTTGTATTTATTAGTGGGATCATTTTCCCTAATAAAACCTCCCACAAAAGCAGCTCCCAGATTATCCACATCGGCGCGAAGCACACCGATCCTCTTTATTCCCTCGGAACACTCCGCTAATTCCACGAAAGTCTTCAATGTGCTGTCATCGTTTTTTACAGCATAATCTCCCATCCAAAGCTTAGTGGCAAAAGAAAAACCCGTACGGTATGCATTTTTGCTGTATATACGTACAACCTTTTCAGCACTGTTTTTCAGCATTTCCTTTGCCTCGTTAGGTGTCATCGGCTTTAGGTATAAAACATTACCTTTTGCGGAGTAAAGTGGCAAACAGGTTCCCTTTACCTGCTCACTCAAAACGACAAACACAGATTCGGCTTTTATTAAATCTCCGGATATATCAGCCAGTGCTGAGCACATGTCACACATAATACCGTCATCACGCTCAATCAAGTCGCCACAGGTACCGCACACCGCACACTCCCTTCCTTCTTTGTCAGTGCTAGTGGAGTTGAGCAGTCTTATATCATCTGGTGAATAGCGCCGCAGCTTCATTGCCGATATTTGTGCTGATATACGATGGAAGATATTTGCGTAACTCTCGTGATCTTCAGCCCTGGACATAAGATCATTAGCAGAGCAAGACTCGTAACCATAGGCGACAAATAGTCCAGCCTCGAACCTACGAATCAATTGCCGGTTGATTGAGCTGATTAAATCTTCTATATTTTGTCGAGTCTCAGCTGTGTTGGGCAACAGGATATAGGCACGTCCTCCACCGGTATATAGAAGATTGGCTCTGGAGAGGGAGCAGATATCCAAAATTTCGTCAGCTATATTCTCAAGAAGGATCTCCAGGTAAAAGGAACGTGAACGTAACCCTTTCAATGCTCCTTTTGATGAAATGGTATATATAAACTGCTGGATTCCAGAAATGTCTAATGAAAACAAACTGAAAGCCTTTTCGTTGTAGAAGTTAGATTCATTTTCGAGCAACTCATACTGGTAATCCGTTCTCTTTGCGCTTTCGAGGTATAAGGCAATGCAGGAAGCCAGTGCGGCTGTGGTTTTTGAATGGTCGAACAAGGAAATATCAGCAACCTGTCCCATATGAGTCGGTGAAGGTATATATGACAGATACTCTTCACAAAGCTCAATTAACGAGTTCACATATTCTGGCTCAAAACAAACTCTTGAGAGGCCATCTGTGAAATCTGACACTATTCTTGAATACTCCGATGTAAGGATGTGTGGTTGGACTTCTCCCGGGTAGTTGATAGTGTTTTTTATCTTTCCCGGCAAATACCCTTTCTTGCCTGTTCTATTATTTAGCAGGTTATATACGGATTCGAGCGGGCGGTTTTTATCAAATCCGCAATTAATATCACATTCAATCTCCCGATTGTCTGTGCCTGAGGAAATATTATCCGCAATATATACAATGTATGCCAGGCTATCCTTTTCCAACAATGCACTGCTGATATCCTGTCTGTGATGAAAGCGGATGCAATCTATAATCTCCTTGTTATCAGTAAATCGTTTAATGTGATCCGCGCCTGAAATGCGGTGTGACCGTTCATCAATATTTCCGATGCGGTGTAGCAATTTCCCGAAATCACGCAATAGAGCTCCGGTTGTTATAAGATATGTATTGTTCCTCAATATATCACCCCAGTTTCATTAACCAAATTTGTATAAACAATTCATCTTGTAGTGCTATAATAGAAAATCAATGTGATTGCGGGGATGGGGTTATTGTCACCAGAAACGAAGGGACGCTTCTACCGTTTCATTCAAACTCACTCTTGCCCCACCGATTCATACTTCTCTTCAACAGCCTTCAAACCTTAACCTCCGGCGGAACCATTTTCTTAACTTTCGGCCTTCTCTCAGCTTCACACCGAAGCTGCTCCCTGGTCCGGCTAACCCGCTCATTTTCCTCATCTAATTTTTTCTGCTTTTGCATAGTCACAGGGCTCTGGATCTCTGTACACTGCTCCGTATTGGCTGATGTATCATAGATTCTCACCACGTGCTACTTTCACTTGGCAGTCAGGCAGTTCTCTTTCTCATGCTTTTTTGTCTGTGAGTATAGTTCTGTAGTCCTAGTGGTTTATTGTTTTAATTCTATAATAATTCGATATAATGTGCAATATTTTTCCATTATTTTTACCAAATACTTGCCATGAAGGTATAAAAAAACATATATGCTTACGGTTTTCGCCGCTGGCATATATGCTAAATTTTGTTTTATCTCACAATAGGCATAGTATTTTTCGCTAATCCATTGGTATATATAAGAAAGTCGTATATATAGATCTATCTACTAAAGTATGATATCCAGTAACCTATAGTTATTGATAGTAGCATCATATGAGTGTTATATATTAGGAAAACCAACAAGCTTTGTTGTGTATAGGCTTATCCTACCTGTAAATGCGAGTTGACTTCGATATACTGGATAATACGGCGTAGCTCGTCGGTAAACTTAAACCGTATGCTTATGTCGCCGCCCTCGTATACCTTGATATGGTCAACCAGTTCAATCAAGATTTCCCTTGTCAGCTTGTCGATGTTCTCGTATTTTCGGAAAGTTGCTAAAAAAGGATTTTCAGTGTCAATGCCATTTTCCAGTTCGTCCCGTTCTTTTTTCAGATTGGCAATCACTGTACCAATGGCTTCATATTGTTGTTCGTAATCTTCGCTCATGTGGCGGTAATCATTGTATGTGATATGACCGTCTTTCCAGTCCTGATAAAGTGCTTGCTTGTACCGCATGATTTTGGCAAGCTCTTTTTCCTTTGCGGCAATCAGTTCATTCAGCCGCACTGACTGGCTTTTTTTAAGCGGAGCCATGTTGATTTTTGATACAATAGTGGAATAGCTGACCGCAAGATGTACCTGTTGCCGGATTGCATAGAGTACAGCCGCTTCAAGCCTTGTGCTTTTAATAGAGTGCATGGTGCAGGCTTTTTTGGAAAGGCTTTTGTAAGTTCCGCACTGGTAGTAAACATACAATTCCTTGCTTGCTATCCGTGACATTGCCCGGCCGCAGTCCGCACAGCGGAGAAAGCCGCTGAATAGATAAAGCTGTTTCTGTTTTGGAGAAGTGCGGGTATCACGCTTTAGCAGTTGCTTAACCTTCTCAAAGGCTTCACGGTCAATAATTGGTTCATGGGTATTCTGGACAACAATCCAGTCTTTTTCGGGTACAGCTTCGATTTTGTGTACCTTGTAGCTTTTCACACGGTTTCGGCCCTGCGCCATATCTCCAACGTAGACAGGATTTTTTAGCATATTACTGATGGTAATGGTACTCCACATGGGCTGTGTTTGTCCGTTAGGGCATTTATACTTTAATCCCTGACTTTGCTTGTAAACGGAAGGACACATAACACCGTGGTCGTTCAGGTGATTCACAATAGCCCTGACTGTCATACCGCTCAGACACATGGAAAAAATCTGCTTCACCACTTCGGCAGCTTCATGGTCTACCAGCAAAGCGTGGTTATCGTTTGGGTCTTTGATGTAACCATAGGGAGCATAAGAGCCGATAAATTCTCCATTACGTTTCTTGTAGTCAAATACCTGCCGGATTTTCTTTGAGGTCTGGTAACAATATTGGTCGTTCATTACGTTTGTTATAGGAACAAGAATACTGGATACGCTGTCAGGGTTCAAATAACTGTCCACGCCCTCAGCTAAGCTGATAAAGCGTACATTCATCTGAACAAATAAATTTTCAATCAGGCTCCCTGCGTCCGTATAGTTACGGGAAAGGCGGGAAAGGTCTTTGACAATTACGCAATTAACCTTTTTCGCGTATATGTCGGCCAGCAGTCTTTGAAAATCTGCCCGGTTAGTATCTGTACCTGTGCAACCGTCATCAACATAGGTTTCAGCGTTTTCAAATTCATCAAGGTGTTGCCTGTAATAATCATCAAGCAGTTTCTTTTGATTGATAACGCTATTGCTGTCGTCCTTGCCCCGGTTCAAGTCCTCTTTGGATAACCGGATATATTTTGCAAGATTCCAGCGTATAGGATTATACGAAAATTGAGAAACAGCAGTATTTGTTTCCCTGTTTTTGGTTCGTGCCATGTTTCCTCCTTCCTATCACATTACACCTATATTATACCATTTCAGTATAATGCGAACAATGTTGTCGAAGGTTTAGAAATACCGTTAAATAGCTGATATTACCGACTTCGGGCCAACTTGGCCCGAAGTGGTATGGCCGATTACAGGCCGCTTTTCTGCCGTATAAGAAAGTTTGTAATTACATCCTGCAAGGGTGGGCCGTCCTCCGGGAACTCTACCTTTACCGCAGTATCTCCATGACGGAAGCAGTAAGGATTTTTTACCGGCTTCAAAATATGTGCCGCACGTTCCCTTTGAGGCAGGCTGTTATCAAAGTCGATTCCGCTAACATCTGTCAACTGCGATTTATCCACTGTGGCAATATCCACATCTTGCATTGTGTTGATCTGTTCCAGATTTACCATTGCTTTACGCCTCCTTCCCAAACGAAAACTGTAACTTTAAGTTTCCTGCTGTCCTATGAGGAAACACAAACAGCCACTACTTTATCAGCAAAAGTGATGGCTGTTAATCTTTTCTCATACTTCGGGACAAGTTGGCCCGAAGTCAATAGGGGCTGTTTCGGTAATGTTCATCGGCTTCTTGGAGGGACTTGAAATCAAAAATTTCATGCAACTCCATGACCACACGCTGAATATCATCGGGGCTGAAACCGCAGTTTTCCATAGCCCAAATGACATAGCCACAACAAGCGCCGTTGCTCCAGCGTTCGGCAAGCATTTCATCTAAAGTCGTACCTTTTTCCATTCGATTCATTCTCCCTATTATAAAATAGGTGGAGTACCGCGCCGGGGAGTATCGGGCTGTCATAAGACAGAAAAGCCCGGCGTGGCCTCCTATTGTATTACAAAAAGATAATCCGGACGGGCGGCGGCAACCGCCCTCATGGGAATTTCACCCCGCCCCATGCTGATGGCGCGACGGTCAATGCTGTGACGCGTTCAAACCGTAAGTATCATTATTTCATGTATGAGATTATCGCCGTAGACCTGCCATAGTCTGCTTGCCGTAATTGGTGTTTATCGCTCGTCTTTTTCAAAAGTCATGGCGCACCCTGCGGCCCGGCTCCCTCACACATTGAACGTATCCGGGTTATCAGTATTCAGTTGTCAAAGAACATCAGAGGGAGAAAAACTCCTTCTAATAGCCATGTGATTTAGAGGGCAAATTCGGAGGAGAAAATCAAAACTTTTTTAAAAATTTCTCCATGTTTTTTAGTCCTCTTTCAATAGCATCCCTGACTGCTTTTTCATTGACGCCCTCTGCCCGTGCAATATCCGATTTGCTCATGCCAAGAATGTGATGGGCGTAAATTCGTTTCCCCTGCTTGTCCGGCAAAGAAGCAATAGCAGCATGTAATTGCTCGGATGTAATTTTGCGCTCGTAAATTTCGCAGGGTGAGAGCGATACGAAAAGAATGTCCTTTTCGATTCCATCACCAGCGTCCAGAGAGTAATGAGCCTTGTTGTAAAAGCGGCGGCGAATGTAATTCTGTTCTAAACGTTCCGCTTCCAGTAGGGCGGCGTTTATTTCATCGGGTATGTCAATAAAAACGTCAGCATTATAAAACGGGTAAAAGTCCCGCAGATTGATTTTTGCCATAGGGCGTTTCCTCCATTTCGATTTTTTTGAGTGACAAATCGAAATGGAAGCGGCGGGGAACGGCAACGGGGCCGGACTTCGGGCCAACTTGGCCCGAAGTGATACAAAAGCTTGTCCAGTAAAATTGCAGTCAAAAAAGAGTATAAAAAAACACCTTTGCAGGGAAATACCCGAAAGGTGTCGATTAAAAAATTTGCGCAAAGTGCGCCCATTAAATTTGTTAAATTTTTTAAGTTATAAAGGACATATATTTTTGCTATATCCAGCCATTACAATTATGTAACAGTTTTTCATGCATGGTAGAAAGCGACTTAAACATATTAAACCTCCAATATGCAATCCGCTATGACACTTAAAATGTAAATATTTCACTTTATTCTTAATACTTCCAAAGTGTTTTTTAGAAAGTGAAATGGCGGCTTTAATTATGAACCGCCGCTTTTGGCAATATAGTTCTGATTTGAACATAAAGAATCATCTGCCAAATGACGGTTTTTTTTATTACCGTTTGGCAGTTGGTTCCCATATAAAATCTTAGGTTTTATAATATCTGGCCTATTTCCAACCATTACAGTTTTAATCTCATAGTAAAATCATATCCAACATAACATTGGTCAATTAAAGATACGCTTCTGCCATAGTGTTAGGAGTGGAAAACTCAATTCAAGAAGTACATAAATAAAATAGACAGATGAAGGTATGCCACAAGTTAGTATGGAAATTAAACGCCCTATTCCACCAAGGAAAAAGAATAATGCTATAACCCGAAGCATTGTCTTTTCATGTTCGACCCTTGGGATTATCCAAAACAAAACTATACCAATGCCTAACCATAGGCCACTATAAAATCGTACATTGTTGTCCAGCATAAGAAGACCCTTTGAATATTCTTGGCTATCAGCAAATCCGTAGTACCAGTTGACTGCTCCATAAGCGATTCCCTGATAAGCTGTATATATTGATAAAATACTTGTTAGCCCAAGTATCACCTGTAGGATACGCTTAGATATATTGTTTTTCTTTAAGTTGTTGGATGTGACATTATCTTTTTTCATACTAATTCACGTTTCCTTTATAATATAAATCCTTCTTAGATAAACCATTTGCTTTAGCTCGTTTATTCCACACTAAAATTAAGGCCCCTATTTTCCAAGCAAAACGTGGGATATTGGGAGATACGATTATATTTTCACCGCTATTTAAGCCATTGATTGTTTTCACAATTTCATCAAGAGCTTTCCCTAAATTTATGCTTGGCCCTTTTCCAATTGGTAGTTTTGGGAGGGAGCCATACATATCACCGGCGCCACTTCCAAGAGCCTGGCCCCATGTGAGTCCCGTTTTTTTACACCAATGCTTCATCATATCAATTGCATTCTTTGAATGTTCACCCTCGTAAAAACCGCCGTTGACAATTGTATAGGTGACAGGTTTTTTGATGGCCTTACCTCTTACATAGTCTTCAATCTGAAACAATGAATATAAGAGGTGGGACGGCAAGGAACCCATGTATATTGGCAATGAGAAAATAACCGCATCAACGTCTAAAATTTTTTCGATTACCTCAGCAGAAAGTCCCTGACTGCTAATATGGAATTCCTCTATTTGGGCATTTGATGATAGCTTGTTTTTCAAATATTGTAAGAGCAGCCCTGATGTGCTTGCATTAGGCTTAGGGCTTGCATTAACGAAAGAGAGTCTCATAATTTCAATCCTTTCAATTCACTTACCGATGTACAGAACTTTGCAATCGGCTTATTTTTTATGTTAAATTGATGGCTATTGTTTAATAGAATTTGTTCCGCAGTTTCTTTTTCTTCTTGTGTTATGTCTTCACCATAAAAATATGTCTGGATTGCATTTATTCTTTTTTTGTATCTCATTTTATGACGGCTTACTCCATCACGCACTTCAAGATAAGGCAGTAAGTAGGATAGACTTCTATCAATGATGCTTTTTACAAAAGGGCTAAATCCACCGTAATAGCAGCGGCTAATAATAATGATGTCATCACAGCAAGCAAACATCTTCCCTAGATCACTATATTTATCACCTATCACACATTTTGTTGGTGTTTTCAGCCAACAACCATAACACCCCAAACAACTCCGGACTTTGTCTTTTGAAGAAATAACCGTATCGCAATTTTGCACTTGAACAATATCTTTGAAATCTTGTTCAGACAAATCGTGTATATATAATTTCATAGTGAAATCCTCCTGTTTTGGAGCGTAGACGAAATATCATCAGCAAGTTTGTCTGCTACAGCTTTTGCTCTACTTTCAAAGTCTTCTGCACGGCTGTTTGAAACAACATATGTTCCTGCTAATTTTGTTTGGAATATACTTTTTTGTGAGGAGTCGAACATCCTATGAAAAGCTTTTGTTACGAGATCGGCATTGCCATTTTCTTCACCCATACAGGTAATTAAACCTGCAACGGTTTTTTCATCAAGTAACGGTGTGTACATAAGTGCAAAACTTCTATCTAACAAAGGCTTGATCTGTGAAGTTAATTCATAACAATATATAGGAGAAGCTATTATGATTGCGTCGGCTGAAATCATTTTTGAATAAACATCATACATATCGTCTTGAAGAACACAACCGGGTGAATCTTGTACCTGCATACAGGCATAGCAACCACGGCAACCACTGATTTGTTTTTCTACAGCATTTACCCGAATAATCTCATGCCCCTGTGCTGTGATTTTTTCTTCAACAAATTTCAATACCGTTGCTGTTTTTCCTGCTTTTTGGGGACTTCCTAAAATGGTTAAAATTTTCATACTGATTTCTCCTTAATTTATATTTTATATCATTTTTATATATATCGATTCGATACTATGGACAATAAAAACATACAATTCAACTATTCCTCTAAATGAACAATCAATTCATTGCACCAAATAATTATTGCTTGAAAATAATGAACGCCACAAGTAACAGTAGAATACGAAAAATTATGTTTTATATTATAATTATTTTCCGCGTATTCCTTTTGCCCATTCAGTTGATTCAAATGTTGTTCTAAAACTTTAACAAATTCTTTCAGATTTTTAATTGCCACATCAGTAGGTAAGTACTTATAGAAATAAATATTTACCAAATAATTATGGTTTGCTTTTACGAACTCAATAGGCTGCTCAAGCCAGCGAAGAAAATATTCTTTTCCCAAATCGGAAATAGAATACAGTTTTTTGAATTTACCGTCTTCAACTGATTCACGATAAATAATATAACCTTTTTTCTCCATTCTTTTCAGAGCAGGGTATATGCTACCGAAGCTTGCATCAAAAAAGTAAGAGGTACACTCTGCCATCCATTGTTTCAAATCATATCCACTCATTTCTTTTTGCATAAGCATCCCTAAAATTATATATTCTAACATAAGCATCTCCATAACGTTTAATTATATATCGAATTGATATATAATTATTGTAACAACAATACACTTGTTTGTCAATTAAAACTTGGTAAATCAAAAGCAAATTCTCTGGGGCATTTTGTAAGAATAAGTAACCTGCACAAAACGGCAAGCAGGGCAAGTGTCTTGACACTTGCAAATTTTTCGCATTTTGACCTCCGGTCAAAACCCGAAAAATCATGCTTGTTGGGGCCAGCCCCAAACCCTTGCCGCCTTGGGCCAACATGGCCCGAAGTCGGGGCGCTTCGCTTCTTTGTTGCGTCATGTCGCTATCGCTCCATTTCCTTATTTTTCTGCACGTCCGTCAGGCCGAGCAGATGGTCTATATTTGCCTTGACCGTAACCAACTCACGCATTTCGTTTTGGGCGGCCCGGTACTCCTTATAGCCTGCCTTTTTCTCTGCGGAGAGCTTCTGAAATGTAAATCCCTGTCACTCGACAGAGATAAAGCACAACCGGGAGAAGCCTGTCAAGAGTGCGAAGCACCGCCTGCGGCGGCAAGCTCTTGACAGGCTTTCCCGGTTATGCTACCGAATAATTGGCGACGGGGAATAAATCCTTTGAGCTTCAGGGTGCGGGGCAGTGCCCCGCGAAAGGCCCTCGGGTCAACCTGGCCCGATGTTACTTCTCCTGTTCCTGCTTTTTCTCCGGCTTTGAAAGCTCCGGCTGCTTGCCCTTCCATTCGTCCAGCAGCTTCAAAATCTGGTCTTTCATATCCCTCGGGGTTTTGTCCTTGCCGAAATACTGACTGAGTTCCTGACTTGAAATAATTACTTTGTCTACCTCCTTTTTTTCTTCAAGCATGATGCTCTCGCATACGCTGGGCCTGTGAAAGAGAGGGAGCCGACTGTTGGCCCTCGATGGCGACGGCGATATACCGCTGATTCTTGGGTTTGATGTAGGACATTTCTACGGCGGGGGTGAAAGCAATCTGCTTGCTGTCCACCATTTTCATGAGATCGGGAACAAACTCGTCCAGACGGATATACCGCTGTACCTGCTTGACCGTCATGCTGTTGCGCTCGGCCACGATTTCATTGGAGCGTTTCCCGGCCTCGTTCGGGTCAACATGGCCCGAAGTGTCCCGCGCGCCTTGATGCTTGATGGCCTCAAGCTGCATTTTTAGCATTTTTGCCCGTTCGCTGGGGAGCATTTCCTTACGCTGGTTGATGTTGTCCTCGGCCATTTTCAAAACGGCCTCGTCATCGGAAAGATTGCGGACGATGCAGGGCATGTTGGCGTATCCGGCCAATTCGCTGGCTTTCTGGCGGCGGTGGCCGGATATGATTTCATACCCGCCCTCGGCGCGGGGGTGTACAATGGCGGGCTGATTGACGCCGCCCGCCTTGACGCTCTCCACCATTGCTTTCATGTCGGCGTCGTCCCGGACTTAGAAGGGATGGTTTTTGAAAGCGTGAAGCTCGGACAGGTTGAGGTACACGATCTGCTCCGACTCGTTGGGGCGCGGGGCCTCCTTGGGTTCCTGCGACGGCTCCGGCTTTGAGGGCGGGGCTTCCTCTTTTAACGAAGCTTTTTCTTCATTGGTGAGTTTGGTTTTTTCAGCGCGGGATTTGCGTTCATTTTTCTGCTCAACCTCGGAGAGCGGTTTTTCCCACTCCTGCCGGGTATCGCTGGTTCCGGCCTCCTGCGCTTTGCGCGCTGCCGACCGCTGCCCCGATAAAATCTCATTGATTTTATCAAAAGACACAACGACGTCGCCGGGGTCGGGAATGTGTTCACCGCTCAAGTCGGGTTGCACGGGCGGTTCAATCTGTTCCTCGCCAATGTCCCGCAATGCAGCTTCTTTCTCTTGAGCAAAAATCGCCGCCCCGACGTCGGGTTCTTTAACAGCTTCCTCGGTAGCAGGTTCGGCAGAGGGAGCCTCTACGTCGCCCGGCACAACCGGGGTTTCATGCGCGGCTTGACTATCTTTATCGGTTTCGGGTTCCATGACGGTCTGTTCCGCGCCGCGCTCAACGACCGCCAGTTTACTTTTTGCCATGCGTACTACCTCCTTTGTCTTGAATGGCATGAAAAAAGGGCCTAACTTTTCAGTCAGACCCAGCAGAGGGAATTGCCTTCCTCCGTTCTTTCTCGGGCCAACATGGCCCGAAGTGACGCTATCATACAAGAACGCCGCCTTTAGTCTCACTAAGGCGGCGTCTTGTGTAATGAGATAGCTTCAAATTTTATTTTATTGTTGCCCTTATGGGGCTATTTTGCAGTTTTCCTAATACATTTGGCTCATATGAGTCGTATAACCAAAATTTATATGTCTTCTTTCTTTACCCGGAGATCACAAAAATTTCATTTATACCAAACACAGTTAATGAACGCTTATGCATTTAGGAAGTTCATCTGTATCAGAAAAAAACATTAGTTACCTTTCAGTATCCCGACTTTTCGGCATTCTAGGATTATCAAAACCAGCACGTTTTCATCCTTATCAGCTATCTTTTTCTTAAATAGTTTTAGTTTCTGCCTCTCGCTTTGCATTCTTGACCACTCTTCTTATTAGGCTTATTATTCAATCAGAAAACACCCCCATTTTGACCCTAGATCCATGCCGGTGGCCAGAGTATCATACTCCAATGACAAATACTGTTTTAGCATTCAGTTATAACGTTGTCCTTCCATGTATATTTAGGTACTATTCTACAGCAGGTTATTTTAAACATTATTATCAATCATCACTACTGTCATCATCTGAGTCATCTGTATCATATGTGGTATCTATATTAGATTCATCTTCACTTATTTCGGCTTCACTGAAGCTCGAATTTTCGTATTCATCAGTGTATGTTGTATCATAAATAGTATATCTTATCGAAGAACAACTTGTCCGCCGTTTTGCTTTGCGGAATGGAGAACTAATTACTGGCGGGTAATATGCATATTCTGGCTTATGTTTTGATACGAAGGCACCTGTTTTAATCTCTCTAACCTTATTTCCACAGGCACAGTATATGTCTTTTGTAAAAACAATGCTTTCAACGTTTTCTTTATTAATATATTTAACATTGCAGCTACATTTTTGGCCACAAACTTGACAAGTAAAAGTAATATCACTGCCATTTCGTTCAATATTAAAATTTACTTTTTCCTCTACGTGTTTCTCATATATAATTGACTTAAGCTCTTTATAAACCTTCTCATCAATATTTTCTTTTATTTCATTTAGAACTTGAATTCTATACCCCTTTCCAAAGTATTCCTTTGATTCTCCTCTAATTATCCTTAACTTTTCTTCTAATTCTGACCCATTACCACTCATAACTAAAATCTCGCTTTCTGACTGAATGTCTGTTTTTAAAACTAAGGCATATCAGTGCAAGGGGGACGGGGTTGTTGTCACCAGAACAAAGGGACACTTCTACCGTTTCATTCAAGCTCAGTCTTCCCCCAGTTCTTCAACAACCTCTCTCAACACATCCTGCACCAATTCTAGCCCATGGCTCTTGGCCCGCCGATTCATACTTCTCCTCAGCAACCTTCGAACCTTCCTCTTTTCCATAATCTCCATCGAGACCGCTTTCTTTACCTTCGGTTTTTCCCTTTGGAGCTGCTCCCTGATCCGGTTCACTCTCTCATTTTCCTCAGCCAATTCTTTTTTCCTTTGCAGGGTCACAGGGCTTCTAGTCCCTATCCATTGCTCCGCATTGTCCGCCGCAGCTTCCGGAGATTCAAATATACAATATTGCCTCTACCATCAACTCCTTAGCATCCATTCTTATGTCTCACGCAAATCTTTACCTAAACACTTGATCCCATTGAGTCGGTCCACACATAACGCCTTCCTGCTCTCTGTTGTAGTATTCTTTGTTATTAACCCATTGATCGATGGACTCGAATGAGACCAAAGTATTGTTATAATACCCGATAAAGCGACATGATTTAAATATCGCATTTAATTTGTAAGCAAAATCCCTGCCGAAATCATCTCCATCGACCCATATAAATACTGGTTTATGCAGTACGACATTCGATAGTTTTATAAAAAAACTAGTATGCCCAATTTTCAGATTGCCGTCAAAACAAAGGACAAGTGCATTTGATTTCTTTATCCACCCAGTTTTCTGCATTTTTAGCAGAACTGCTCTATTTTCCGTAAAAATTAACACTCCTGCTTTGGAAGATAGGGTTTCAATAGCGTTAAGCTGTAAATTGGTCAAGCTATATACTGTATCCGAAGTGGTAAAGTGGTTTGTATCTCCCAAAAACCATTCTAAGTTACCTGCGAGATATAAAGGATATAAGGATCCGAGAGAAATTAGTCCAAGGGCCTCCGCATCTATTTGTGTAATAGATTCTATAAGACCGATTAGTTTCTGCTTTTCGCCATCAAACCTTTTCGATCCACCGATAGTATCATCCAGCTTTGGGCCGATTTCCTTCCAATCATATGTACCCTGTTCGTGTATGCAGTATAAAACACTGACAAGAAACTCAACAGCTGTGTGAAAACTACTTCCGGGTAGGTTGCTGTTTTTATATGTCCAATTATAAAAATGAACCTGTTGCATACTATGACACTGCTCTAATAAAACCACTAATGAATCAAGTATTTTTTCTACTGCATTTACTGGATAAGAATAGCCCTTCAGTTTATTTACATGTTCCGTCATTCTTGCCAGCCAATCTACATTTTTATCCTGTATGCTCCGAATACTCGAATTAATATCTTTCATAATATTATTGGTAACGCCATATACTTCATTTTCGATAGTTATACCATCAGAACGGTAGAATGTCTGAACACCTAACATTCCAGCATTAATTAACTGTTGAAGAACCTCGTCACAGGGAATCTTATATTCCTTTGCGATTGCCGTTAGGACCTTATGGTTGGAATCTTTTATTACTTGATTCATAAGGTTTTTCCCGAGTTTTAAAAACGTCTGCTTTATGCCTGAAATTAGTGGGCTTTCTGTAAATTTAACCTGCTTGTAACACGAAATCTTCCTCATTCTCGTTTTTTGCTCCCGAAAGATTTCAACAATGATATAGTTATTACTTTCATAAGGAACAGCTGGAGTCCAATTTTTGTTTACTTTTACCCACTCTGGAAGTCCTAGCATGCTTATATCACCACTCTTTTCTCTATTGCATAAGTTCCAGGTATCAAGACTTCTCCTCTATACTCTTTTGCTGGATTATTTTCAGTTCTGCAAGTTCCTTCTGCAAGTCATTTATAGTTGTTAAATTCTTTATATTTTCCATTTGTAGGCTGTTATATTGCATTTTTAAGTTGAGTCTTTCATCTTTACTCTCGATAGATAGCTCTTTCCTGATATCATCTTTAGCCACCCGTATTTCATTGTCCATCTTTTGTTTAAGTAGAGAATATTCTTCTTCTGATTTATTTAGCTTTTTTCGCAAAGTCTTAATCTCATCGCTCTTTTCCTCTACTACAGCTAATAAATTCTTAATCTCCTTGTTACTTCTATCCAGATCGGCAAGTAGTTCCTTATTCAGGTTATCGACCTTTGAAAGTGAATGCACTTGTCTTAGAAAATCCGAATTCTCGTCCCGGAGATCTCTTATTATTAATTCTTTCTGTGATAGCGCCTTCTCTTGTTCTCCAATCTTTTGCAGAAGCGATTTTTTCTCAGTTGAATAGAGGTTTACTGTTCCCTCTAACTCTGCATTCTTTTTTGTAAGTCCTTCTATCCGATTATTTAAGGTTTCAATATCCAATTTCAGATTGGCTTCCGTCTGCTCCCCATTAGATTTTAAGCTTATGACTGTATTTTGACACTTATCAGAAATGGCTTTAAAGTGCTGCAGCATATTGTTTAGGTCATTCGCTATCAAGTTTATCTCACCCTCCAAATTTAAGGCAGAGTATTTCTCTTCTTCCTTTCGCCCATTTATATACTGCCAAAACATACTCTCAAACAATTGAGTCTGACTAATCTCCATTTCCTTCGCCATTTCTTTAAACCTTTGCTCTGTATAATCATCTGGTCTTATTGCATTAAGCCCAGGCTTTTGTGTTTTTTTTGAATTACTCTTACCAGACTCCTGGTTATTTTTCACTTCTTCTTGCATCGAAACCCTCCTGCATTATACATATTAATTATACTATAACATATTTCTTGCAAAATGTATACTATATCACCAATATAGTATACTATATTTTTGCAGTATACTTAAATATACTATTAAAAATCAGTATACTGCAACACGCAAACAGTATACTAGCTCAATGTAAATTAGTATGCTATCCTTGTTTTTGAAAATTCCTCTCACAGATAACCCTATTCTGAACTTAGTTTGCTTATACTTTAGAACTTTCAAGAGAATCTCATATTGAATCTCCTTCAAGGTCAAGTTTCTCATACTCTTCAATACTTTCTAGCGTACAGATATCGCTCACAGCTCGTCCACTTTCAAGGTGCTCATTCGAAATAATGCAGTGGAATGTTGAAAACCTACTAAGATATTCTTTTCCATGCATCTTTGGGGAAACAATTATAATTTTCCTTTGAAGTACAGAGGAATACAGATCAATTACCTTATGCTTCCGTGATTCATCCAGGGCAGAATCAAACTCATCGAGTATATAAAAAGGCGGTTTTGCTTCTACCTGGGACAAAAGTGCAAGCGCAAACATCAGAGAAACAACGGCCCTTTCTCCACCTGACACCCCGACCCCTATCTTTTTCGCGGATTCGGGTTTGATTTTCTCCAGGGAATGCCCGGCTCTTGTAGCAGCCAATATCTCCCACCGGTATCCATCATTTAATTTCTCACTGTTTGGGGTGATATTCCGTATTTCACCTTCTAACCCGACCCTTGCCATATATTCCTTAAACAAGGAATTGGTTTCCCTGTACCTGTCATAAATCATCCTGTCTAAGTCATTTCTGTGCCTCTCTTCCTTTTCCTTCAGTACTCTAAAACGGGTCTCCGCTTCCTCCAATTGTTTGTGCGATTCATTGAACATTCTTAAATACTCGTTATAAATTACTTCTGCGTCTTCCTTAACCTCTGTATTCCTCGCCCTGGAGAGAAACTTTTCATATTGTTCATATTTCCGATCAAGGTATTCCAGGTTGATACTATCAACATCATCAACGATATCAACTGGTATGTTTGCCGCCATTACGGCATCGTAGATCCCATTGAATTCCTTTTCCATCCGAAGGAGCTCAGTATTTTTTTCATTTATAATGATATCATTATTTAGGATTTCACTGGTAAGGGTGGCTGCCTCTTCCTTCCAGCGTTTAATCTCTTTTTCAATGTTTGAATTTTCAGCACTTTTAAGCCTTATTTCAGAAGTCACTTCTAATATCTGCGTATCAATATTTTGAAGAACATTCGTACTCTCTTCAACTTCCTCGGATAAAAACCTTTCTTTCGCCTCGGATTCCTCGATCTCCTTGGAGAGGTTATTAAAGGTATCAATCTTTTCGGATAATCCGTCAAACTTTTCGTGGATGGAAAGCTCCTCATCAATACGGTTCAATTCACTGATATAGCGATCCCGATCCGTGGACTGAGAGATACGCAGATCCTGAACTTCTTCCAACCTTTTATTTGAACTATCAGTTTCTAACTCCATCTCTCCCCGATCTTCTTCCAGCGTTTTTTGTTCCATTTTCAACAAAGGCAGCTGCTCATTCATATTTTTGCGAGTTTCAATATCATTTCGAAGGGATGTAATGATTCCTTTGATTTCTGACAGTTCTTTATTTCCTTTTGATATTCTCTGTTTCAGGCAGGCAATATCGTTGTTCGTTCTTTCCCTTAAAAGTTCCAATGCTTTAGGCCCAATAACTCTTTCATTTTGAACAGGACCACGGTGACCATATGCATCCAGCACAGCCCCATTAACTAATTTTAAGTAATTCCCTTCCGAAGAGTCCTCCGGATTAAGGGAAATATGATGAGTCCAACCCAGCAGTCCATTTATAAACTCCTTGGAATACTTCCTTCTAATATCCTGAGATATGAATATGAGTTTCAATAATTCATCATTCGGGGTTAAGCCCATGTATTTGTCAGTCTCAACAACGTAAAAAGCCCCTTCCTCAACAATATTATTGGGATTGCTCTTAACAAAAATGGTGTGTTTCAATGGGGAAAAGACTTTCTCTACCCGATCCCTTTCCGACTCCTCAACAATATCAAAGATCTCTCCAAAGGTAGCAATTTCATAACCTGCTGCCGATAACCTTTCTTTTAAGCGGGATTGCCCCTCTGTTAACAGGGAAGTCCTTTTACTGATTACATCCGCGCTTTCCATCAATTGGTTCAGCTTGTCCGTATCCAGGATAAGACTTCTTTGTAAGCCATTCTGATAGTCTTCATTATCTTTCAATTCTGATAATAGCACTTCCAGTGTAGGCATTATTTTATCTTTCGCTTCCAGGGTGTTAATATCATCTATAATCGTCTTGATCCTAAATTTAGCCGCACCCTTCTTCTGATTTAATTCTTCAAGTGTATTATTTAAATAAGTGATCTCTTCGTTAATCTTTTGGATGCTATTTTTAATATTGGACAGTTTTTCACCGAGAATGGCTTTATCCCGTATAAGTAAGTCTCTATTGCGGATATTACCGATCATCCCGCGGATTTCCTCCAATTCCTTATTTATCTCGGAACACTTTTGCCTCTTCTCTTTTATTTGCTTCCGCAGGAGACTATGTTCATTTTTATCATGCTTCAGGATCAAATCTAATTTATCTTTTTTCGACATAAGATCATGCTTTTTATCGTTACAATACTTGATCAGCTGATCAAATTCCTCCTGCTTCCTTTCGAGCTCCGCAAGTTTAGGCTTCACTTCATTTAATCTATTTTTAGTATCCTCAATTTTCTTTGACAGCAGCTGATTATATAATCCTATTAACTTCGACTTACCAGCAATACCTTCCGCCCGTAAATTATTACGATCCTTTAAATCATTGTAGTCCTTTAGATGGACACGAAGATCTCTTTCGTTTTCCACCTCCAGGCGTTTGCTTTTTCGCAGCTCCTGCTCAGCCTCCTCAAGGCTTGTTAAAGCTTCTCTCCACATTTCCTCATGTTTATCAATGCCGAACATTTCTGCGACCTTAATGAACCTCTCATTGTCACTTAAGTTGGTAAACATGGTAATTGTGCCCTGGAACCAGAACATAAAATATCCATCAGCATCGATCTTCAGTACCGTTTTATAATAATCACAGGCCGATTCCCTTGACCTGAAAGTATATAGCTTCTCCATATGGTCGATATGATTGCCACCATAAACGAAGTAAGTCGTGGCGCTGACACTTGATGTATTAACTCGAACCTCAATATATTCCGGAGCATCGACTCGATACGGCCCATGCGGATTATGAAATGTAACCGATACGGAAGCAGACCAACTCGCATTCTCGTCAATATTCTTAGAACGCAGGATATTGGGTGAAATTTTATTACTTCCCATCGCATATGCTATGGCATATACAAGTGTTGATTTCCCTGAACCATTCAACCCACCGATTAGAACATTGCTTATATCGTTTCCCAGAGCTATTCGGATTGGTAAAAAATCTCTTATTCCTTCTATTTTAACCCCAATAGGATACAATTCTATTCCTCCTTCCTTTCATAAACAAACAGGGCAGTTTGGTTATATTCCTCTGTGTTTTCACTCTCAACATCATTTTCAATCAGCGGTCTGTTTGTCTTAAAGAAATCCCTCACCTGCTCCATCGATACTTCGCCGCCTTGGGACTGGTCAAGAATATGTTTGAGGTATCTTTCGGAAAAGGCATGCCTACCTACAATCGTAAGGGAATAAGTTATTTTCTTTTGACCATTTTGGAGGTCTGTTTCATTTTCATGCAAGTAGCCTAGCTTGATAAGCTTATCAAGTGATCTTTGCAACTTCCGTTCTGCATGCAGTGAGGACCTCTGGAAGTATTGCAATAACTCCTCATAAGTTATTGAGTTGCTGCGGGAGGTCATACAGAAATAATAGCAAAACATGAGAAGGGCAATATGCTTTTCATCTAAAATATCCAGCATATTAATACTATGGCTGTCCATACGGGTTACAGCAACGCACCGATCCAGCTGCTCATCGTATAAAACCCTGAAGACCCCTTTATGGACCGCATTCACTTTGTTTAGAAAAAGTACAAATTCCTCTTGTCTTCGTGTTTGAAGAACATCCATTATTCTTTTTCTGCTCACCCCGCTCATACTCTTTGACGATATCAAAATTTCATTGACGGCTACCTGCTCATTTCTTAACAAAATGACATTATTCATCATGTTCAAATCATCCATGATGGATCCCCCTCTTCTTTAGGTGACTGCCCAACTTCTTTGTCGCTTTGACATAGCGTTCCTGGTTGTTGGGATAAATAAGCTTCCACCCCTTACTTTCATCCAGGTCGATTCTTTCGCCTTCCCTTTTGTGAATTTCTACTTCCTTATCTTGATGGAGCATTGATAGCAATGTTAAATTATTTATCGCCTGATGCCATTGGCTGCCCATCCCCTTAAGAATCTTGTCTATGTAATCTCCCGAATTCTCCCTTACTGCATTTACTAAGGGTTCAGTGTTAATCTCAATTTTTGAGATGCTGGGGCCACCCTTTAGTAACTCCTCAAAGTCCTTTGAACTTACCTTTCTTGTTTCTCGGAATTCAACCGCGGGCATATCAATTATTTCCGGTGGCTGCCACCGCTCGATCCAGTTATCAATTTCCTGCTGCCCAATGCCAACTTCCTCTTCATGGAGCAAAGGGGGCAGTGTAAAGGTAACAAATATTTCACCCTCACTATCGGTAACTTCGTCCCCCAGAGACTCCATATACTCTAAAACCATTACCGTATCCAAATAATATTCGTCTACATTATCTGCGTATACATTAACCAAATAATTTAAAAACTGCTCAGTATCTATGTTTTTTACTTTATTAGTGAGTATAAACTGGCTTGCATATCCTACATTTCCGAGGAACTTGCTTAAAATACTGAAAGCCTTTTGAAAAACCGCATAAGCACGATTATGGAGGTTCATAATTCGGTTTCTTTCACTCTTCGTTATTGTAACAGCAATATTCTCATCGTATCGCCTTTGAACCTCTTCCTCCATCTTCTGTAACAATTGAAAAACGCCCTCATATCGTTGTATGGCCGTGCCATCATCAATATACATTTCTCCCTGGCGCTCAATATCATTTATACCTTCTTCTAGGTTGCTTATTATACTGGCTAACACATCGTAGCTCCCAACACCCCTATCCTCATAAGCACCAGCTATTTCAATATCTCGATTGGCCAAAGAGATATATTTTAAGTCATCCGGGGTCGCATGGTATACCAGGCTGTCATTCGCAATCCGAAATAAACTAAGGACCATTCGCTTACCATCAACCGTAAATTTCAAACTACCACTTGTTGAATAAGTTACCCAGTTGAACTTTTGACATAACCTTATAAGCTTAGGTATATCGAGACAGGCAGACTCTCCGTATACTCTCTCATACCTATAAACAAGTTCCTTTACACCGAGAATGCTGTCCTCATTGATAGTATTCGTTGCATCTAAAATCAGCTTAAAGGTCTTCAGTGTTTCATAAACATACTGAGGCTCTCTCCAGAACGACGCATCTCCAAGATCCTTTAATGAACCACTTAATGCTACAAGGTCTTTAAGCGCCTCTTTGACTTTTGATCTATCTGAATATTCTAGTATGTCATATTTAGCGAAATTTTCCGTTGTTGCCGTAGTTTTAAATGCCATGTTTTCCCCCACACATTCTACTTAATCTGGTTAAGTTAGGATATTATAATAAACTAGCATTGTATCTTCGTTCTTTCTCTTTTCGCGCCGGCCTCCGGTTATCCGGAAGCTCACCCGTTTTGATCCCGACCCACAGTTCCTTACATCCATCATTTCTTTTAACTATAATTTGCGCCCTTTTTACACTGGCCCGGCCCACTACTGGAACCTTCCCTTTTTACGCCCTGGATGTAACAAACCTGAATGCACTGGGCCCCATCTATTTTTATATCTTGGTTGCTGCTCTCTCGGGTGAACCAGGTACCCTCTGTTTTCTCTCCAGCTTGATCCGCAGCCAGTCCTTTCGTCGTATTACTCTTATTCTGCTTTAATTCCCCCTACTTTTTTCTCGTAGGCTTTCACCATTCTATAGAAAGTCGATGACGATAGAGCCAGACTTTCCATACATTTTTTGGCTGTAATATCACCGGCTTTCCATTTATCGTACTCATTTTTAAAGTTGGGAGGGAATTGAATTTTAGGTCTGCCTAAGTGCTTTCCCTTGGCCTTTGCTGCTGCTATTCCATCTTCCTGGCGTGCCTTTATTCGTTTCAGTTCGTCTTCGGCCGCCCAGCTCAAAAGCTGTAGTACTATATCCCGTATAAGCGTATCTAACCCATTTAATTCTTTAAATTTAGTGGTATCCAAGAGGGGCATGTCCATTACAACGATATCCACGCCTCTATCTGTAAGCTCTTTCCATTCCGCAAGAATTTCCTTCTTGTTTCTGCCGAAACGATCTAAAGATTCTATGTATAATATATCACCTTTATGCAAAATTCTCTTCAGATAGTAATATTCTGGGCGGTTGAAATCTTTCCCGCTTTGCTTGTCCAGAAATATTAGTCTTTTATCTATCCCCAATTCTTCCATGGCCTTCACTTGCCGGTCTTCATTTTGGTCCTGGCTACTTACACGGATGTAGCCGTATTTTCTTTCCATTGCATCCCTCATTTGCTTGTAAAATATTACAGTACGTTATGATTATAGCAAGCATGTACCAAAAGGTCAATCTATCATTTGGCACATGCCAAAATATATCTCAACACCTTTTGATGCGTGAAAAAGAGTAATTTTTATTGGTACCAAAAGGTATACCTTCTGACAGACTTTTCTTAGCGTACAGAAAAACCTTTATTTTATAAGTATTGTGAGCTTAGCGTACGATTTTTGCAAAAATCTACCCAAACCCCTATATGTAAAAATATAATTTTATGAAATCAAGAATTATAAGATATTCAAAATACTATTGTAGTTGTTATAAACATTTGTTTTTCTGTATTAGAAAGAATACTATTAGCTTTTAATTCATGTAATAAAATTATTATAGACAAAAAATGTTTTTTACTATTGATTTCTTACATATTTTGTAATATAATTTATCCGTGATATCACAAATATTCAAAAAAATAGGAGACGAAAGCCATGAAAAAGAAGATTTTTATCTCATTGTTGGTATGCCTTATAATAGCAACTTTTTCCGTATCTGCTTTTGCAATGGACTCATATGAGCCTAACAACACAGCATCAAATGCAACATATATTGTACCTGGAAATTCATATTCTGCAAACTTAGATCCAGGTGATATTGATTATTTCTTTTTTTCACAGCCTACTGCAGGTACACAAATGGTTTATTTTATCCCATCTGACAATCAAACATATTATGTAGGAATATATGATTATCACGTATTAGGATCATCTGCTACACCATTAGTATGGAAAGTAATCTCTAATTCACAGGGTACTCCAGTACTACTTTCCTTTACAAGAGAAGCAAATACAGCTTACTGGGTAAGTGTATTTGGTAGTAATAATACTACTACTCCAAACTATACAGTTTTACCGATTCAACAGTAATGTAGAACAACTACATAAAAATTAAGAAAATACAAAACAAACCTTTTGAGTATTTTTTATGCATGGTATAATACTAGTATAAGTTTTGCCGCTATGGTCTGAGCGGGGTATAAAAAGACTATCGCTTATCACCTTGCAGCGTTTAATAAATGGTGCATGCTACCTGTTATGCGTGTTATAAATAGGCAGGCAAAAAGTAAATATACATAAATAAAAAGGACTTCAGCTCGAAGTCCTTTTTTGTTACTCTTTATTACTATTTAATCTACAAATAAACTTGCTGTCATACATTCATCATCAATATGATAAATTACTTCATGTTGACTTTCATAAGGATTAATCAAGTCAATAATTGCTTGGGTTCCTGGCAAGATACCACAGCTATTATTAATTATTATATCTTCACTCATTTTTAATAATCTCCATTCTTTACTATCTTTCACCACTTAAAAGCTAGTAATATCAAGTGTTCTAACCAAATTATACTCATTTTTGCACCAAAAGTAAAACAATGTTTTACCATCTTCACCACTACTCAAACCATTGGTACTACAGGCTTTGCCTGTAATTTGTATGGTGCATTTGCACCGTCCTTATCCTGCATTATTTTCTATACCTATATAAAAGTGTCCGAAATAGTTCTTACCATCTGCAGCTACACCAAATTTTTTGATAAATAATTATAAAGGAATTGAAGCCGCTAAAAAAGATGGAGGAACAATTGTAATAGGGGTCTGTGTAGTAATGGAACAGAAAATCGTAACCTATTACCATAATTAACCATTTGTTTGTTTTGATAATAGGGGTAGTACCAGCATCGCTGTCATTAACTATACTACTAAAAAGTATAGTATTCATAGTAAACATAGTGTCTATAACGCCTTGAAAATGCACGTTGAATACTATATAACTAAACTCTGTCAAGAATGGTAACAATGAATTTTTGATTTTTAGAATTCATTGTTACCATTCTCCGCGGAGGGGTTCGGGGGTGAGCGTGGCCCCCTATAAGGTTACGATATTTATATGTATACAATGTGTAATGGTACATATTTCAGGGTTATACTTTGAATAGTTAAGATAATGACACAGATGCTCCCACCACCCCATTTTATGTGAATTTTACTGAGGCAAACCAGTTCAAAGAGTAATTTAACTTCAGCTACTAATTCAGTAAGTTTCAGAAGTATCCTCTATCTATTAGATTAGAGTTAGCTTATTGACAAATGTCATTGAAGTGGTATAATTATATAAAATTGACATAAATTTGAAATTCCGATTAATTTAGTAATGAGGGGGGCGTAAAATGAAAAATAAGGTTCTTTTTGTAATAGAAAAAATTCTTTCATATGTAAGTCGTGAGCCACCAGAAGGTAATAGTTGTGTAAATACATATTGAAGTACTATCTAATAGCCAATTATTTTAACTATGGAGCATTCCTGTAAGTAAGAAATATGATCTTTGAAAAAATAGATACCCTGCCGT
>ENA-OFCE01000119-OFCE01000119.1-metagenomes-genome-assembly--contig:-NODE-119-length-60811-cov-5.088123_pt1 | contig 60811 bp, 66 predicted proteins | sample MGYA00153388_OFCE01 | MGnify analysis MGYA00153388
CAAATCACAACAAATGCTGGGTATGCGATACTTCCAACCAAGTTGTGGTAAATATCAATAAATCAAAGAATGAAAGCAAATCACAACGAGCAAGGAGTAACAGATGGATTAGTTGCTGTTGTGGTAAATATCAATAAATCAAAGAATGAAAGCAAATCACAACACTTCGGATATCTTCCACTTTTAAATCAAAGTTGTGGTAAATATCAATAAATCAAAGAATGAAAGCAAATCACAACAATAAAACAATTTTCAATCAAAACATTTTCGTTGTGGTAAATATCAATAAATCAAAGAATGAAAGCAAATCACAACGGTAGGGCGTTGAATAGTTACGGTAAGGGTTGTGGTAAATATCAATAAATCAAAGCAAATTAGGGCACATATCTAAATGCTCATCGTTAAGTCTTTTATCAGTAAAGTTGTATATTCGAATTATGGATTCCATCAAAAAAGCAAATAGACATCTAAATAATGCTCAGGATATTCTTAAAAATAAAGCTATTAGAGATGGTTTTTTATATACTAATAGAAAATATGTTAAATTGCTAATCATGAAGCTTTTATAGCAGTATTGGTTGCTTTGTCAACTTATATATCAAAAGAAGAAAATTACAGCATTGATAGTAAACCTAGCAAACAAATAAAAATAGAGGACTTTACAAATTGGTTAAGTAATGTCAACAATTTACAAATACAATATTTAATTGTTGCTTATGAAAATCTTTATAAATCAGGTTCTTATGATGGAAATCTGTCAGTAAGCACAATACAATCAGGAATATTAGCAGCTAAAAAACTTATTAAATTTATGTTAACCTATAAATCTAATAAAGACATTAGGTTGATTAATTAAAAGAAAGTCTAAAGCCAAACTGAAAACCAAATTAAAATCAAATAAAACTAACCAACTTAGGTTTTCCTTTTTAATCTTCTTTAATTAGCTCTGTATCGTTTGTTTTGATAATTATCAGAAAATGAAAGTAAAGTCTAGCCATCATGCCTAGAATTTGTATTTTCCAAAATTGTATATTTGATTTACGAAATCATCAATAAATAGCTCAAAAACAAAGGTAAATGATGATTTAATCGTCTACGAAAAAGAAGAATTAGCATTTACTAAAATGCTTTTGGCTGAAGATCGTAATAAAAAAGTAAAGAGGAATACTATATTTAAATTATTTAGAGAATTTTCTTAAAAATAATAAAGATGATTACAATTAAAATAAGTGAGAGAACCAAAGCGGGAAAAGCAATATTAGCCTTGGCAAAAATTCTTTCAGAAAGTAATAAAGGTGTAATTATTGAAAACGGGTTAGCAAGTATAAAAGAAGGAAAAAAAACAATAAAGCATTCATTATTATGATTAAAGATGTTGAAAAAGAAATCATAGCAGGGAAAACAAAAACTATAGAACCAGAAAATATATGGTAAAGTTTAAGGGATGAAATAGAATATTAAACTTAATTATATTCAATATGATATTTAAACTAGAAACAAGAAAACGTTAAATAGAATAGAAAGAATTTTATTTTTTGTTAGAGAGCTTAATTAGAAAGAATTTATAATTAAAGAATTGGCATGTTTTATTACATTTTATAAAAAAATAAGGGTTTTTGCAAAAGAAGGAATATGACAAGCCTACTCCAAACGACCGAAACGCTACTTTAGCAAAAACCCTAAACAAAGATGAACAAAAAAAAAGCAAAATGGTTGAATTAAGGCAGTTTTCAATACCTTTATCTAATACTCCTGCGTCAACGGATGAATTACCAATTCATCGATAACCACATGCTTAGGTGCAGACAAAACATGAAGTACTGAGGCTGCTATATCTTCTGGTTTTAAATAATTTTTGTAATCTTCATCTCCAGGTTTAGAATTATTAAAATACGTATCTACAATACCCGGATAAATTACTGAAACTTTAATTCCAAATGGTCTCAGTTCCTTTCTTACGGCATTGGAAAATGCATCTTGCGCATACTTACTTGCGCAATAAATGGATCCATTGGCAAAAGTGCGTTTAGAAACATCGGAAGCAATGCTTAATAAATGTCCAGCTTTTTCCGCTTTCATTCTGGAAGCAAACTCTCTGTATAAAATAAAATTGGCTCGAACATTCGTATCCATAATCCAATCAAATGTTTTGGTACTTACTTCTTCAACTGGCTCGAATGTGCCTACACCTGCATTATTTATTACAAAATCAATTTTAGGATATTTCAAATATGCTTTATTGATCGCAAGAACGAGTTCATCTTCATTTGTGAGATCACAAGAAATTGGTAAAGCAGTTACCTTAAAATTACTACATTCATGTGCTACTTCATCTAACTCGGACTCATTCCTCGCCAATAAAACTACATCACATTCCGCTTTAGCCAAAGCGATAGCTATCGCTTTACCAATTCCACGGGATGCACCTGTGATAAATGCTACTTTATTTTTCAATTATCTATTAATTTATGATGTATGTAGAATTTTATTCTTTTTGCCCGAACCAATTACATGTAAATCTTCAAATATTTTAACAGAAAGTTCTGGCCCCGACAAATTATTTATACTTATTTCTAATGGATCAATATTTACTTGAATTACATTTCCTCTAAAACGAATTTTAAATGCTAAACTTTTCCAATCATTTGGCAAAAAAGGACTAAAGTTTAATTGATGATCTCGCACCCGCATTCCTCCAAATCCCATTACTACTGACATCCATGTGCCAGCCATGCTGGTAGTATGGCAACCATCTTCTGTATCATTATTATAGTCATCCAAATCAAGACGCGAAGTTCGTAGATAAAATTCATAAGCTTTACCTTTATCGCCAAGTTTAGCAGCAATTATTGCATGCACACATGGCGAAAGGGATGATTCATGTACAGTGCGAGGTTCGTAAAAATCATAATTTCTACGAATTGTTTCCATATCGAAATCATTTTCAAATAAAAATATACCCTGCAAAACATCTGCTTGTTTGATAAAGCAAGATCGCAGAATTCGATCCCAGCTCCACTTCTGATTTAGTGGCCGATCTTCTTTTGGTAAATCTTTTACCAGTATTTGCTCCTTATCCAAATATCCGTCTTGCTGCAAAAATATTCCAAGCTTCTCGTCAGAAGGCAAATGCATGTTTCCAATTATTGCTGTCCAACGTTCTATTTCTGCATTTTTATCAAAATTTACTTTTTGTAGAATTTCTTGTAATCGTTTATGATCCGAAGTTTCCAGTTTAGCTATTGCTTCTGAACAATACTTCATGGTCCAAAGTGCAATAGTATTGGTATACCAATTATTATTAATGTTATTTTCATATTCATTCGGCCCGGTTACTCCCAGCATCACATATTTATTTCGATCTTTCGAAAAGGTAATGCGCTGACTCCAGAAACGTGAAATACCAATTAAAACTTCCAAACCAAATTCTGCTAAATAAGATTCATCACCCGTATAGCGGATATAATCATAAATTGCAAAAGCAATTGCACCATTACGATGAATTTCCTCAAACGTAATTTCCCATTCATTGTGGCATTCTTCGCCATTCATGGTAACCATTGGGTAAAGTGCTGCCCCATTGTTAAAACCTAATTTTTCTGCATTTTCAATTGCTTTTTGCAAATGTTTATACCGGTAAACCAATAAATTTTTAGCTACTTTCTGAGGTGCTGTAGCCAAATAAAAAGGTAAACAATATGCTTCCGTATCCCAATAAGTGCTACCTCCATATTTTTCACCCGTAAATCCTTTTGGACCAATATTTAGGCGTTCATCTTCACCAGAATAGGTTTGATTTAATTGAAAAATATTAAATCGTATTGCTTGTTGCGCCGCAATATCTCCTTCAATTAAAATATCACTTTCTTTCCATTTATCTGCCCAAGCTTCAGCTTGTTCTGATAACATGTTATCAAAACCATGAACATGCGCTTCTTCCAGAATCTTTTTACAGATTGCTGGCAAAGTCTCTTTTTCATGATTTTCTGACGAAATACAAGCTACATATTTATAAATAACCGTTTCAACGCCTTTGGCAGCTGTTTTACTTATTTTATTGGCAACATATTTTTCTTTCTCGATTGGCTGCGATTGGTATTCAATCTTATGTCCGTCTTGAAATATATCGAACATCATTCCGGTACATAAATGAAATCCGGTTTTTTTTGTTCGTACTGTTACAAACGCTTGTCCATATTTTGCTTCTTTATATACTTCGTCCCAAAATTTCTCATCATAATTTGCATCCTCATTCTTTACATCGGCATCTAAATATGGAGTGATTTTGAGTTTTGCATCAAAGTTTAATGGAGTAATCGAATAACGAATTACCGCAGTTTCGGAATTTACAATGCTGCAAAATCTTTTTGAATTTACTTTTATCTCTTTACCACTTTTTAACCTAGCAGTAAAACTGCGTTCAAGATACCCTTCTTTCATATTCAACTCACGCCGAAAGTTTAATACTTCGCAATGGGCTAAATCAAGTATTTCATAATCGATTTCTATATTGATACCGATCCAATTCGTGGCATTTAATACTTTTGCAAAATATTCAGGATAACCGTTTTTCCACCATCCTACCCGTGTTTTATCTGGATAATAAATACCTGCAACATAATTCCCTTGTAACGTTTTACCAGAGTATTGCTCTTCAAAATTTGCTCGTTGACCCATTCGGCCATTTCCAATACTGCACACACTTTCAGATACTTTGTTATGAGCCGGATCAAACTGCTCCTCTATAACAGACCAAGGATCTGTTTTAAAATACTGTTTCATTTAATTAAATTATTTTGTTCCTATTTAAAGGTTGTTGATTTTTTCTTTTATTATTTGCCAAGTAATTCCACCGAAACTTGAAATTACCAAGTCAGCATTTTGTAATGTTGTTTCTGAACCGATTCCAATGCATACCATACCTGCATTTCTTGCTGCTTCTATACCTGCAATAGCATCTTCAAACACGGCACAATTTTCTGGACTCATATTAAGCTCCGCAGCCCCTTTTAAAAAAACTTCTGGATCTGGCTTTGCATTTTCTATTTTATTTCCATCTACAATACAATCAAAATAATGAAGCATATTAATTTTCTCCAAAATCATCGTAGAATTTTTACTTGCCGAACCTAAACCAACTTTAATTCCCGAATCTTTTAATTCCTGTATAAATTGTTCAACGCCTGGCAAAATTTCAGTTTTGTCCATTAAAGAAATATCTTCTACATAGCGTAGATTTTTCATTTCAGCTAATTTAACTTTTGTTTTCTGATCAAGTTCTACTCCACCAATTTCAAGTATTATGTCTAATGATCGCATTCGGCTTACACCTTTTAACCGTTCATTATCTTCTTCAGTAATATCAAACCCTATATCGTTGGCTAATTGTTTCCAAGCTCGGTAGTGGTATCGCGCAGTGTCCACAATCACTCCATCCAAATCGAATAGGCAAGCTTTAATTTCAGGCATTATATTATATTGTTTACTATTATTTTATTTAAAGTGGTTAAAAGATTATATTGTTAATTCGTTGTTCAGTTCGATTAAATTTTAATTTAAGTTTATTTTAAATTTTAAGCAATTGATATAAAACTTATTAAATTTTCTTTGGGCTTTCCCCTGAAAAGGGGTCGGGCTATCCGCTATATTTCAATTCTGAGCAAAGTGAAGAATCCTTATTTATTATTTTTTAAAGGAAAAAAAAGGATGTCGCTCCTATCCCTAAGCCTCCTCCCTCCGATTTTACATTACTATATATTGATTTAATCTGCACAAAAGGTTATTATTATTGTAAATTTTTCTCAGTATTATATAAGAAACTTAATTTAATTCTAAAATTACTACACCACTCGCAGGCACTTCTATGCTAGAAATACTATCGTCAACTTGGTCGGTTACAATATTTTTAGCTGATTTAGCTGATTTTATACGTTCAGCATAGCGAGCAGTTTCAACGTTTACCAATTTTTTATTTTGGTTCATTATTACCATTACCGTTTTGTTTTCATTGTATCTGAAATAAACATAAACTCCATTTTCTGGATAGAATTGCATTAATTTACCGTTTTGCACCACTGGATTTTCTTTTCTCCAATTTGCAATTTTACGCATATAATCAAATGCCTCATTTTCCTTTTCAGTTCTACCTTCTTTAGTAAATTTATTTACTTTGTCTGCTGGCCAGCCGCCAGGAAAATCAGAACGTACTAAGCCATCGGGATTAGTATATCCGGTCATTAAAATTTCACTTCCATAATATAACGACGGAATTCCACGGGTTGTCATCATAAATGCATATCCCATTTTTAGTTTATTCATATCTTGATTAATAATGGAATAAAATCTCCCTAAATCATGATTATCTAAAAAATTTACATTTCTAGAAGCATCTTCATACATAAAATCTGACGAAAGAGTATGGTATAATCTATTTAAGCCTTCAGTCCATCCGAAGTCTTCATTCAAACCTTTAGTCAAAGCAAAGTAAATTTGAAAATCAGTTACTCCAGGTAAATTTGAATTATATCCATCTATCAAATTATTATTTTGGGTAAAAAAAGATTGATTAGTAACTCCATGAACCCAAGTCTCGGCAAAAACCGAAAATTTCGGATATTCACTCTTAATTCTTTTACCCCATTCCGCCATAAAATCTAAGTCATTATAGGCATATGTATCCAATCTGAAACCATCTAATCCCGAATTCTCTATCCACCAAACATGATTTTGCGTTAAATAATTTGCTACATATTTATTCTTTTGATTAAAGTCGGGCATGTGTGTATCAAACCAACCATCAGTCATAATTTTTTTATCAGCAGCTGCTGAATATGGATCCATCAATGTCCCATCCTTATAATTCGTTCGTTGGAAACCATTCCAGTCATGAAAAAAATCTTTTGATGGCTTATCTTTAACTAAAAAATGCTGATCACCTACATGATTGTGAACTACATCTTTAATAATTTTAATTCCTTTTTCATGGGCTTTATTTACAAATTCATTGTACAATGCATTAGTACCAAATCTTCTATCAACTGAATATAAATCTGTAGCAGCATAACCATGATAAGAAGCTTTAGGCTGATCATTTTCAATTTCGGGATTTAACCAAATTGCTGTAATTCCTAAATCCTTTATATAATCCAATTTGTTGATAATGCCTTGCAAATCACCTCCATGTCTGTAAAATAAGGAATCACGATTTAAAGCAATTTCATTCATTCCTTTTACTATATCATTTTTCAGATCGCCGTTTGCAAATCTATCAGGCATAATTAAATAAATAAAATCAGCATCAGTTACTCCTTGAATACGATTAGTAGCTAATGATTTTTGCTTTAGTTCATACTTATATACTTGCTTTTTTTTATTTTTAGTAAAAACAATGTCAAATGTACCTGCATTGGTAGTTGAAGAAATTTGCAAATCAAGAAATAAATAATTTGGATTTTCTACTTTATTAGTTTTTACTAAAGAAACTCCAGCATAATTTAGTGAAACAGTTGAATTTCCTATGTCATTACCATAAACCAGTAATTGAAGGTCATTACTTTTCATACCAACCCACCAAAAAGCAGGTTCTACGCGCTTAATTACATCAGGATCTTTCTTTTGAGAAAATGCATTATCATAAAAAACTAAAGCAATTACGATCAGCAATATGGATTTCAAATTTTTCATCAGCTTCTTATTTATCTGTTTTTTTATTTTTCGGTGATATAGTCTTTTTGTCTGTTATACTTTTTACAACAGGTTTTTTTTCTTCTTTTTCACTAGATATATTTATTATTTTAGAAACTGCTTCCTGCTTTTTCTTAAGCTCTGCTTTAACTTTTTTAGTCACTGCAAGCTCTTTATCTCTTTTAAAAACTACTAAACCCAAAGGCGGTATAGTAACATTGATTGAATTTTCTCTGAAATGATAATGAATTGGCTCTGAATCAATTGAATCAGCATTTAATAATCCAGTTCCAAAATAATCCTTCTTATCGCTATTGAAAATTTCCTTCCAAACTCCTTGATACGGTACTCCAATTCGATATCCATTTCGAGGTACTGGAGTCATGTTAGCGGCAATAATTAAATTATCTTCTTCTTTATTTCCTTTTCGCATATACACTAACACAGAATTTTCGGCATCTGAACCGTCAATCCATTCAAATCCGGCTGTTTCAAAACCCTTTTCATACAAAGCTGGTTCAGATTTATATAATTTATTTAAATCAGACACTGCTTTCAACATTCCTTTATGAGGTACATAATCTAATAAATGCCAATCCAAACTTTGGGTATGATTCCATTCAGACGTTTGACCAAATTCGCCACCCATAAACAAAAGTTTAGTACCAGGATGCGTGAACATATAACTATACATAAGCCTCAAATTAGCAAATCGTTGCCACTCATCTCCCGGCATTTTACTTACTAATGATTTTTTTCCATGTACAACTTCGTCATGCGAAAATGGTAACATAAAATTTTCGGTAAAGGCATAAACCGTACTAAAGGTGATTTGATTCTGATGATATCTTCTATAAAACGGATCATTAGAAAAATACTTTAATGTATCATTCATCCATCCCATCATCCACTTCATTCCAAAACCTAAGCCACCCATATAAACAGGCCGCGATACACCTGGAAATGCAGTTGATTCTTCGGCAATAGTTTGTACAGAAGGGTAAGAACTATAAATCTCTTCATTTAATTCTTTGAATAAAGAAATTGCTTCCAAATTTTCTCTTCCACCTTCATGATTTGGAATCCACTCTCCTTCATTCCTAGAATAATCTAAATATAGCATTGAAGCAACTGCGTCAACCCTCAAGCCGTCTACATGATATCGGTCAAGCCAAAAAAGCGCATTACTAATCAAAAAAGATCGAACTTCATTTCTGCCATAGTTAAAAATATGGCTTTTCCAGTCTGGGTGAAATCCCTTTTTTGGATCTTCATGTTCATATAAACTTGTACCATCAAATCGAAATAAACCATGAGCATCCGCTGGAAAATGCGAAGGAACCCAATCTAAAATAACCCCAATATCATTTTTATGTAGTGTTTCAATTAAGAACATTAAATCTTGAGGTGTACCAAATTTTGATGAAGCTGCAAAATAACCTGTAATCTGATATCCCCAAGATGGATCATATGGATATTCCATTACAGGCATAAATTCTACATGAGTAAAACCAGCATCTACCAAATACTGAGGTAGTGTTTCTGCAATTTCACGATAGGTTAAAAAGCGTTCAACGTTATCAGGGTCGCGTTTCCAAGACCCCATATGCATTTCATAAACTGAAAATGGACTCGTCAATGAGTTTTTTATAGCTCTGGAATTCATCCAGGCAGAATCATTCCATTCATAATAAGTATTCCAAACTTTAGAAGCTGTTTGGGGAGGAGTTTCCCAATACAAAGAATATGGATCACCTTTTTCAAATTCTTCTCCGCTATTCGATTTGATAAAATATTTATACGTTTCGCCATTCCGTACATGCGGTATAAAACCTTCGAAAATACCTGAACCATCCCAGCGAGAATTTAAAATATGCTCTCTTCTATTCCATCCATTAAAATTTCCTATTACAGATACCATTGCAGCATTTGGAGCCCAAACCGCAAAATAAGTACCTTCAATTCCATCCAACTCGCAGGAGTGTGATCCAAATTTATCATATAGCTTATAATGCTTGCCTGCTTTGAAAAGATTGATATCAAATTCGGTAAAGCGACTAAAAGGTTCAACTTTTTTAGGTTCTACTTTGGTTACTTTTACTGCTTTTGTCATAGGAAATATGTTTTAGGTTTTAATTAGTCTTTAAGTTTTTCAATTTCATCCAACACATGGGTTATTCCTTTTAATGGGATTTTAATCCAGTGTGGCCTTCCATTTAATTCGTATCCGAGTTCGTAAACTGCCTTTTCTAATAAATGAAGCTGCAATAAGAAATTTATTTCGCTCTTATTTTTAAATAGGTCACTATTTTTACCTATACAATTCATATAGGTTTCTAAAAACGTATCTGTTATTAATCGGTACCAACGATCCGCAGCTTTTTGCAATTGTTCCACATCTGCTCCGGCAGTTTCATTGCTAAAATATAATTTAGCACAAACTGCATAATGAAAAGATCGTATCATTCCAGCAACATCTTTTAAAGGTGAATGCTTAATTTTCCGATCGGAAATTGAACTTTCTGGTTCTCCTTCAAAATCAATAATAATATAATCACCACCTGTAAAAAGCACTTGACCTAAATGATAATCTCCATGAATTCTCGTTCTCATTGAATCAAGTTTTCGATTTTTTATTTTATCAAAATATTCTTTAATTAATAATTGACTATCAATAAAAACAGTTGCAAGTTGTTGGGCAGATTCATCTATTGTAGAAAAATTCTCTTTCAGCAAATCAATTCGCTTAATTAACAATTTTTGAAGATGTGAACTATACCAAGTACTATATTTTTTGTCAAACTTTTCTGATTTAAATAATGGATCTTCTGTTTTGGTAAATAAAGCCAAATGCATTTCTGCTGTTCTTTTAGCTAATAAATCAACTTTAGCAAAAACATTTTCTTTTATAGTAAATAGTTCATTTAAAAAACCATAAAGAAAGTCATTCAAATTATCTCCGGTATACACCCAACTATCTGATAAGCTAGTTACTTTCTCCATCATTAACCCTAATGTAACTGGCTCAATTCCTTTACGTTCCCAAGCAAAACTTCCTGCAAATGCTGGTATATTTTCAAAATTTCCGCTTTCTGTTAAAAACCTAATTACTTCTACTTCCGGATTTGTTTCTCTAAATAATTTTCGATAAATCTTCAGAAAATATTGCTCTTCGAAAATAATAGAGGAATTACTTTGATCTACTTCCAATACACGGCTTAGAATTGGTTTTTTAGGATCAAATGTTTTAAAACCTTTTCCTCTTGAAAAAGAAATTTGCCCGTTTTGTTGTTTAACACACGTTGAATTGCTCAAGCAATTATAAATATGATGTTGAAAACGAATATCATAAATAGCATCTATTAAATAACCCGTACGAATATCAACTTTTGCAGCTGCAATTATTGCTTTTGGATTTACAGCAATCTCTCCGGTAATGGATTCAGCAAAGGATATGGGAAGAAAATAATTCTCTGATTCGCCTTTATCATAATCTATGTTGAGAATAAGAAAAAAAACTTTGAAATCTTTTAAAGGCATTTCAAGATAATGTTCAACACTAACTTTCTTTAACTTTCTTGCTTTTCCTCCATACCATCGGCATTTTAATAAATAAGTAGGTAAAATAGAATTAGCAATTTTCTCAATAGATTTTTTATCTGTTTTTAGTTGATCCCAATCTGGGATTATTACTTCTAACGTTTCAGACGGATCTGGTGTAATGAGTTCCATAGGTATTGGTTTTAGCTCAATGGTTCTATACGGAAAAGGTGAAATGGTAAAGCATTAGGATCTAATTCTACATAATTATTTCCATCATTCCAGGTATATTTTGATCCAGTTATCAGATCATGAACCTGAAACGCTACACCTGTTTCTCTATTAATTTTAGATGAAGGTAAGTTTACAAAACCTTGTTGTCTGCTCGTTTGATTTATATTAACAACCATTAATACATAATTTTGCATAGCATCATCGTATTTTAAATAAGCTAACAACTCATCATTCTTTATTTCACACCATTCAAAGTTATTGGTTTGTTGCAACGCTGGGTTTTCTTTTCTGATTTTATTAATCATTTTAATAATATACATCAGTTTATTGCTTTTTTTCCAATCCCATTGGCGAACTTCATATTTTTCAGAATTCAAATATTCTTCCTTTCCAGGTATAGCATCCCTTTCCATCAACTCGAAACAAGGACCGAAAATACCGTAATTGCTTGTTAAAGTAGCTGCCATAAAAAAACGGGTGAGAAATGTAGCTTCGTTTCCAGCCTGCAAAATATATGGATTAATATCATGAGTGTTGGTCCAAAAATTAGGTCTGAAATAATTTTTCATTTCAGAAGTTGTTAATTCTGTCATGTATTCCATTAATTCATATTTGGAATTGCGCCAAGTATAATAGGTATATGATTGAGAAAAACCACATTTTGCCAATTGCTGCATCACTTTTGGCTTGGTGAATGCTTCTGAAAGAAACAATACTTCTGAATCATATTTTTTCACCTCAGCTATTACCCATTCCCAAAAAATAAATGGTTTTGTATGCGGATTGTCAACCCTGAAAATTTTAACACCATGATCAACCCAATAAATTAATATGCTTTTTAATTCTTCCCATAAATCAACCCAATCATCACATTCAAAATTTATAGGTAAAATATCTTGATACTTTTTAGGTGGGTTTTCAGCATATTGAACTGAACCATCTGGTCTCCATCTAAACCATTGAGGATTTTGTTTTACATAAGGATGATCTGGACTGCATTGCAAAGCATAATCCATTGCTAATTCCATCCCTGCATTTTTAGTTGCTTGAACTAGTTCTTTAAAATCCTTAATCGTACCCAATTCTTTTAAAATATCTTTATGTCCTCCATCTTTACTTCCAATAGCATAAGGAACACCTGGTTCGTTTTCATTTGCCGAAACCGCATTATTTTTTCCTTTTCTATGGTTAAAACCAATCGGATGTATCGGTGGAATGTATAAAACATCGAACCCTAAATCTGCAATTCGAGGAAGTAAAGCAATGGTATCTTTAAATGTACCATGTGCACCAGTTGCTGAGGTTGATCTTGGAAAAAGTGAATACCAAGTACTGAAATCCGCTGTTTTTCTATCTACTAAAACGAATAATTGCCGATTAAAAACGGAAGCATGCTTTAAAAAAGGATATTTATTCACTAAATCAGAAAAACCCGAACCAAGTGAAAATTCAACAGCTGCTGTGTAGTTTTTTTTATCTTTTAGTAATTTAATTGCTGATTTTATTGCGGTTAAATCTGCTTTAATTGCAGAATTCATCATTTCTTCTAAATGCGAAACCCCAATTAGTAACTGCATGTTTATATCCTGCCCATCCTTAATTCTTTTTGATAATTCGTATTGCCAAGTAGCAGCATGATCAACCCAGGCACGGATAGTATATTCGTAAAAACCAGTTTTCGAGGTGATAAAATTACCAGACCAACGATCATTATTTAGTAAAAATAAAGGGGAGAAACTCCAGTTAGCATCGCTTACATGTTTATATTCAATTCTAGCTGATATTAAATCATGCCCATCCAAAAATATATCAGCCTCAACAGTAAACTTCTGCCCTTTGACCGACTTAGCAGCAAACCTGCCCGCATCAATATCTGGTGTTATTTTTTCAATAATTACCCTTTGTGTGCCTTGCATTGGTTTAGCTGATATGAATTGTTTTGAAATTTTTAAATGCTTTGATTTTTATTGTGGTTTCATTTGCCTTTTCAAAATCTTTCTGTTCTTTTCCATCAATTACAATTTTATGGATTTTAAAAGGCAAACCTATTATCCTTAATTCATAATATTCATACCTCGGCGTAAATAAGCCTTCAATAAATTGCTCAATTGTTAGAGTAGATTTATTACCATTTACGATATATTTCTTTTCTGTGTAAATATCTTGTTCATACCCAAAAGTATCGCCATGATCTTCAAAAAAGAAAGAATTAACCTCATAATGTGCATAATAAATATTCAACAGCATTTCATCTATTTCCTTTTCTCCAACATATTGCATTATTGGATATTCAGGAATTACTGATCCAGCACGTACAAATAATGGCATTGAATCTATACCAGCTTCAACGTGATGAACTGAGCCCCCAATTACTAATTGATTATCCCAATAGTGATACCAGCTACCTTTTGGTAAATAAACATTTCTGAAGGTTGCACCTTGTTCACAGACTGGGCAAACTAATATTTTATCTCCGAAAGTAAATTCATCTTCCCTAAAATGATTTAAGGAATTATCCTGTTCAACCATAACCATTGGGCGAAGCATCGGAAATCCATATTTATGATGTTCCCAAAATGCAGAATAAATATAAGGAATGAGTTTGTATCGTAATTCTATAAACTTTTTACAAATTGCTTCATACTCCGGACCAAAAGACCAGGGTTCTCTTTCGGGTGTATCGCCAGCTGAGTGAGCACGCATTAATGGCGCAAAAACTCCTAATTGAACCCATCTGGTAAATAATTCTCCATCTGGCTCTCCAGTAAAACCTCCAATATCAGATCCGCAAAAAGAAATTCCGGAAATACTCAATCGCTGACACATGGTATTTGCCAATTTCAAATGTTCCCAAGTTGCCACATTATCACCTGTCCAAACAGATGAATACCGCTGCACACCTGAGTAACCTGATCTTGTAATGGTAAATGGTCTTTTATTTTTTTGAAGTTTTTTTAAACCCTCATATGATGCACGAACCATTTGCATTCCATACACATTATGTGCTTTTCGGTGCGAACCTCTAAATCCATCATAATTATGGCGAACATCATCCGGAAAAGTACCGCTACCAAAAACAGCAGGCTCATTCATATCATTCCAAACTCCGGCCACACCCATATCTACAAATTCTTTAAATAATGTTCCCCACCACTCCCTTACAGAAGGATTGGTAAAATCAGGAAATTGACATCGCCCAGGCCAAACATGCCCTTCCATAAAATAATCATCGCAGCGGCGACAGAAATATTTATTTTCCTTCCCTTCTTTAAAAACCCAATAATTATCATCTACTTTTATTCCAGGATCAATGATAACAACGGTTTTAAATCCATCATTACTTAACTCTTTCATCATTCTGCGTGGATCTGGAAAATACTTTTTGTCCCAAGTGAAACATCGATAACCGTCCATGTAATCTATGTCAAGATATAAAGCATCGCAAGGAATTTGCTTATTCCTAAAATTAGCTGCCAGATCCTTTACCTTTTTTTCAGGGTAATAACTCCAACGACACTGATGATAACCCAATGCCCACATAGGCGGCATGGCATGTGTACCTGTAAGTGTTGCATAGCGTTTTACCACATCCATCATGTGTGGCCCATGTATATAATAGTAATTCATCTCGCCACCATCTGCCCAAAAACTCGTTCTATCGGGCTTTTCGGAAGCAAAATCGAAATAACTTTTAAAGGTATTATCGAAAAAAATACCATAACTGGTATTGTGGTTTAGACCAATATAAAAAGGAATATTACGATACAATGGATCGCGATCTTTCTCGAATGCATACGTATCAGTTCCCCACATGGTGAATCGCTTACCTTTTATATTAGATTCGGTAGGTTTATCGCCTAAGCCAAAAAATTGTTCATCTGGCTGAGATTTTTTGCTACAATAAACGTAGTAACCACCGAAATGAGCATTTTCTTCCCAATGCATCGGTTTATCATCTTCAATGATGACCTTTTCTTCAAAATCTGAAAATGAGACAAAAAAGTTCTCTTTTCTGATTGAACAAGTCACCGTATTGGTGCTAACTTTATAAAAGGTTTCATCTTGAGAAAAATCAATTCGGGTTATTTTATGGTCATAAGGTTGTATGGCATAAGAAAATTCATCCAGAAAACTCGAATGAGGAGCAAGTCTTACTCTTATTATTGCATCACTTATTACCTTTACCTCTACAGATGCGTGACCATCATTAAAAATATAGGCATTACCAATATTTTGATATTCTGTAACAACTCCTAAGTATTGCTTACTGATTGGTTCTAGAACATTTATTGTATTAATCGACATGGTAAATTCATTGTCGATGATTTCAACCGGATGTATTTCGGTTAGCTCTGTTTTAGCAGTGTTATTTGATAAAATTTCGTGATCGCCTGATTTTTCGTTAGGATCAATGGTCATTAGCGTGTTTTTCAGTTTAAATCACAATAATAATCAAATACTTTAAAATTTGTGAGTGCAAGATTTTAAATCAAAGCTGATTAATTTATTTTATTGTATTCAACATGAATTTAAACCCACATATTAAAAATTTTTATTTGGTAAAAAAAAATTCAACCACTCAGGACTCACTTCGATAATAATCAAACAAACCGCTAATAGGTCTTCGAATAACTTTGCCTAATTTACAACCATAAATTACAGCCACATTGCTCAATATATCATTAAAAAAATGTGCTATTGAACCAACAAAATGCACAGGAACATCTTGATGTTCCGGAATGGTAATTACATAATTTTCGAAAAATTCCTTCATCCCTTTTTCTACCAGATGCTTAACAAATTCTTCTTCTTTATGTTCGTAAAGCACTTTTGCAAAAGAAGCTAGGTATACATTTGCATTTGGTTTGCTGTATACATTTTCAATTATAATTTCTTTTGTTAAATGATGCCTTTTAGCTAAATTTTGATAAATATTCTCAGGTAAACGATTATAAATAAAATTGGATAACAATTTTCGCCCATAGTAACTTCCGCTACCTTCATCTCCTAAAATATAGCCGATACCGTGATTATTCTCAATAATTTTTTTTCCATCAAAATAACAGGAATTTGATCCAGTACCCAATATACAAGCAATTCCAGGATTATCTCCACAGGTTGCAAATGCAGAGCAAAGCAAATCGTGTTGTACATCAATGTTTGCATTTAAGAATATTATTCCGAGGGCATCATGTACTATTTTTATTCGCTCAACACTAGAACATCCTGCACCAAAAAAGTGAATGGTTTTTATTTTTTTTGACTGCTCGACAAGCTCTTCAGATTTATGAATAGAAGCAATAATCGTTTCCTGATTATGAAAATAAGGATTAATGCCGGGTGTATTATATTCACCAATAATGTTTCCATTTTCGGCTAAAATCCAGTCGGCTTTTGTTGAGCCACTATCGCAAATTAATAACATTATTAAAGTTTGTAAAAATGAAATCAAGAATGGAATAATACACCAATGTTATTTCCCAAACATAATGCGAAAATACATTATTGATAATTTATTCGTGTTTTATTTATTTTAGAAAATATTTGAAGCATTTTAAATAGAAAGCATATTTGCTAAACGAATCAATTCTTCGTCTAAAACGAAATCTTCGCTAACTGCTTTTTCCAAATCTGTTAAAGCTACCTTATTGTTAATTAAGCCTACCATTTTTCTACTTTCTCCATTCAATAATGCCTCTACAGCACCAGCACCCAATCTGCTGGCAATAATCCGATCGAAGCTTGTCGGGCTACCTCCCCGTTGCAAATGACCAAGAATCGTAACTTTTGTATCATAATGATCAAATTTCGCTTTTACTTTTTCTGCAATTTCTAACGCACCTCCATTGTGTTCCCCTTCTGCTACTACTACTATGCTCGAACTTTTTTGATTGCTTGCACCAATGTGTAAAGTTTTAACTAACGAATCAATATCAGTGTCTTTTTCAGGTAATAAAATGGCTTCCGAACCTCCAGAAATACCTGCCCAAAGAGCAATACAACCAGAATCTCTACCCATAACCTCAACAAAAAACAAGCGATTGTGCGATGCAGCTGTATCTCTTATTTTATCAATTGCTTGTATTACAGTATTCGTTGCTGTATCAAATCCTATGGTAAAATCGGTACCAAATAAATCATTATCAATGGTACCTGGTATACATATTACAGGCATGTCAAATAATTTAGAAAATCGCTCAGCTCCGGTAAAAGTACCGTCGCCACCTATTGCAACCAAGGCATCAACTCCATGCATTTTTAAATTATCGTAGGCTTTTTTCATGCCTTCAGGAGTTTTAAACTCTTCGCATCTGGCAGTTTTAAGTATAGTACCTCCTCTATGTACAATATTACTTACTGATCTGGAATTTAATGATTTAAAATCATTATTTATCAATCCTTCATATCCTAACATTACTCCTTCCACTTCCATATTATAGTATATAGCTGTTCTTACAACCGCTCTTATACAAGCATTCATGCCAGGTGCATCACCACCTGAAGTTAATACCGCAATTTTTTTTATTGTTGTTTCCAATTCGATTGTGTTAAAAATTTTAAAGATAAACGATTTTGATTTCTATCAGAATTTTATTGAAAAACAGTTCAAAATTTAAAAAAAACAATTTATTGTTCTTAATATCATTGGGTTTTCCAAACATTGTTATATATTTAAATTTCAATTTTCCTTCAATCTAATTCCAATAATACAAAGCCAAATTTTTTTCGATGCTTAGCTACCTTTTAAAATTCTATTCCGTAATTGTATTAGCCTTAACTTATTTAAATTCAAATCCACTATTCTATAAATAATTAAACAATATGAAGTTCTTAAAAATACTTTTATTCATTTTTGCAAGTGTACAATCAATTGGTAATGCACAAGTTGTATCCTGGACACCAGCTTTCCCTACCGATACTGATTCAATTACCATAGTATTTGATTCCAGTCAAGGAAACCAAGGTTTAAATAATGCTAACACATCAGTTTATACTCATACTGGGGTAATTACACCAGCAAGTACAACACCTACCGATTGGAAATTTGTAAAAAATTCTTCGTTTAATACTGCAATTCCTAATGCATTATTGCAATCGCTAGGGAATAATTTTTATCGTATTAAATATCACGTTCGTGATTATTATGCGGTACCTGCAGGAACACAAATTTTAAAACTTGCGATGGTTTTTAGGAATGCAGCTGGAACTTTGGTTGGAAAAGATCTTGGAGGCTCTGATATTTTTATTCCAATTTATGGAGCTGGTGGTTTGTACACACGTTTTTCTGCTGGTGCTCCATTGAATTCTTCCGATCCATTAATTATTGATCAAGGTCAAAATTTAACCATTTCCGGCATCGCATCTATTTCATCGGATATGAAAATTATTATTGGAGGTGTGCAAGTTGCTCAAACTAATTCAAGTTCCATTTCAACAAATTTCTCAGCTGTTACAGCTGGTAGGCAATTAGTAAAGTTGACTGCCAACAACGGAACTACTACGGCAGTTGATTCTTTTTATTTAACTGTTCGTCCACCGGTTGTTTCTGCGGCTTTGCCAGCAAATGCAAAAGATGGAATAACGTATTTAAACAATAACTCAATTATTTTAAATTTATATGCACCCAATAAAAATTATGTGTATGCAATTGGCGAATTTAATAATTGGGCTGCTGAACAAAGCGGTTACATGAACCGAACACCGGATGGTAACAGGTATTGGATTCAGATAAATAATCTAACGTCAGGACAGGAATATGGGTATCAATATTTTATTGATGGGACACTAAAAGTAGCAGATCCTTATTGCGAAAAAATATTAGATCCAAATAGTGATAATACCATTCCAGTAGCTACTTATCCAAATCTAAAACCCTACCCAACTGGCAAAACAAGTGGAATTGTAAGTGTTTTACAAACGAATGAAAGTCCTTATACTTGGACTACAACTAATTACAACCGCCCTAAAAAAACAGACCTAATTATTTATGAATTATTAGTTCGAGATTTTTTAGCACAAAAAAATTATAAAATATTAAAAGATACCTTAGATTATTTACAAAATTTAGGTATTAATGCAATTGAATTAATGCCAATTAATGAATTTGAAAATAATGATAGTTGGGGATATAACCCAAGTTTCTATTTTGCGCCCGACAAATATTATGGTACTAAAAATGACTTAAAAGCATTTATAGATGAATGTCATTCGAGGGGAATTGCTGTAATAATTGATATTGCTTTGAACCATTCATTTGGTCAATCGCCAATGGTACAAATGTATTTTAATGGAGCCGCAGGAAAACCAGCAACTAATAGTCCATGGTTTAATCCTGATGCAAAACACCCATTTAATGTAGGCTATGATATGAATCACGAAAGTGCTGCCACCAAATATTTTGTTTACAAAGTAACCGATTTTTGGGTGAATGAATATAAGATTGATGGATATCGTTTTGATCTTTCTAAAGGATTTACCCAAACTAATAATCCTAGCAATGTAGGTGCTTGGGGTAATTTTGATCAATCAAGAATTAATATTTGGAAAAACTATGCAGATACAATCTGGCAAAATGATACAAGCACTTACATAATTCTTGAACACTTTGCAGCTAATAATGAAGAAAAGGTTTTAGCAGAATATGATAAGGGAATGATGCTTTGGGGAAACTCACATTTTAACTATAAAGATGCAGCAATTGGCAATTTGAATGGTTCTAATTTTAGTTCAGTTTCTCACTTTAATAGAGGATGGACTAAACCTCACTTAATTTCGTACATGGAAAGCCATGATGAAGAACGATTAATGTATGAAAATATAACAAATGGCAAAGTTAATGGAAGTTATAGTACCAAAGACCCAATAACGGCATTAAAGCGAATGGAGATGTGTGCAACTTTCTTTTTACCGATTCCGGGTCCAAAAATGATTTGGCAATTTGGAGAAGTTGGATACGATGTTAGTATTAACCAGGGTGGCAGAACCAGTGCAAAACCTATTCGATGGAATTATTTTACAGATATAAATCGAAAAAAATTATACGACACTTACGCAAAACTTACCAAATTTAAAACAGAACAAGCAGTAACGGAAACTAAATCTTATCAAGCCTTTTTAGGTGGTGCATTTAAATTTATCCGATTAACTGATCCATCCTTAAATGTAATAATTATCGGAAATTTCGATTTGCAAAACACTACCGGAACAGTTACTTTTCAATCTACCGGAACTTGGTACGACTATTTAACGAAAGATAGTATTACCATTTCTACTTTAACTCCTTCTATTACATTAGCTCCAGGAGAATTCCACATGTACACTTCTAAAAAAATTGACAATGGTATCACTACAGGATTAAACGAAGCAACATCTATATATGGCGATAACTTATTTTTGAGAAATCACCCAAATCCTATTGCTGACAGAACGATGATTGGTTATAAAGTTGAAAAAGCAGCATCAGTAAAACTGGATATTTTTGCGATAAGCGGACAAAAAGTACATACCTTGGTAAATGAACGGCAACAAGCTGGTGAATATGAATTGTCTTGGAATGGAAATGATGCAAACGGAAATCGATTAAGCCCAGGAATATATTTTGGAAAACTAACCGCTGGCAATAGTTCTCAGATATTGAAAATGATCGTACAGTAAAATTTATTTATTTTGATTTAATAATCCAATTCCGAAAAGTTCGGGATTGGATTTTTTGTTTAATACTATTTAGAATATTTTTAATTTCTAAAAAAAGAAATCGATACTTTTAATTTGAAATTAGTAATTATACATTTATCATAATTAAAAAAACATAAATATGAAAAACTACCTTTTGATTGTGCTGATAGCGTTATCAGCATGCAATTCTAAAAAAGAAATGGATAACAAAACATACAACTGGCCAGATGATAAGCCACCAATTGCTGAAATTAAACAACATAATAGAACTATACACGGCGATACGGTTGCAGATAATTATTATTGGATGATTGATTATTTTAAAAAAGGACCAGATAGTACCAATGTGGTGAATTATTTAACCAAAGAAAATGAATATCTCGACAAAATGATGGTAGCAACAAAACCATTACAAGAGGATTTATTCAAAGAAATGAAAGCCAGAATTAAGGAAAAAGATGAAAGTGTTCCAGTTTTCAAAAATGGTTATTTTTATTACACCCGAACTGAGGATGGTAAACAGTATTATAAATATTGCCGGAAAAAAGAAAATTTAGACGCAAAGGAAGAAATTCTTTTAGATGTAGATGAAATGGCGAAAGGAAAAGAATATTTTTCGGCAACCGGATTTGAAGTGAGTAATGATAACAAATTGCTTGCTTTTGGTACGGATGAAGTTTCGCGTAGACAATATGTAATTCAAATTAAAAATTTAGAAACTGGAGAAATCTACAAAGATGCGATCAAAAACACACAAGGTGATCCTTGTTGGGCAAGCGACAATAAAACCATTTTCTATACTTCCAAAAATCCAGTAACCCTTCTTTCAGAAAAAATAAAACGTCATGAATTAGGTGCTGATGCTTCTAAAGATGCTATTGTTTACGACGAAAAAGATAATACAAATTATATAGGAGTTGGAAAAAGCAAGAATGGAAAATATATTTACATTGTTTCTCAAGCAACACTATCTTCTGAATGGAGATTTCTAGATGCTTCTACTCCTCAAGAATCATTTAAAGTTTTTCAACCAAGAATGAAAGATGTTCTTTATTCGGTAATTCCACTAGCCGATAAATTTTTAGTTGTAACAAACCAGGATGCTAAAAACTTTAAGTTAATGGAATGCCCTTTAGATAAAACAGAAAGTTCTAATTGGAAAGAAGTAATTCCAAACCGATCTGATGTTTTGCTTGAAGGTGTAGAAGAGTTTAAGGATTTTTTAGTTTTTGCTGAACGAAAAAATGGTTTATCGCAAATGCGAATTCGTGATTTAGCGACTGGCAACGATCACAGCATTGATTTTGGGGAGCCGACTTATTCAGCACAGCCTGGTTCTAACCCAAATTACGAAAGTCAAGTTTTCAGGTATCAATATACTTCTCTTACTACTCCAAATTCAACTTTTGATTATAATTATAAATCAAAAGATAAAAAATTGATGAAGCAACAAGAAATAGTTGGAGGATATGAAAGCAAAGATTACACTTCAGAAAGAATTTATGCAATTGCAAAAGACGGAACAAAAATACCTGTTTCAATTGTATATAAAAAAGGCTTTGAAAAAAATGGAAATTCGCCATTATTGCTCTATGCTTATGGTAGCTACGGTGCAAGCATGGATGCAACATTTAGTACAACTCGTTTAAGTTTATTAAACAGAGGTTTCATTTTTGCAATTGCTCATATTCGTGGTGGACAAGAAATGGGTCGGCAATGGTACGAAGATGGAAAATTGATGAAAAAACAAAATACGTTTACTGATTTTATTGATTGTGGAAATTATTTGGTGAAAGAAAAATATACTAGTCCGCAACATTTATATGCGCAAGGTGGAAGTGCAGGAGGTTTACTGATGGGAGCAGTTGTAAATATGGCTCCAGAATTATGGAATGGAATTATTGCTCAAGTTCCATTCGTTGATGTGGTGAATACGATGCTTGATGAAACTATTCCATTAACAACCAACGAGTATGATGAATGGGGAAATCCGAACAATAAAGCTGCATATGATTATATGAAAAGCTATTCTCCTTACGAAAACATAGATAAAAAATCATTTCCAAATATGTTGGTAACTACAGGCTTGCATGATAGTCAAGTGCAATATTTTGAACCTGCTAAATGGGTAGCAAAAATACGGGCTTACAAAACCGATTCGAATGTATTATTTCTTAAAACAGATATGAGTTTCGGACATGGAGGCGCATCTGGCAGATTCGATTATTTAAAAGACATTGCTTTAAATTATTCGTTTTTATTTGCGCTGGAAGGAATAAGCAAATGAAAGTAAATTTATAATTATCCAATTTATGTTTAAAAAGTCTTCCAGTTTTGGAAGACTTTTTTTTTGCAATTTTTCACAAATTCTATATTTTATTTGAGTGCAAAACCAATATTCAAATGATATGTCCAACTAAAAAATAATTTATCACCCTTATCTAATGGTTTGCGATAAGGAAATTCAAAATCATTAGAATTCCCTAATTTATTTTTACTATTACTACTTATATAATTATATAACGAATACCAATTCCTATACCTTGATATAAAACAATATTGCTTTTGTTAATGGACTGGTAACCTAATTTGACATGCGTAGCAACTGATTTCCTGTTTACTAAATAGGTATAAATATCATTATTACTTCTCAAAATGTTTAAGTTTTGCCCATGCAAATGGACACCGTAATAAAGTCCAGACATTCCATTTTGTTGAGTTTTCCCTTGAAACCAAAAAGGAAAAACTAGCAATGGAATTATACCATCGTTCGAATACTTTCCAAAGTACTTTCTATATTCTAAATTTGTATTAAACCCATGAACTGAATTGGCTGAAATTCTGTATAACCCATTAGATTCTCCATAATTTAATACATAACCTGCTTGTAAAGAAAATGAGGTATTTTTTCTTATTCTTTTTTCAACACCAGCAGACAAAATTCCATAATATAAATTAAAAACATCAGGAAAAGCAAAGGAGCTTAAAGAAACCTTCGCAATAATTTTATGATTATTATTTTCAATCGTTGGGTATTCTTGAGCATGCGAAAAAATAGAAAGAAAAATAATTATTACAGAAATTTTAAATTTTTTCATTTTGAAATCTTTAAATTTATAATTTAAGGTAAACTGTAAGAAACGCCAATATTAATGTTTGTTCCAAAACTATTTTCTATACTCCAAGCATTATTATATTTCGTCGCTTTTTCATTACTTTTAATCAAAGTAAAATATGTCGGGTTAACAAAAATAATTACATTAAAACGCGAATTCCATATACCTGCATATTCAACTATACCTAAAACACCCAATCCGAAATCTTCTTGATTGCATTTAGAGTATAAATTTAAAGTAGGATTAAAGTATTTTTCACTTTCCATCTTCATAAAACTCAAACTAACTGTGGGCCCAATTCCTAAAATCAAATGGCGATTCAATAATTTTTTTATTACAGGAGCAAATCCAAACGAATTGTTTTTATACTTAGTAATGGTCGTCATATTTTCGTAATAGAAGTTTTTATTACTTAAAAAATCTGCGAAAACTAAGAAACTAAACTTTTTTGATTCGGTATTTACCTTAATAAAGAACCCAGACCCGATTGGTAAATTCTTTTTGATTTTATTATTATAAGTTGTGCTAATTCTTAAACCCAAATCCTGAGCAAAAGAATTACTTAAAAATATTATTGAAATAAATAGTAATAAATATTTTTTCATCTTAACTAAGTTTAATAATTAATATCTGAACAACAAATTAAATATAATAATTATAATCCACTTAAAATATTAATATATATATAATAACCAAAAAGGCCTGAGTTACCTCAAGCCTTTTTTTAAACTAAAATCCGAAAATTATTACGCATCCAACATTTCATTTACTTTCACGATTTCTTCTTCATCTTGTTCATCTGCATCTTCCAATAATTCTAAATAACGTTTTAAATCATCCCGCTCTTCGGAATCTTTTATTTTGCCTCGTTCAAGCACTGCATCTATTCGTTTAAAGAATCCATCAAACAAATCCATATCATAACCGGTAACTTCGATCAAATAGGTATTAAATTCCCGATCCAAATCTTCTTTATACATCTCCGTTTGATCAGTAAAAAGAGCTTGAAGTCCTTCCAAATCTCCTTTTTCATACATATCAATCGTTTGTTCGCGTATAGTTTCAAAATGCTTGGTGAAACTGTTCTTTTTAGAACTGGTGGTAGAAAAGGAATCAATTGAGAAATTAATGGTTGCTATTAATAAATCTCTATATTTTGCTAATTCGTTGAATTTTACGGCTCTGTCCATGGGTTTGGTATAATTTTTTGTTTTAAAACAGCACGCAAATTACCAAATTATCTATTTCGATGTAAAAGAATTTTAACATAAATGTATTGAACCAAAAAGATTTTTGAACTAAAGGTAAACCAAGAAGGAAAAGAATTTGAACCACGAAGACTCGAAGTAATCTAAGATTCACAAAGAAACAAAGAAAAATAAAACTTAGTGAGCCTTTAATTTTCTTTGTGCCTTCGTGGTTCAAAAAAAATACTTCTTTCAAATCACTTCTTTCCGGATACATCCAACCAAACAGCAGTTACTAAAATTAATCCTTTAATAATATCTTGAATATAATCTTGAACATTCATTAAAATCATTCCATTGTCTAATGATGCCATAATTAACGCTCCTAACAGTGCGCCTGGAATTGTTCCCTTGCCTCCAATTAAACTAGTTCCACCAATAACACATGCTGCAATTGCATCAAGTTCTAAATTTCTACCAGCATTAGCTGTGGCATTTCCAAGTTGAGCAGTGTATACTACCCCAGCAACCGCAGCCAAAAATCCCATAATCATAAATACAAACAAGGTGTTTTTCCGAATATCAATTCCAGAATAAAATGCTGCTTCTTTGTTTCCGCCCAATGCATAAACATGTCGACCAAAAGGAGTTAAGGAACTCAATATCGTAACTATGGTTGCAATTACCAATAATATTAATACAGGATAAGGCAATCCTTTGTATGAATTTAATGCAAAGAAAAATCCAGAGCAAATTACCATTAAGCCAATACCGCCGAAAAGGTGCATCATGTAAGGTCTATTTTCTTCTTTCAACTTTTTAATGTTTGAATAAATCAAATAGGCGATAGCTGCTAACAATAAAAACAACACAATATACCCAACGTATTTTGGTAAAAAACTACCTCCTAATAATTGAAAATCTTCTTTTAGCGGGCCAACCGTTTCGCCTTTTGTGCTTCCTTTTACAGCCCCACGGTATATAAGCATGCCGCCGAGCGTGACAATAAATGCTGGAATATTGGCATAAGCAACCAACCATCCGTTTAAAGCGCCAATCAAAACACCCACTCCGAGCGCAACAATAATTGCTAATGGCGACGAAAAATCGAAACTCCAAACATTTAATATTGCTGCTACGCCACCGGTAAATGCTACAACAGAACCAACTGATAAATCAATGTGGCCAGTAACAATAATTAAAACCATACCAGTTGCTAATAAACCGACAATAGCTGTTTGTCGCATTAAATTGGAAAAATTTCTATTCGTCAAAAACAATCCATCAGTTGTAAATGCGAATACGAGCCAGATTGCTACCAAAGCACCCAGCATAATGTAAGGACGAAAATTTATTTTTTCTTTCATAGGTTATTAGGCTACCCCAGTAGCAAGTGACATTATTTTTTCTTGCGTTGCTTCTGCCCTACTCAGGCAATTTTTAATTTTTCCTTTATCGATTACATAAATCCGATCGCAAACCCCTAATAACTCTGGCAACTCGGAAGAAATCATTAAAACTCCTTTTCCATCTTTGACCAATTGTTGCAATAAACCATATATTTCTGCTTTGGCACCAATATCAATTCCACGGGTTGGTTCATCAACAATTAATAAAACGGGATCTGTAAGCAGCCATTTGGCCAAAACAACTTTTTGTTGGTTTCCACCACTCAAGTTTTTTACTGTTTGTAAAATGCTGCTTGCTTTTATTCCTAATTTTTCTTTATAAAGGCTAGCAATACTTTTTTCTCTTTTATTATCAATAAAGCCCCATTTGGAAAGTTGGCTAAGAAAAGAAAGGGTAATATTTTTAAATATGGTTTGATCTAATACTAAACCATACTTTTTACGATCTTCTGAAACTAATGCAATTCCATTTCTGATTGCATCTAAAGGGTTTTTAATGGAAATAATTTTTCCGTTTAATTTTACCTCACCCGTTATTTTACCTTTCCAAACTCCATATATTGCCTGAATTAATTCTGTTCTACCAGCTCCCATCAGTCCTGCAATACCTACGATTTCTCCTCTTTTAACGAAAAAACTGGCATTTTGAATCACGGCTTTTTCTTGCTGACCTGGCATAAAACTACAAAGATCATTTACCTCTAATAAAACATCGCCAGCTTCTATACTTGTTTTCTGAAATAGTTCGGTTAATTCCCTGCCAACCATTAAACTTACTAGTTTGGCTTCTGTAGCTTCTGCTTTTGTTAATGAACCAACAGTACTACCATCTCTAATGACCGTTATTTGATCTGCGATGGCTAAAACTTCTTTTAATTTATGCGAGATGATGACGGATGTAATTCCTTTTTGCTTTAAATCCAATAAAATTTGGAGTAATTTCTCAGACTCTTTTTCTGATAAAGCAGCCGTAGGTTCATCCAAAATCAATAATCGGGCATTTTTTGATAATGCTTTTGCAATTTCTATTAACTGTTGCAAACCAACACCCAAATCTTTTACCTTGGCATCTACTGGAATATTTACACCTAATCTTTCTAAATAAATTCTTGCCTCTTTGCGGGTTTTTTCAAAATTGATGAGGCCATTTTCGGTGATTTCTCTCCCTAGAAAAATATTTTCTGCAACACTCATTTCAGGAACCAAGGCTAACTCTTGAGCAATAATTACTATTCCTTTTTCTTCTGAATCGGATAAATTTTTGAAATTGCACGTTTCGCCTTCCAAAATTATATCGCCCGTAAAGCTTCCTGCTGGGTAAGCGCCTGAAAGCACTTTCATTAATGTAGATTTACCAGCTCCATTTTCGCCACAAAGTGCATGAATTGTGTTTTCTTCAATCTCAAAACTTACTCCGTTTAAGGCTTTCACTCCCGAGAAATCTTTAAAAATTCCCCGCATTTCCAATAATGTTTTCATAAGATTATTGGATATGGATTACAATCCCTTTAATAAGCTTTTATCAATATAATTATCGGCAATTACTGTTTCTCTTACATTACTTTTATCAACTGATACAGGATCCAACAAGATTGCTGGAACTTCTACTTTTCCATTATTTACTTTTTGATTGATGCCTTTTGGCTCTTCTTTTTTAGCTAAAGCCATGGCAGCTTGTGCAGCAACTTCTGCTAATTTTTTCAATGGTTTATAAATCGTCATGGATTGAGTTCCATCGATAATTCTCTGAATTCCTGCTACTTCTGCATCCTGTCCTGTTACAATTACTTTTCCAGCCAATTGCTCGGCGGCTAAAGCCTGAATGGCACCACTTGCTAAACCATCGTTGGCAGTAAGTATAGCATCAATTTTATTTTTTGTTATAGTCAACCCATTTTCTGTGTATTTCAACGCTTCTATTGGCAACCAATCTTTGGCAGGCTGATCGATGATAATTTTAATAGATCCATTATCAATCATCGGTTGAAGAACTTTCATTTGCCCTTTTTTCAGCATTCCAGAATTTTCGTCTGTTGCTGCTCCACCAATCAATAAGTAATTTCCTGTTGGTACTTTATCCCGTAAATATTCTGCTTGCATTTCTCCAATTCTGACTGCATCGAAAGAAACATACAAATCCAAATCACAGTCTTTAATTATGCGATCGTAAGCAATTACTTTAACATCGCTATTATGAGCCGATCGTACAGCAGTGGCTGTAGTTTTAGAATTATGTGGAACTACCACTAAAACATCTACACCAGAAGTAAGTAAATTTTCAATCTGTTCATTTTGCAATTGCTCATTTCCATTTGCTGTTTGCAAGATTACTTCACCACCTAATTTTTCTACTTCAGCAATAAATAAATCAGCATCTTTTTTCCAACGCTCTTCTGTGTAGGTGTCCATAGAGAGACCTACTTTAATTTTTTTAGCTTTCTTTTCGCCGCAAGCATTTAAAACAATAATGCCAAAGAAGGCAACGCATATTCCAACTATAATTTTTCTCATGGTTAATCTTAGGTTTTTTTGGTTGAACAAGTTTACTATTATCTTGCGAAAAAAAAAATTATAAGTGTATTATTTACACTAAGCGTGTTTGAAACAAGAAGAATTGAATTTGAACCACCAAGAAACGAAGTACTCGAAGAAGCACAAAGAAAAAATAAAGAAAATGATTCATTCAATGGTAAAATGAACATTCTAATTTGAGTGATAAACAAAAACCAAGGAATTTAAAATTAGTGAACCTTATTTTTTCTTTCTGACTTGGTGGTTCAAACTTTAACCACGAAGGAACAAAGGCACAAAGAAAAAAATCAAAGTTTTACTATATGAATTTAAAAAAGGAAATATAAAATTTGAAACAAGAAGAAAAGAAGAAGATTCAATCAAATAGGCACATGTTTCTATTCTTAAAATTGAAATGACAAACCAATTTGACTATTAATTAAACTAAAGTTTCTGTTTTGATTATTTTGCAAGTTAGAAGGATCAGTTTTTATACTTAAGTTTAACAAATGAATAGGAGTTATAAAACATCTAAATTTAAAGGCAACAGAAATATTTCAACGAACTGAAAATTAGCAAGTAGGCCAAGCCCTAAGCTTTTGTAATTTGATATTTCTATAATATTTATTGGAGTATAGACCTTACTATTAGTTATATCATTATAGCTAATTGATGGGCCGGATTTAAATTTTAATTTTTCTTTAATGTTAATTACATAAACTAAAGTAGATGAAATTCCCTTTTTTTCCGATTTTCCATTATAACTTAATTTTGTTATATCATCAATCACAAAAATTTTATTTGCTTTAATATAATCAATAGAGAATAATAACTCAAGTTTATCATCAAAGTCATTTAAGTTCAAATAAATTCCTATTCCCTTACCATTATTCATTAGTGTTTCATTGCTGAATTCTGAATTAACCTTCATGCCAATTGATTGTGAAAAAGCTTTTTGCAAAATAAATAAAAACAGAAAAACAGAAAATATTCTTAGTTTCATAACTATTTTACAGTAAATTTTACAAATTTGGTATCAATACCTGTTTCTATTTTACAGAGATATAAACCTGAGGCAAGGTTTTGAATATTAAAATTGATATCGTGATTCCCTTCCTCAAAACTTTGATTGCGAATTGGTTCTAAAATTTTTTTTTGCATGAAAGGGAAAGGAAAATAATAATTAAGAAGAAGATATTTTTCATTATATTGAAATTAGTTTAGCTGAAACTTTGTTATCGAAATAAAGAAATATTCTTTGATAAAATTTGAACTTTAAAGAATCGAAGTACATGAGTTAGCAGAAAATTAAAAAAACTTATTATTTATTTGAATGAAACTAAAAATTAACATCTTTATTTTAAACCACAAAAAAAAAGCTTTTAAATCTTTACGAAACCTATTTTTTCTTGGAGTCTTAGTAGTTCAAAATTTAAACACAAAACCACGAGGGCACAAAGAAAAAAATCAAAGTTTTACTATATGAATTAAAAAAAAGGAAATATAAAATTTTGAAACAAGAAGGCAATAACGAATAGAAAAATAAAGTTTTATTTCTTCCTTTTAAAACTTAATGTCTTCTTTCCTTTGTGGTTCAAAACAAATTCTTTAATCATTATTGGTTCAATCCAAAACAAAAAAAGCCGCTTAAAAGCGGCTTTTTTATTCATTCTAAACAAAAAGAATTATCTGTTGATACTCATTTTTCCAGATACTACATCTGTACCTGAAGTTAAAGTATAAAAATAAATTCCATTGCTCATTGCATCTGTTGCAACGAAATCTGTTGTGTAAACACCAGGAGCTTTTGACTCATTTACTAATGTGTTAATTTTTCTCCCTGTCATATCATAAACAGAAAGATTAACAATTTTAGATGAACCAGCTACACTGTACGTGATAGTTGTTTTATCACTGAACGGGTTTGGAGCATTTCCAACTTCAACTCGGTCTGAAGAAATATCTGAAATACCAGAAACTGCAGGACTTCCATCGCAACGTAAACATTGATCATAACAATATTGTAAAGTAACATTAGAAGAAGGAATAATAAAACCTCTATTAATATTACCTGATCCATCATTTGCTCCACAAGCACCTGTTTCTATTTCAGTTGCTGCTCCACCTTCATTTGTACCCCAGAAACCATTAACAAATTTAAATTTCTGATCAAATCCAATTGAAGAAGTAGGGTAAGTGATTGCTTTTGACCATACATTGGTTGCTCCTTCTTGCACTAAGTCAGAATTTGCATCGTCTGGAGCCCAGTTTACTACACCTGTAATGTTTCCGGCATCACCAAAGTTTCCTGCAACCTTCATTCCTCTTGGATCTAATACGTTTCCAGCAGCTAGATAACCCGTAATGTCAACCTTGTAGGTAACAGTTACTTGCGCCATTAACGCAGTACCTACAAATAATAAGCTTAATAATGTGTAAAGTTTTTTCATTTTTTTTTAAATTAAAGTGTGAGAATTATGTGAATTGATTGATAAAAATAGTGATAGTATTCCAAATTATCAAAAACTGCTAAAAATATTTTGCGTTTAGAATGAATTCCTTCTATTTATTGGTAAAAAAAGATATAGAGCAAAATTTTCAATTGATTTTTGATGCAAAGTTGTACTAAAATTATAATTCTAAATTACGGCAATAAGATTGTTTTGAGTTGCCTTTGATCTTAAAAAGTTTTTAAAAATTCAACCCCTTTGGGGTTGTGAAATCTTTTAAAAGTTTTTTAGCCACGGGTTTCACCCGTGGTTATTCATATTAAACCCTTTCAGGGTTGCAATAAACTTCGAGACCTGTTAAAAAATGGATTGCATCTGAAATGATAAATATTGATGCCTTTCAGAATTGGAATGTTAAAAAAATTTAGGATAGGTAATTTACTGATGATAAGATTTTTGAAATATGCTAAAGCTAACAAGTTAAGTGGCTAAGGGATAGTAGCGATATCCTTTTTTGCATGATAATTTAATAAACTATCGAAAAACTGACCGCAAAAAAGATTTAGCGAATAGCCCGACCCCACAAGTAAATTCTTCAATTTTCGATAAAGTAAATTGGGGTTAGCCCCAAAAAATTTAACCAATTAAAAAGATTCTTTTCAGAAAAACTTAACTAAAGCATTTTATTAAACAAAGAAATATTATCAATAAAATCCACGATAAAAACAATTCAAAAAAACAAAAAGTGCAAAAAAAAACCTACTTAAAGCAGGTTTTTTTCAGCAATATAACTTATTAAATGAATTGATTTTTTTTGATTAACTGAACTAAATTAATCGGCCATTTCATCTAAATTTAATTCTATACGACCGTTACTGGCTCTTACTTTTTCTTTATGTTTCATTATTTGTCGGTGTAGCGAATCGACTGCGAGATCGGTCGCTTCTTCAAAACTCTTGCATACTTCTTTTGCAAATAACTTGTTTCCTGGAATATTCAACATAATTTCTGAGGTTTTATTCTTCTCGATAGATGCTTTTTCTATCCGAAGTATTACTTCACCGTCTATAATGTTATCATAAAAAGTTTGTAGCTTATCTACTTTCTTTTGAATAAACTCTAAAAGTTTTGCATCAGCATCAAAGTGTACTGATTGAATTTGTAGCTTCATATTTCATCCTCCATTTTATGCCTTTGGGTGGGCTTGTTTATATATTTGTTTTAACTGTTCAATTGAATTGTGTGTGTAAATTTGAGTAGCTGCCAAACTAGAATGTCCTAGCAACTCCTTTATGGCATTAAGTTCTGCTCCTTTATTTAATAAATGTGTTGCAAAAGTATGCCTTAATATATGTGGGCTTTTTTTATTTAAACTTGTAAAACCTGAAAGCTGCTTTACTACTATACTGTAAACAAACTTAGAATACATTTTATTTCCTTTATCAGTAATAAATAATGCTGTTGTTGATTCTGCAAAGTTAGATTCTCTTTTGAGTAAATAGCTTTTTAAATGATTTATCATTTCGGGGTTTAACGGAATCAAACGCTCTTTGTTCCTTTTTCCTAAAACTTTTATTCGCTGGTTTATCCAATCTACATCACTGGTTTGTAATCCTGTAATTTCTGAAACTCGCATTCCAGTATGATATAGCATTTCGAACATGGTAAAATCACGCATGGAGCTAAATTCCATTTCCTGATTTGCTATATCAAGTATGGAGTTCATACTTTTTTCATCTACAAATTGCGGTAATTTTTTACTGGTTTTTGGTCTTAAAATTTTTATGGTGGGATCAATCTCTACTTTTTCAGTTTCAAGCGAATGAGCAAATAAACTACGTAGCGTAGTTATTTTTCGATTAATTGATCGGTTTTCTATTCCATTTTCCATCATAGAAACAAGCCATGCTCTGATGTGAGTATAAGAAATTTCAGATAAATCTTTTATAGAATAGGTGGTAAACAAAAATATGCCGAATTGCGACAAATCATTTTTGTAGGCAAGAAAGGTATGCGGAGAAACCCTCTTTTCGAAACGCAGGAAATTGAGAAAATCTACAAAAAACATCAAAAGTATCTGTTCATTAACGAAAGTTAAATTACAAATACTTTTGAAAGAATCTTTAAATAAAAAAAATTAAATTGTATCCAGATTTAAGCCTTGCTTGTAAATAGCTCGTTTAACGGTCGTTCGACGAGTAATTGAAGGTTTTTCGAAAGCCTGACGAGTTCTTAATTCTCTTAACACACCTGTTTTTTCAAATTTCTTTTTGAAACGCTTTAGTGCTTTATCAATTGTTTCGTTTTCTTTAATGTTGATTATGATCATTTTTACGCTTTTTTCTTATTGGATTGCAAATATAGAATTCCTTACTGATACTCGCAAAACTTATCTTAAAATTTCTCTGGCAATTACTAATTTTTGAATTTCGGATGTTCCTTCGCCAATGGTACATAATTTAGAATCACGGTAATATTTCTCTACCGGAAAATCTTTGGTATATCCATAACCTCCAAAAATTTGAACAGCTTCTGTGGCAGCTCGCACACAAACTTCGGAAGCAAAATATTTTGCCATGGCAGACTCTTTGGTCATTTTCTTTCCTTTATTTTTCATATCGGCAGCCTGTAAAGTTAACAATTCTGCAGCTTCTATTTCGGTTGCCATATCTGCCAATTTAAATGCAATTCCCTGAAATTCAGATATTGCTTTTCCGAATTGCTTTCTTTCTTTAGAATAAGCAACTGCAGCTAAATATGCCCCTTTTGCAATTCCTAAAGAAAGTGCAGCAATAGAAATCCTTCCACCATCCAGCACTTTCATCGCTTGTTTAAACCCTTCTCCTTCAGCACCTAATAAGTTCTCTTTAGGTACTCGGCAATTATCAAAAATCAATTCTGTGGTTTCGGAAGCCCGCATACCTAACTTATTTTCTTTTTTTCCATGCGTGAAACCAGGGGTTCCTTTTTCAATAACAATTGCACTAATACCTTTACTATCTCCTACTTTTCCTGTTCGCACCATGATAACTGCAATACTTCCAGATTTGCCATGTGTAATCCAATTTTTGGTACCATTAACAATATAATGATCGCCATCCAATACACAAGTAGTTTGCATATTCATCGAATCTGATCCTGTATTTGCTTCTGTTAAACCCCATGCACCTATTTTTTTTGCAGATGCCAAATCAGGTAGCCATCGTTGTTTTTGTTCTTCATTTCCGAAAGCAAGAATATGTCCCGTGCATAATGAATTATGAGCCGCTAATGATAAGCCAATAGAGCCGCAAACTTTCGCAACTTCCTGAATTATACTTACATACTCAATATAACCTAATCCACTTCCACCATATTCTGTTGGAACCAAAACCCCCATTAAGCCCAGTTCACCTAATTTTTTCATGGTTTCGATTGGGAATTCTTGTGCTTCGTCCCACTCCATTACATGAGGACGGATATTTTTTTCTGCAAAATCCCGAACCATGTTGGTAATCATTGCATGGTTTTCTGAAAAGGAGGAATCGACATCATTAAAATTTGAAAATTCGGCTGTAAGGCTCATGTTTTTTTTGTTTAATTTTTTAATAATAGGACTTCAAAGTTACAATATTATCTGATATGCCGGTAATTGCCTTTCTACCATTCAAAAATGAAAGTTCAATTAAAAATGCAAATCCAGCGATATTACCATCTAATTTTTTAATCAATGATGCAGCTGCGCCAACTGTACCTCCAGTTGCTAATAAATCATCATGAATTAAAATTCTCTGTCCGGGCATAATAGCATCTGTATGCATTTGGATGGTTGCAGTTCCGTATTCTAAATCATAGGTTTGACTTATAGTATGATAAGGAAGTTTCCCGGCTTTTCTGATTGGTATAAATGGAACTTGAAGTGCGTTAGCCAACATCAAACCAAATAAAAATCCGCGGCTTTCAACTCCAGCAATTGCATCAATTTTTGTGTTTGATAATCGTTTCACAAATTCATCTACAATCTGAAGGCAAAGTTCGTGATTTAATAATATAGGAGTAATGTCTTTAAAAAGGATACCAGGTTTTGGGAAATCAACAACATCACGAATATGCTCTTCAATTAGTAATTCTATCATTCAACAATAATATAAGGTTCTATCTTACGATACAAATCTTCTGTAACTATTGCAACATTTTTTATTTCCGCCTTCGATTTATAAGCACCATGCTGTTTGCGATAATTTAATAATGCGTTGATAATGTTAAATTTTAAATATGGATGCTTTTTCAATTCTTCAAAATTTGCGGAATTGATAGGCAGTTGATTGATTTTAGCTGGATCGACTGAAACAAATGGAATAAGACTTTCAAATTTTGCTGAATCAATTCCAAAAACTTCACGAAGTTGATTAACTGAATAAAATCCACCTAATCTATTTCTATATTTTATTATTCTGGAAGCAAAAGATGGCCCAATGCCATTAATTGTCAATAATTGCATAGAATCTGCCGCATTTATTTCGACGGTTCCTTTTTTAGTGTTTTTAGTTGAAGTGTATTTTGGATAATCAGACTGATTAGCATATTTATTTGGATCATACTTATTCTTACCCGCATATTCCTTTTTATCATAACTAGCATATTTTTTGTCTGGCAAATCAATGTAGGGCTCCAATTCTTCAAACTTCTGTTCCGAAATTGTGTACATTTTCTTCACATCTGCTTTGGTGTAAAATTTACCTCCTTTACTTTCATATTTTTTTATTCCAGCAATTTGCTTTTCGCTTAAACCCAGTTCTGCCCAAAATGTCTCTGGCAAATTATTTGGGTCGAATAGCGACAGCTTGCTAGCTGCTTTAAAGGGTTCATTATTTTTAGGATAATCATATTTGCCTGCAAAACTTTTAGCAGCACTATCATCCATCGCTTTTAAACTGGCTATTTCTTTTTGTATTTCGCTGAAATCCACTTTACGCACGGGTATAAAATAGGGATGAAATACTTTTACCAACATTAATAGAATAAGCAAAATGAACATCACAAAAATGCCATTGAACTCTTTTCGGGTAAATGAGAAATAGTTTTTTATTCTGTTTAACACATTGAAAGATAGAGATAAAAAAGGAATTTTTAATATTTTCAATTTACAGAATTTCAACAATATAGGAAACGTATTTTTAATAGCATGCTATTAATCTTTTCGATCACAATAAACATTTTTTGCGTTGTAGAAGGAATTTCAATAAGATGAAAATCAGATAATTTATTAAGTTTCTTAAGGTTTTAAAAAATGAAAATCGTATAAATTTATAGGAGGTAATTCTAATGAAATTATACACCAATTTGGAGAAAATTAACTTCATTTTAATCCATAATAAATAATTTTATTTGCTGAGTGTTATCGAATTGATGGCAAATGATCAGAATAATATTGTAAATTTTGGATTGAAAAATTCATACATTTAAAAATACATAAAGTAGAATGAAGTCAAGAATATTTTGATTATTCGCTGAACTTATTAAATTTGGAAATGGATTTCTATAAATTCCCAACGTAACTACTTGAATATCAATAATTTTATGTATGTTAAGGTGGATAAAAAAGTTAATGTAAGGATATAAGAAAAATAGAACATTAAATTTGCATTATCAAAAACTTTTTTGGAGTAGACTTTAACTTGTGGATATAAGAATATATAAATAAATTTATATATTTTTATTAATCAGTAATATATAAAATATATTTATTCCTTTTTCTCATTTTTTATCACCATTTAAACCTCTTTCAGCTTTAATCTAACTTTGTTACTATTATATTTCTTTGTTGCTTATCATTTATAACTTTAACAAAATATAAACCCGATTTAAAGGAAGATAAATCAAACTCTCCGTTCCCTAAATTACCTTGAAAAACTATGCTGGAGTTAATAGAGAAGATAATGACTTTTGCTGTTGAAGGAAAGCCTTTTGTAACTAAATAAATATAATTTGGAGTTGGATTTGGATAAGCAAATAAACTAATTGATTCTTCACTCTTTTCATCCGTTATTTTAATTTCATCGCTCTGATTAGAAATTTTGCCGGTAGGGTTTCCACCTGGATCTTCTAAAACAGGACAAAGATTTGCTTTTCGGCTCACTCTATTTCCTGCTGCATCATAGTTAAAACAAATTTGGGAATAAGCGTAATTAGATAAAAGAAATATAATTATTGTAAAAAAAAATGATTTCATAATTGTTAATATGTTATGTTAAAGTTTAGTAATAATTAACCCTATATAAAATTCATAAAACTAACTATAAATAGAATAAAGGAAAAGAGTCATAGTGAATATAAGGTATAATATAGTTAAGAATTTAAACTTTCTAACAGTTTCAACTTTCAAATCGATTGAAATTAGTTTACTTTTTTTATAAATATTTGAAGTTATAAAATACATTGGAATAAATATAAATATAATAAATAAGAAATTCTTCCATCTTTGATCATCCTCAAATTTAGGAAAATATTGCATTAAATTAAATAAAATAAGAATTGATAAGAGATTAATGAATAATGTTAAAATAAAGAGCATAATTGAACTCTCATATGCTATCGAGGCATGAGACTTATAATTATAATATTGATAAAATGTATAAATTATATATTTCATTATATTCAAATTATTTTATACTGTTAATGTAATCCCCTACTTTTAAATAAAGATAACTATTTAATCCTGATGCTTCAGAAATAGTCAATGCTGCTCCTGCAAATGGATTAGCAACCCTAGCCAATATTAAAATATTAGCTAAAAGCTTTATTTGTGAGGATGTGTCATAAGGATTTTGATATAGTTGATAACCAGCTTCTGCTATACCTACTACGCCAATACCTTTTCCTATTATTTTTAAAAAGTTTAAATATTTAGTGCCAGATGAACCTAAAAAATTAGCATCTGCTAATCCAATAATACCTTCTTGAACACCTAAAAATCCTCCAGTTATGCCTAGAAGTTTAAGTGCATCGTCTCCAGCCTTGGTATAAACAAGTTTTTTGTCAATAATTTCTACAGTCTTCATCGTACCACCTTGTATATCATCACCACCAATTGAAGCCCAATAAATCGGTACAGAAACTCTTCCTTTCTCCGAAACGTTAATTTGTGTGGAATAGCCGATAGATGGATTGAATCCAAATCCACCTCTAGAATAATTTAAGCCGAAGGCATTTGCAGACACGCCACCATTTTCACTCCAACTTACTCCAAAACTCGTAATATTAGTACTCACACCAGGTACAGGGAAACCAAATCCAAAACCAGCGGATGCAGTCCACCCCGTAGCAGTTCCATAGCCACCTGATATAGTTAGGCCACCTGCTGTAGCTCCTAAAGTTATATATGTATTATCAGATTTAAAATTATGACCTACCGTTGCTTGAACACTTAAAGCACCTGGAAAACCTACACCAACAGTAACAGATACTTCCCAACCACTTTGTTTACCATAATTAACAGAAGGAATTGCAAATACAAATACTTCACCAGATGGATCAGTATACTTTAAGGGATTATTCAAAGCGTAACTATACCTATTGTAATTTTGGGTAAAATCTGGCATCTGAACGTTATTATCTACACTTAACATCCTTCCAACTACAGGATCATACATCCGCCCATTCATGTTGATGAGACCAAACTGGTTTAAATGCTCATGGCCAGTATAGCCACGCTTTAACCAAGTTTGAACTGCTGGTATAGCTGAATATGTCCAATTAGTTGGATTGCGTTTTCTGCCCCAGCATCAAAACTCTGCTGGCTTGTTATAGCGCCAGTGTTGCTTGTTAGCACTTCTATACTTCCTAAATGATCGGTGTATGCGTAATGAAAGGTATTAGTTGTGTTATTTCTTTCTGCAATGGCTATCAATCCATCTCCTGCACTTATATAATAGAGATGCTTAATTACTCCGTTCGTGATATCTTTTTCATAATCTATATATTGTTGTCTTAACATTTCCAAAGCCTCCAATCTTTCCTTTGGAGTTTTGGTTATCCAATACTCATAATCTGAAGTTCTATCTTTTAATTGAACTATTTTTAGAACTTTTTTCACAATCAAATATAAGTTTTTCTTGCTTTTAGCTATTATTTAAAAACAAAGGTGTAAGGGGCTGAGAAATGGTTTTGTCTTTTTGCATAAGTTGGTGAAACCAACCTTATCTTTTTTCTTTCTATTAAAGTGGAAAATTTGATAACCTGCCTAATAAGGAAATTGAAGAACTTATTTTGAAGTTTCAACAACGTAAAAGAAAATTACACAAAATCATTTACTCAATCTTCTCCACCAAAAATTTCTTTATTTCATTATGAAATACCAACACAACCTGATAAACTCCAACAGGATAAGAACTTAAATCGATCGAATAATCATTTAGTTTTTCTTTTAAAACTACTTTTCCTTGAATATCAATGACAGTTAAATTAGAGCCAAATAAATCTTGGTTACTTTTTATTGTAAATATGCCAGTGGATGGATTTGGAAATAAACTAATTTCTAGCTTTTCAATTATCGTATTTTGAATTTGTCTTCCAACGGGGCTTTGAGTGCTGTTTATGTTACCTCCTGGATCAGGAACTGTGTAGCACCCACCCTGCCTACTTATTCGATTGCCAGCAGCATCATAGCTGATACAGATTTGAGCATAGTTTTTTGTTACTAGGAATAAGAGGATAATAAGAGTAAGGAGTGTTTTCATTGGTGTTTTTATTTTATTTGATTTGTTTTTATTACAATGTATTAGTTGTCGGATTAAAAATGTTACGTTATCACATCAAAATTATAAATTCCAAAGAGTGAAATTATTAGCTTTATTTAAACTTATGAGCATTGTACACTCTATCATTTTTTGAAAGCACCCATATCAAAGTATCATCTCTATTAATCATACAAAAATAAATACTCAGATTATCTTTAGACATCCAAACTTTAAATTGTGTTTGATTTGTGACTTTGTATTTAAAGGGTTTATCATCCTTAACTATCTCTTTAAAAAAACTTTTTACTTGATAACTTATATCGTTAAGATAGTAGCTTTCGCTTTCTTTTTCAAGTTTAAAGAACGCATATCTTTCTCTGTAATTAAAAAAAAGAATTCCATTCTCATCTCCTGTCATCTTCCATTCTATCAAGCTATCGGCTTTTTTCTTTTCTTGTATACAATTGTATAAATATGCTAGATCTAAACCCTCCTTTATATTTAGATCATATTCAAATATTTTCTGACTATTGCATGAACAAAACAAAATAGATCCAAAAAAAAGAATTTTTATTTTTGCCGAAATCATAATTACCTCGGAAAATAATATGAAAACATCATACCGTAATTTCTTAATGCTAGTTCTGCATTTAGTAAAACAGGAGCAGTAATTGGCAGAAAGGCATTAAAGTTTAGTATTCCAGACTTGAACAGAGCCCTAGAGGTTTGGTTTACACAACCATGCCAAACTCCATACCGTAACGAATGACTACCACCTAAAGATAATCCACCATTTAAATTATCCGTCATACGCTGTAGTTTAGTAACATTTACGTTGTTCAATTTCGTGCTAAACACATCGGTAGATTCATAACGAGTAGTAAAATTAGTACCATCAACAGTATTAAATAAATATTGGCTTTCCCATTTGAGACCAGTTGCATCCTTGGTACTTGAGCAAGGCCCAACAGAGATATTGATATCATCCCCTTCTACCCAACTATGGCCTGAGAGCTTTTTTCTTGACTTAACATCAACATTCCCTCCATTGAAACCAGAAAAAACATCTTGAATATTCGCCAATGCTCCCAAACCATATCCAATATTTTCTATTCCGCTGTTACCCTTTTTACCAAGATGCCCAAATTCTCTTGTATCTAAATTGAAACTTCCAGCACCATAACTGATTGAAACATCGGTTTGACCACTAGTATAAATAGAAGTCCCAACTGAATTAATAAATGAGCCAGCAACAATAGCAGCAGTGTTTGCCCCTACCATACCTGAGGTTGCAACCATATTAGCTGCTCCACCACTTGCTGCGCCAACTGTAGCGCCAGCACCCATGTAAGCCCATGTTTTTCCAGAACTAAAATCCCATTTTAGTGGATTCATTGTACCATTTGCCATACTACCTCCTTGCCACATGCCAATATCTGCGCCTATTGCAGCAGGCAAAAGTGTTAGTGAAGCACCTAACGTGAATGGTGCAGCAATAAGAACAGCAGCAGTAAAAATAAATTCCCCACTCGGATCAGTATATTTCAACGGATTATTTAACGCATAGGTATACCTATTATAACTTTGGGTAAAATCAGGCATTTGTACAAAATTATCTGTGCTTAACATTCTTCCCATTACTGGGTCATACATCCGCCCATTCATGTTGATGAGACCAAACTGGTTCAAGTGCTCATGACCAGTATAGCCACGCTTTAACCAAGTTTGAACTGCTGGTATAGCTGAATATGTCCAATTAGTTGGATTGCGTTTTCTGCCCCAGCATCAAAACTCTGCTGGCTTGTTATAGCGCCAGTGTTGCTTGTTAGCACTTCTATACTTCCTAAATGATCGGTGTATGCGTAATGAAAGGTATTAGTTGTGTTATTTCTTTCTGCAATGGCTATCAATCCATCTCCTGCACTTATATAATAGAGATGCTTAATTACTCCGTTCGTGATATCTTTTTCATAATCTATATATTGTTGTCTTAACATTTCCAAAGCCTCCAATCTTTCCTTTGGAGTTTTGGTTATCCAATACTCATAATCTGAAGTTCTATCTTTTAATTGAACTATTTTTAGAACTTTTTTCACAATCAAAGATAAAAAGTTTTTCTTGCTTTTATATTTATGGTTTTTGATTGAAATAAAATTTTTTCATTTTAAACCTCATGTAGTTGAAATTTTTAAAAGGATATATTGACTTAATTTAAGAGTTAGATGTAAAATTAAATTACATTAAAAATCAAATATGTTATATTTGATTTTTAACAAAAAAAGTTTAAAAATAATTTTCTATTTCTATACTTAAAAAAATGAAAATAATCGTAGACATACCTGATAATGAGGCAGAATTTGGAATAAAAGTTTTAAAAAGCCTATCATTTGTTAAAAACACAAAAACAATGTCTGTTGCAGGCATTGATTTGTGGAACAACCTAAAGGAGGCTGCAAAAGAAGTAAAGCTACACAAACAGGGTAAAATAAAATTAAAAACGGCAACAGAATTGTTAAATGAGTTATAGCATTTTTCTAACTCATCGATTTGAGAAAGAACTTAAACGGCTTGCTAAAAAATTCCCTTCGGTTAAAAATGAGTTTTCTAAATTGATTATAGATCTTTTTGAAAATCCATCATACGGAACCAGCATTGGATATAATTGTTATAAAATTCGATTTTCAATTAGTAGTAAAGGAAAAGGTAAAAGAGGAGGAGCGAGGATAATTACTTATTTATACATTGAATCAGAAACAATTTATTTATTAACAATTTATGATAAAGGAGAAAAAGAAGATCTAAAATCTAATGAGCTTTTCGATATGGTTAGTAGTCTTGACTTATCTTGAAAAATTATTATTGCAATTGTTATTTATTGTCAAGATTTATACAGAAATATTACTCAATCTTCTCCACCAAAAATTTCTTTATTTCATTTCCAACTACCAACACAACCTGATACACCCCAACAGGATAAGAACTTAAATCGATCGAATAATCAAATAATTTTTCTTTTAGAACCACTTTGCCTTGAATATCTATAACCGTAATGTTTGAACCAAGTAAATCTTGATTACTTTTTATTGTAAATATACCGGTGGATGGATTTGGGAATAAGCTTATTGACAATTGCTCATCAATTTCTTCTTGTTGAATTTGGCGCACAACTGGGCTTTCTCCACTATTTGGATTATCTCCTGGATCTGGTACAATAGAACAACCACCTTGCCTGCTTATGCGATTGCCAGCTGCATCATAACCAATGCAAATTTGAGCGTAGGTTGACAAAGAAATAAAGATTAGGAAAAAGAAAGTAATTGATGTTTTCATGATTATGATTTATTTTCAGTAGTGTCCGGTTAAAATTTAGATACTTATTAAAACATGGTTTGATTAACAATATAAGCTTGATTTTTTATTTTTTTGAAATAGAACCTCTCTATGTTTGAAAAAGGCGTAATTGAGATGAATTTAGGTTGTTAAGATCTTTCCAATTCCCGTCTGGTTTTGCCAAAAATTTAAATAGATCGATGTATGTCATCAAATGATAGCGAATCGTGGCCATCATGTTTGAAAAAGACCAATTTCGTGTTGCTTTTCGTTGAATTACAAGCATAATTAACCCAATAATTAGGCTGACCCATATCTGTATTTCAATGGCATTTTGGTTGTCTCCTAAAAAATATTTCAATGGAAAGTTCTGTTTCAACCTTTTAAACAGCGTTTCAATTTGCCAACGCTGTTTATAGATATCAGCAATTTTATCAGGCGGGAGCTCAAAGTTATTGGAGATAAACTCATACACCCGATTTTGTTGAGCATGATAAAAAGCGACTCTGCGTAAAGAAATAGTTTTCTTGTCTTTGATGACCTGTATTCGCTCATCTTTTAAGATACCAGTATCCATTTCGGGGGATATGGAAAACTCTTCCAAGCTTGTATAAACTGCGTTATCTTTTTGGCGAGTGACAAAATAAATATCCTCTAGGCTCCAGTTGTGGTATTGTAAATAATCCACATAGCCTTTGTCAAAGACTACAAAAGAGCCTTTTTTTTAAGTCTAGTTGCTTTAAAAAAGTATGGTCGTGCGTGGCAGCCGATGTAAAACGGATCAGACAAGGAACATCTTCCCGCGCATTGATCATCGTATGCATTTTGATACCGCCTTTCTTTTTTCCGTTCAGCGGATTACGACCTACTCCTTGTAAAACATCGCTAAAAAGGCCTATAGTAGAGGAATCAACAATCTTTAAGTCTTTTACTGGGAAGGTTCTGGGATTGCTGTCCGATAAAAAGTGCTTGTATTGCTCGTAAATGGATTGATAAATAGCTGCAAATACATGGCTTGATCGCTTTTTATTCGCATCGGACAAGGTACTCCGTTTAGGATAGTGGGTTAGTCCTAAATGATTGATTTTGCCCTCGCAGGCTAACATAATGCTGCTCACTTCTCGCAAAGAACTACTCCCACTGAGCGTTGCAAAGATCATCGTTACCAAATGATCATAGGTCTTAAATCGTTTATAATAGCGATCACTCTTATAAATTCTTGCTGTCCGGGAAATAAGGCTAGCAGGTATAAATTTTAATACCTGACTGATTATCGGTTGTCCACTAAAATTTTTAGATTTGTTCATACTTGAAAGCTTGGTAACTTAAAAGTATAAAATTAACGGAGTAGTTTAGTCTACTCCGTTTTATTTTTATCGGACACTACTGATTTATTTTATTAAAATTATTTTGTTAAATAATAAACTTTGTTGCTTTTTAGTGCATAATTATTTTATGAGATGTTAAAGTATTTTATGTCCCAAAGAACTAATTTATTAGAATATATTGGTTAAGATGTTAAATGTAAAGAGGCCAAATATGTAGTTAATTAAATTAAAATTTGCTTTGTGACGATCATAATTTATACCATTTAATTTTTTAATGATGTTACTATTTAATATTATTATTTGAAATATGAGTATTCCTTTAGGAAATAGATATACCATTCTATACATAACTCTATAGAAATGGAGGTAACTATTCCCATTCTTCAATAATTCTTTCCCACTCAATTTTAGTATTTATCTTTAGGAATTTAATAAATGTATTTTTATAATCATAATCTAGATTTGATGAAATATTTTGAATGCTCTCAAGAAGTCCAACTACTATTAAATTTTTGGTTTGATCGCTTCCATTTTTTAAAATAATTTCGACCTCATCGAATATTTTAGTTACTATGTAGTTATCTTGTTCTAAAACTTTTCTGATTAAAAATCTACTTATGAGCGTAATATCAATGTAATCTAATCTATTCATCTCATAATCAAAGTTTGGATATTCATTTAATAAATAATCTTCCCACTCCTTTTCTAAATCATTTGAAATCTTTATTAACCTTGGGATAACCTCGTTTGAATTAACTTTCATTTACCTAATTTGCATTAATGCATTTTTTAAATCGTTTAATATATATTGAGCATACTCCATATCTTTTGGAGATAATTTTCCAGAATCAATTAGCCTTTGGAGTCCTTTCGAATAGTTTGAGCCTTTTATAATATGCCCAGAATCTCCTACTTTTCGAATCATATCTGCTGTACTCCCTGAACCTATCTGTGCGCCTTTTCTATAAAGGTCACTTACCATATTACGTAGTGACGGATTTTCTACTGCACCAAGCAAATTATCTCTTGCTGTCCCTAATAATTTAGTACTTGCATTCACTCCAGTAGCCGTATTACTCCAAAAACTCGTTTGATTTGCAGTAAATTCAACTGTTGCCAGAGTATTTGTTAATGCTTTACCTGATTTATCAGCAATACCCAAAATCTGGTTAGTACCAACTACCTTTGGCGCGAGCCTGAAGCGAACGCAAAAATCACCTTGCATAGGTTTTTCTGTCGAAGTCCCGCTCCGACCGCACGGCCTACTGAACCGCGATCACTTCAAGAAATGTTCCCGATAGTGCTCCAGCTCATCAATCGACTCATGCACGTCGGCCAGCGCGGTGTGCTTTTGCTGTTTTCTGAACGCGTTGTACACATCGGGCCGCCAGCGTTTAGCCAGCTCTTTGAATGTGCTGACGTCTATGTTGCGGTAGTGCAAATACGCCTCCAGCATGGGCATGTACTTGACCAGAAACCGTCGGTCTTGGCTGATGGTGTTGCCGCACAAGGGCGACGCGCCTTTGGGCACGTAATGGCTGATAAAAGCGAGCATTTGCACTTCGGCATCCGCTTCGGTGATGGTCGAGGCTTTGACCTTGTCGATCAGCCCGCTTCTGCCATGCGTGCCTTTGTTCCACTTGTCCATTTGGTTCAGGATTTCATCAGACTGGTGGATCGCAAGCACCGGGCCTTCAATGCGGGGGGTCAAGTTTGGGCCAGTGACAATAATGGCGATCTCGATCAGACGCTCTTTCCCGGGGTCCAGCCCGGTCATTTCGCAGTCTAGCCAGACAAGGTTTTGGTCGGATTTTGTCAAGAGGGTTTCGATGTCAGTCATCTCGTGATTCTCGCTGATCGCCTAAACTGCCCCTCATGCAAGACCATTCTTTCGTTTTCACCGTTGTGTTTTCTGCCGCTCTGGTGTTGGGGCTTTTGATACGCTTTTACCTGGCGTCTCGGCAAATCCGCCACATTGCGCAACACCGCGGCGCGGTACCTGCCGCCTTTGCATCGACCATTGCGCTTTCGTCGCATCAGAAAGCGGCTGACTACACCGTTACGAAAGCGCGCTTTGGTCTTCTGGAGATTGCATTTGGCGCGGCAGTTCTGCTGGGCTGGACTTTGTTAGGCGGCATTGATGCACTGAACCGAGCGATCAACAGCACCAGCCTTGCCAACTATGGCAGCCTGGTCCCCCAACTGGCTTTACTGGCTGCGTTTGCGGTCATCAGCGGCGTGCTTGATTTGCCTTTCACGCTCTACAGTACCTTCAAAATTGAGGAGCGTTTTGGCTTTAACAAAATGACGTTCAAGCTGTGGTTGTCTGACGCAGTCAAGGGGTTGCTGGTTGGTGCGTTGATTGGACTGCCGATTGTGGCGCTGATCTTGTGGCTGATGGGCAGTGCGGGCAGCTTTTGGTGGCTTTGGGCTTGGGCCACCTGGATGGGTTTTAACCTGGCTATTCTGGTGCTGTACCCCACAGTGATTGCGCCCATGTTCAACAAATTCAAACCGCTGGATGATGAGACTTTAAAAGCGCGCGTAACGGCGCTGATGCAGCGCTGCGGCTTTGCGGCAAAGGGGTTGTTTGTGATGGACGGCAGCAAGCGATCAGCCCACGCCAACGCCTACTTCACCGGCTTCGGTGCGGCCAAGCGGGTGGTGTTTTACGACACCTTGCTCAGTCAATTAAGCCCCGGCGAAGTTGATGCCGTGCTGGCACACGAGCTGGGCCATTTCAAGCACAAGCACATTATCAAGCGCATCATTGGCATGTTCGCGATGAGCTTGGTGGGGTTTGCATTGCTGGGCTGGCTGTCGTCGCAAGTATGGTTCTACACGGGTCTGGGCGTGCAGCCAAACGTTGGTGGCGGCAACGACGCCCTGGCGCTGCTCCTGTTCATTTTGGTAGTGCCATTGTTCAGTTTTTTTATCTCGCCCATTTTTGCGCAGTTCTCGCGCAAGCACGAGTTTGAAGCTGACGCATATGCAGTGTCGCAAACCGATGGCAAAGACTTGGCTAACGCATTGCTCAAGCTTTACCAGGACAACGCCAGTACGCTCACACCGGACCCTCTGTTCGTGAAGTTTTATTACTCTCATCCGCCAGCTTCTGAACGCCTGGCGCGTATGAACCCTTTGCAAGGAAGTCCTGCATGAGCAACCCCATCCATAAAAATCGTAAAGCCCTGAGCGCCACTGAAATAGTGACGCACCTAAGCAAGCTCAATGGAGAGCAGGTAACAGGCTGGCGGCTGATAGACGGCGCATTAGAGAAAACCTACACCTTTAAAAATTACCATGAGACGATCGGATTTGTGAATGCTTTGGCATTTATCGCCAATGCAGAAGACCACCACCCCGACTTGGCAGTGAGTTACAGCAAATGCACAGTGCGTTTCAACACGCATGACGTGAACGGTATCTCGGTCAGTGATTTCTTCTGCGCATCAAAAGCCGACGGGTTATTTGTTTGAACAAGAACGCCAAATCGGGCGCGATGACAGGAACCCAGCAGGGTTTGGTGGTTGCAGGGTTTGGCCGGCACGTGTTGGTTGAAACGCTTGATGCCAAGCGAATTATTTGCCACCCGCGCGGAAAAAAAGGCCAGGCACTGGTGGGTGACAACGTGCGCTGGTTGCCCAGCGAAGACGAGGGTACGATTGAAAAAATCGACGAGCGCAGAAATGTTTTTTATCGGCAGGACGAGCTGCGCACCAAGTCATTTGCTGCGAACCTTGACCAGGTCTTGATCCTGATTGCAGCGGAGCCAGAGTTTTCGGAAAGCCAGCTGACTCGCGCGCTGATTGCCGCAGAGGCAGCTGGCATCACGCCGATCATTGCGTTGAACAAAAGTGATTTGGCAGAGCCGTTTGGCAGGGCCTGGACAAAACTGGGACCGTACCGGGCTATGGGCTACCAGATGCTGCCACTAGCGATCAAACCGAAGTTTACAGCCGCGGTGAACGCACCACAAACCGATGCGCTCATGGTGCTACTGTGCGGCAAAAAAACCCTCGTGCTTGGCCCTTCAGGCGCAGGCAAAAGCAGCTTGACCAACCTATTGATCCCAGCCGCGAAGGTATTGACGGCAGAAATTTCTCAGGCACTCAATTCAGGCAAGCACACCACCACCAGCACCACCTTGTATTGGGTGGATGCAGCTCGGACGACCGCACTGATTGACTCGCCCGGATTTCAGGAATTTGGTTTGCACCACATTGAGCCGATGCAACTTGCACAGTTGATGCCAGACTTCAAAGCCCACGCTCAGAATTGCAAGTTTTACAACTGCACGCACCTGCATGAGCCGGGGTGCGGTGTTATTTTAGAGATGAAATCGGGCTCTAGCCCAATTAAAATAGGCGCGAATCGCTATCGTTTATATAGTGAGTTGTTTGAAGAGTTGTCTCAAACGCGGTACTGACGAAGCCGTGCGGGCAATGCGCTGGAAAAGTCCTGCTAGCCAAGCAAGCGCGCCAGTGTCAGAAGCGCAAGCAGCACCATCCAGAGCACCACTGAGCGCCACACAAGCCCCACCACACTGCGCAGGTGCGCTACTTCGGGCTCCCGGCCGGGCGCGATGGCGGAACCCGCATCAATCGCGCTTGCTCCGGCTGCTACTGATGCAGTAGGGGTCAAAGGATCAAAAACAGTTTGTAGCGCCCTTCCACCAAGGCGCACATTTAGTGCGCCCGAGGTGGCTGCCAGAATAATCCCGTCGTTTCGGTTTTCCACCGCATCGGGCGCTTCGCTTGCAAAACGCTGCGTGTAGTTGCGCCAGGCGTCTATCGCTTCTTCAAAACTCCCCACCACCGCGAACCCCAAAGCAGTCACGCGCGCGGGCAGGTAGTCAATCACTCCCCAGGCTTGGGTGGCCGCCAATTGCAGAGCTGGGCTTGCGCCTTCACCCGCTGCGTTCAGTGCCTTGCTTTTGTAAAGCCAATAGCGGCCAACAAATTCACTCATGCGGTACATGACCGCACCCGCAGGGCCCAAACCAAAAGCTGCAAATATTGAAAACCAGCCGAGCACGCCAAATACGTGGCGATGCGCTGCCAGCACCGAAAACTCAATCACGTGCCGCACAATCTCACTGCGCGGCAGATCACTGGCATCAACTTGTTTCCACTTGGCCAACAGCTCTCTGGCCGTGTCTTCGTCCCCGTCATCCAAGGCGTCGCGGATGTCGGTGAAGTGGTGACTGAATTGACGAAAGCCAAGCGTGATGTACAAAATACCCACGGTCCAGGCAAAAGCCAGCAGCGGGTTGACCTGCCATAAGGCAAAGTGCACTGCCAAGGTGATGATGCTCGGGATGCCCACGGCAACTGTCCAGGCGATCCAGCCATGGTGCAACCGCCCGGCATCCAGATTGCGACTGGACCACCGCGCCCACTGCCTGAAGCCCGCATGCATCCAGTTGCCACGCGCCAGCGGCCTGGCTTGTTCAATGATCAGTGCAAACAATACGGCTAAAAAGCTCATGCTGAATAATAACGGCCAGAAAAGATTCAAGAGTTTGGGGGGGCTCAAGCAATCAGAAATCGGTACAAATTACGCAGCATTCCGGCAGTCGCACCCCAAATAAACCGCTCGGCAAACTGTCCGTCTTCCAGTTGAGCAGACCTGTCCAGGTAAGGCATTGACAGCCACTGCCGCGTGAGCCCGTCAAACTCAACTGCGTGGCGACGGTGGTTGACCGGGCTCATCAGGAAGGTCAGTGGTACTTCAAAGGCATCAGCCACCTCGCCAGGGTTGAGTTGCAGTTTAAAGTCGGGTTGGACGAGTGCCACTACCGGCGTAATGACGTAGGCCGTACCAGTGACGTAAATCGGCAGAGTTCCCAGTACCTCGCAGCAGCTGCGTGGCAAGCCGATTTCTTCTGTGGCTTCGCGCAGGGCGGTGTCAGCTGCGTCAGTATCGGTTTCATCCGTGCGGCCGCCGGGGAAGGCCACCTGTCCGGAATGGCTAGACAGATTGGTGGTGCGCTGGGTGAGCAGCAGCATCAACTCGTCACGCATCACCAAAGGAATCAGCACAGCGGCCAGCGCAGGCTCGCGGTTTTCAAACTTCTTTTCGACACTGTGCTCGGGCGCCCAAGCAGGCGGCGCTGCAAAGCGCGCCCTGAGCGCATCAGGCGTGAGGCGGTCACGCGCAACGCCCTCCAAATGGTCATCAATGCCTTGCACTGGAATGCTGCGCGGATCAAACTTTGGAAGTGGTTTGGAGAATTGCATAAGTTATCTTCATAAAAAAAGCCACTCCTGAGAGTGGCTTTTTTCGCGGCTTGCCTGATGCGCAAAAAGCAATCAAGCGGCCTTGGCACCCAGCTTTTCTTTAATACGGGCTGACTTACCGCTGCGGCTACGCAGGTAATACAACTTGGCGCGGCGTACATCACCACGGCGCTTGACTTCGATCTTGGCAATCAGCGGGCTGTAGACCTGAAAGGTACGCTCGACGCCTTCGCCGTTGGAAATTTTGCGCACGATGAAGCTCGAGTTGAGGCCGCGGTTGCGCTTGGCAATTACCACACCTTCAAAAGCCTGCATACGCTTACGGGTGCCCTCAACCACGTTGACGCTGACAATGACGGTGTCGCCAGGTGCGTAGACAGGGATGGTTTTGTTCAGGCGAGCAATTTCTTCTTGCTCTAGAATTTGAATCAGATTCATGACTTCTCCAACATACTTTTTCGTTCATTCACGCGCTACGCTAGAGACCGCAAATCCATCAATGCACAAAAGCATAGTGTTTGGTTGCAGTGGCCGCCAGAGGACCGAAAAGCTTTCTAGTATAACAATTTACGGCGTCAGGTCGAAATTTACGCCCAGCGCGATCAAGAAAACTTCATCTCTGGCTGTCAATTGGCCAGCTATGCGCGCTTTTTGAACCAACTCCGGCCGCTTCTGCTGGGTCAGGCCCAGCCGCTGCTCACGTCGCCAGCGCTCAATATGAGCGTGGTTGCCCGACATCAACACCGGTGGCACAGCTTGCCCCTGCCAGTCTTCCGGCCGGGTGTAATGCGGGCAGTCCAGCAGGCCGTCGAGCGCCGGGTTAAAACTGTCCATTTGGTGGCTGCCCTCGTCGTTTAGCACGCCGGGTTGCAGGCGCGCAACCGCATCCAGCAAAGCCATGGCGGCAACCTCGCCACCCGACAAGACAAAATCGCCCAGGCTGACCTGCTGCGTCACGTATTTGTCGATAAAACGCTGGTCTATGCCTTCGTAACGACCACAGATCAGGATTGCGCCATGGCTGCTTGACCAGCCCTCTACGGCCGTGTGGTTCAGCACCTCGCCGGTGGGCGAAAAAAGCACTACCGGATCATTTTCAGCCACCCGTTCAGCACGGATCGCGGCCAAACACAGTGCCAGCGGTTCAGCCAGCATCACCATGCCCGGCCCTCCGCCGAATGGCCTGTCGTCGATTCTTTTGTAGTTGCCATCAGCGAAGACGCGCGGATTCCAGAGCTTGACATCGACCAAACCGGACTCGTAGGCGCGCCGAGTTACGCCACTGGTCAAAAACGGCGCAAACAACTCAGGAAACAGGGTAATAACATCAAAACGCATAACTTGACACTTTTGTTTATGCATGCCGATGCAAAGCGACTCAGTAGTCGGGTTGCCAGTCAACCGCGATCAACTTGCCCGAAATATCGACCGAGTCAACATAGGCAGAAACAAACGGAATCATGCGCTCCTCAAGCTTGCTGCTACCGTCTTCCCCAGTAGCTTGGTACTCGACGCAAAGCACCGAGTTGGGCCCGGTTGCCATCAAATCACGCACGCATCCCAAGCCAACGCCCTCGCGATTGACCACGTTAAGGCCAATCAGGTCAACCCAGTAGTACTCGTCTTTTGTGGCGACCGGAAAGGCGCTGCGCGGCAAAAATATACGGCAGCCACGCAGGGCTTCGGCATCGTTGCGGTCGTCCAAACCGTCGATTTTGGCAACGACTGAATCAGAATGGGTCTTCGCCTCGTCAACCGCAATGGTGACGGTGCCAGTAAACGCGTTAAACCCTGGCCGAAATTTGGCATCAGGTGCTTGCAAAAACCAGGATTTAGCTAAGAACAACGCCTCAGGATCGGTGCTGTGGGGCAGGATTTTCAGCCATCCCTTGACTCCCCACGCATCCAAAATGCGCCCAACTTCAACAGCATCGTCCGGCAGTGCGGATGCCTTCAAGCTAATCATTTGAGCCCCCACGCTTTTCGCTACGTGTAAGGCGCTGCCCCCCATGGGAGCTGGTTTCCCTCGGGGCGGCCCGGCGGGAAATTGCCATTCTTAAAATTAAGCGGCCTTGGCAGCAGCGCTTGCGCCCTGCTTGATCAGGCGCTCAACGGTTGGGGACGCTTGGGCGCCAACGCCAACCCAATGGGTCAGACGGTCTTGCATGATGCGCAAGCCTTCTTCGCCGCCCTTGGCAATCGGGTTGTAAAACCCGATACGTTCGATAAAACGGCCATCGCGGCGAACGCGCTTGTCCGCCACAACGATGTTGAAAAATGGACGGTGTTTAGATCCGCCGCGTGCAAGTCGAATGACGACCATGATGTATTCCCAGGGTGGAGGGGCACGTAAAACACGCCCCCGAAGTTCTTGCAGAGATTGAGACACGCACATGACCACCCGGTCAGTGACATCCTGCAAAGCCTTCTAGTATAGCCCGCCACTGGGTATCATTGAATTTTTAATCCTTGCCGCAGCGTATGCCCATCATCAGAGTCAGCCTTCACGAAGATATCGCGGCGATTACCGCCATTTACGCCCACCACGTTTTACACGGCACCGGTACATTTGAAACTGAAGCCCCAGGCGAAGCAGATATGGCGATGCGGCGGGCGGACGTTCTGGGCAAGGGTCTGCCTTACCTGGTAGCTGTTGATAACGGCGAAGTCGTCGGCTTCGCTTACGGCAACTGGTTCAAACCGCGGCCCGCCTACCGCTATTCAGTTGAAGATTCGATTTACCTCGCACCGAACCAACAAGGCAAAGGCTTGGGCCGCGCCCTGCTGGCCGAGCTGCTGGCACGCTGCGAGACGGTGGGCATCCGCAAAATGATGGCAATTATTGGGGATTCGGCCAATGCTTCGTCAGTCGGCCTGCATGAAGCGCTGGGGTTTGAGCTGGTTGGCAAGGTTGACGCCTGCGGCTGGAAATTCGGTGCCTGGCGGGACATCGTGATCATGCAGAAAACACTGGGATTGGGTGACACCCAACCGCCAGCCGACATGCCGCCGCGATAATTGCCACATGGCAACGCAATCAACGAAAAACAAAACGCTGGCTACCTGGTTGGCGTTCATCTTTGGCCAACTCGGGCTGCACCGCTTTTATCTGTTTGGATTCAAAGACAAGTTGGCATGGCTGCACCCGGTAGCGGCAGCCATCGGGTGGTACGGCGTCTATCGGGCTCGCGAGCTCGGGCAAGACGACCAACTGGCCTGGCTGTTGGTTCCAATACTCGGTTTTACGCTGGCGGCCACCGCCATCACAGCCATTTACTACGGCTTGTCGTCTCTTGAGAAATGGAACAGCACATACAACCCACAGGCACCTGATACAACCGCCGGCCAAACCAATTGGCTGGTCATTGGCGCGGTGGTTTTTTCTGTGCTGATGGGCGCTACGGCGCTGATGGCGAGCATCGCCTTTAGCTTTCAGCGTTACTTTGAGTACCAGATCGAAGAAGCACGCAAGATCTCGCAGTAACCAGCAACAAATCTAGAAATTTGTCTGTGGAACAACCTTAAAACCCGACCAGGTAACGGCGCGTTTGGAAACGCAGTAGACGTCAGGATAGACGTTGCCATGTAGGCGGGTTTGTTGGTCAGATTGTCCAGGCGGGCATAAAGCAAGGTGCTTATTGACCCAGTTTTCACGCGGTGATTCACACCCGCGTACGAAAGTGTAGGCGCCGCAGTTTCCCGGTCACCAACAGGCACACGCTTTTGCGCGGGAGAGTGGTCAAAACCAACATTTGCACCGAATGGGCCGTCAGTTAACCTGATCGGGTCGGCGATGACCGAGTGGTCAAAACTCAGCGACGACACATCGAACAGGCCGCCGCCGTTGTTCAGAATACGAATGCGGTCGCCGTCTTGCCCGCGAATGATTGGGCGGCTGGCGTTTGGCCCGAAATAGGTGCTGCTGACTCCCGGCGTGCTGTCTAGCGTTTCACCCAGTGTCGTTTTAGAACGTAAAAGCAGTCCAGCGCACAAATAACGGGTGCCGGGCGCTATTAAATCTGACGCTCCTAACCGGTTACCAGTAATGACGACTTCTTTGAGCTGGGGCGTTTGCGCCAGTGCCGCTTGCGCGTGCAGGGTGCCGAGCGCGAGCACCGCCAACCTGACGGCAGTGTTTAGAAATAGTGTCTGCATGGTGTGACCCGAATGAATCTAAAAGGCAATAGCTGCGCCCAGGCTCGCTTGGCTTACGCACCACAACAAGGGGGAAGATTCAGACGGTCAAAGGCGGGCTGCGCGCGTCGAACAGCGCTGCCCAACGGGCGAGTGCTGCGCCCTGAAAAATGGCCACCGCAAATGGCGGCGGCGTAACTGGCAGCGGTGATGGCACCGCTGCAAGAAGTGGCGTATCGTGCCTGGCCTGGTCGTAAAGGCAGCAATCGGATTCGTCTTTGTGAAACGAGAAAAAGGCTTCTAAGAAATGTCCGCTGCCTTGGGCATCGGACTCAGCATGTGCGTGACTGTCGCCATCCGCATGCTAGTGCGCATGATCGCGGTCGCGGCCGTGGTCGTGTGTCTGCAGCAACGAACCTGCTGCGCCATGGTTAAAGCCGTGAACTAAGCCAAGCGTTTGGTTCATCACCAGCACGGCCGCCAGCAGCAAGGCAAGCCAGATGGTCAAGCGAAATGGCACAAACATCGGCAAAGCAATTATGTAAAAGTCATTTGACGCTGGTGGCGTCTGTCATGCGGTAGTACAAGCCGTATGAATCGTCATTGAGCACCAAAAATTTGCCTTCCACCACCACCGGCTCCATGCCGTATTTGACGGGCGTTTTGGTGCGCACTTCCACCATGCTTTCAGGCCCGCCGGGTGTGCAGAAGGAGCAGGTCAACGGCACCGACGACAGCAAGAAATGGCGCTGGCTGGTGCCTGGCTCCAGCGGCATCATGAACCCTTGAATACGCTGGGTTTTCTGGTGGAGCGCCGTCTGGCTGGCGGTGAAAATGGGAAGAATGCGGTTCTTCTCGGTTTTGGTTTTAACGTCAGTCAGCACCGACCACGCAATAACATCGTTCCTGGGCTCAAGCGGCGCAAACGGGCTGCCCGCGCCGTGGGTGCCGGCACCTTTACCGGCAGGCGCTCCCGCAATAGGCGCGGACAGCGTTTGGGCTGCAGCGGGCAGCGCCGACAGCGCAAAGCAAAGCGCTGTGCCCAGCGATGCTGCAATTGTTTTGAAACGAGGACCCATAAATTGCTCCTGAGAGTGGAAGTTCATAGATTTTGCCGTTGTTCACCGTCAACCTTAATGCACATGCTTTAAGCCGCAGTATTTGCCTACAGCAAGACCTTTGCAAGCGGCCTGAAGTTCTTTTTCGCACGTGTCTGGTTTTTTGCCTGACTCAAGGCATTTGGCAGCACTTTCGTGTGCGGCAGACATCGCGCGGTGGCGCGTGATGTCTTCTTTGATTTCTTTCGCTGAATGACCCTCGGCGGCAAACGCAACGCCAGAGCAAACCAGCACAAACAGACCCACAGCAGCATTAAAATTAAAACTTTTTTTCACAACATTGCCCTTTGATTATCTTGATTGAAGCAGCTCAAACACACTGACCCGGTAAGCCTCCCAGGCGGGCAAAAGGCTTGCGCCCCACGCCACCACCAAAGCCAAAACCGGCACCAACAACAACTCTATCGGCCACGCAAACACTCCGATAGAAATCGATTGATTTAATTGCAGTGCCCATGCCGTAAAGCCTACCAGGGCTTGCCCCAGCAGCAGGCCAAGGGCGCATGCAATGACCGCCAGCCACAGCGCCTCACACAGCAGCAGCCCGGCAATTTTGCGCGGCGGTGCGCCCAACATGCGCAGCAGCGCGAGGTCGGCCCGGCGCTCGCGCACGGCGCTCCACAACGCAATAAACACGCTTAATCCGGCTGTGAGCAGCAGCACGCCAGCAAGCGCTTTGAGCATATAGGTGCCTACGCCCAGCATGCTGAGCAAGCGCGTAATCTCGACGGCTGGCGCTGCTGCCTGCATTTCAGTCGTGGAGTTGACAAAGCGCGGAAACGTCACGGCGGCAAGGGGTGATGTGTATTGAATGAGCACCATCGTCAGCTCGCGTTCTTCCTCCAGAATTTTCTGGTCCTCAGCGTCAAGCGCGGTGCCTGATTCATGGACTTTCCAAACCGATTCAGTGGCCGTAAGAATCAGCCGGTCAAGCACTGAACCGCTGGCGGCCAGCACGCCCACCACCTGGTATTGCGTGTTGCCATGCGATTCTCCGCCAGCGCTTAAGCCGTGCGAGCCAGCAAAGCTGTCGCCGACCCGCAAACCACTCTTCCTTGCAACTTGTGCACCGACCACTGCCTGCATCGGCGCGGCCCACAGCACGCCATCAGCCAGCGTTGCACGGTAATGCGCTACGTAGTCGAGCGACGTGCCAACGATACGAAAACCGCGAAAGTTATCGCCCAAACTCAGCGGAATGAGCTTGCCAACTTGCGGGTTCGCTTCAAGCTCTTTGACGGCAGCCAACGGTATGTTGCCAGTTGGGGCATCGATGTGAAACAGGCCCGACAAAATCAATTGCATCGGGCTGCCTTTGGCGCCAACCACCACGTCAATGCCCGCCAAATCGCGCTCAAACGCGCGGCTGATCTGGTGGTTGATCAGCAGCACAAATGCAATCGATGCCAGGCCAAGCGTGAGCAACAACAAATTCAAGCCCGCAGCCAATGGTCGGGACCACAGGTAGCGCCAGGACAATGCTATTAACTTCATAGCTGCTTGCGCCCAATTTTATTGGTGTATAGGCCTTTTTTATCCTTAAAAATGGCTTCAAAAGTGCTTTTTATGCGGCTGTCGTGCGTGGCGATGACGAGTGTGGCGTTCAGCCGCTGTGCAGTAGCGTGCAGCAAGTTCAGTGCGGCACTGGCAGAATCGTCGTCCAGGCTGGCGGTGGGCTCATCTGCCAAAATCACTTTGGGCTGCAGCAGTACCGCACGTGCCAGCGCAACACGCTGTGCTTGACCGCCCGACAACTGAGACGGTTTGCGCGGTGACAACTCAAGTACATCCAAAGCCGCCAAAGCGTCCTTGATGGCGACGTCGTCCGTTTCATGCCCTGCTGCCCACTGCGCAAGTTCGAGGTTTCGGTGTACCGAAAGCGCAGCACTCAAATGCAGCTTTTGCGGTAGAAAGCCAATCGTTTTGGCACGCCAGGCATCGATGCCGGTGTTACCCAATTGTTTGAGCGGCTGAGCAGCAACGGTGATGTCCCCGCTGCTTGGCTTGAGCAGGCCAGAGGCCAGAGCCAGCCAGGTCGACTTGCCAGAGCCTGAAGCGCCGCTGAGCAGCAGCACGCCGCCCTGCGGCACGTCGACATCAGCAAACTCAATGGCCGGGCCATTCAGATACTGGCAGGACAAGTTGCGAGTGCTGATCATTTTTGAAAGTGTAAGTCGATTGGCGCGCCATTTAGGCACGCCCTTGAGCTGCGGTATAAACAATCCATGACCGAAAAGCCAACTGCACCAGCCAGTACCCCCAACCACCTGCGCACCCACACCTTTCACGGCCTGGCCCCTGGCCCGGCGCTTTTGGTGCTGGGCGCTGTGCATGGCAATGAGGTTAGCGGCACGCACGCCATCATGCAACTACTGCAAGACATTGATGCGGGCAGTGTGACGATTGAACGCGGCTCGGTCACGTTTGTGCCGATCACCAACCCGCTGGCGCACCAGCTCAAACGGCGTTTTGGTGACCGCAACTTGAACCGCAACATGGCGCCGAGTGCGATTCCGCAAGACTTTGAAGACAGACTGGCCAATGTGCTGTGCCCACTGCTGGATGCGCATGACGTGCTGCTGGACTTGCATTCGTTTCACACCGGCGGCGCGCCGTTTGTGATGATTGGCCCACAAAACAACACGGGCACGCTGGAGCCGTTTGCGTTGGCTCTTGAGGAAATGCAGTTGGCTTTGCACACCGGCGCACCGCGCATTGTTGAGGGCTGGCTGGACACCTATGCACGCGGGGTGCAGCGGCGTGCTGCCAGCGCACTTGAAAACATCAACACACGCTCACAAACGCTGGTGACGAACCCGAATTATGGTGTCGGTACCACCGAATACATGCGTGCCCGCGGCGGCTACGCAGTCACGCTTGAATGTGGCCAGCACGATGACCCGGCGGGCGTAGGCGTGGCACGTCACGCTATTTTGCAAACGCTGGCCTTGCTTGGCATCTCCACCGCCCAGCCCGTACCGCCGATTGCTGTGCCGGAAATTTTGCGACTGATTGACGTAACCGACAAGGCGCATGCGGGCGACACTTTTACGCGTGAATGGCGCAGTTTTGACGCGGTGAAGTCAGACGACGTGATTGGCGTGCGGCACGGCGGGGTTGAGGTCAAGGCGCAAGGCGACGGCTTTGTGGTGTTCCCCAACCCGCGCGGCGAAGTTGGGCAGGAATGGTTTTATTTTGCGCAGAAGCGGGTTTAGAACGGGTTTCTTCGTCTGGAACAGGCTGCTTTTAGGTATCAAATACGGCTGCAACCTTATGAGAACGGGCGCAAGCAGCTATTAAAATCATATCAATCTTAAGCACTTCGACAGCAGCCTGTTGAATGTTGCATGGCAAGGCGGCAACCAACCCTAATACCCGTGGCTGGCAAGGGTTTCGGGGCTTTTTGCGCTACACGCCTTCAATGATCCGGATGTCCCGATCCGCGCCGTCACCCAGCGCGGCTAAAGCTGCCTGGTAGGCTGGGCTGTCGTGTGCTGCGGTGGCTTGCAGAACACTGTCAAACTCGATCAGGACGGTGCGCTCCTTCAACCCGAGTTCATAGGCCATGGACGGCACACCGCGCGCCAAAAATCGACCACCTGCTGCAGTGAGTGCCGGGCCCGCAAGCGTTGCATAAGCGGCGAGCTTTTCGGCATTTTTTACTACGCGGTAGGTGCTGACCCAATAGGCTTTGGACATTTTTTCTTCCTTATCGATTTGAGGTGGTTGTTGTAACTATTGCAAAACTAGGGGGTTGGTTTCTTGGCTACCAACGTTCGACATGGAGGACCGAAAGATGCAGCCTTTTAGGCATCCCCACGATGGAAGGGTTAGGAGTCACCTGCTCAACTTCGGGCAAGAAACTCTTCGTGGAGATGCACGAATATCTTCAAACGATCCTCTAGGTCAGGGAACTTCTTTGCGATTTCGTCACCTGCTTCACCCAACGCGTGTAAGAAGAAGAGTTTTAGCGTTTTCATTGTCAATTGGGCTAGGGTTGATAGCAGTTGTGGCCTAGGACGATGCCATTCCAGATCTGCCCGGAATCCATCATCATCAACATCAAGGTGGTACTCAAGGAGGTCTTGCCAATTACCGTGCACGGAGTGAGAAGGTCCGGCAAACGCCCCTAGGTAA
>ENA-OFCE01000120-OFCE01000120.1-metagenomes-genome-assembly--contig:-NODE-120-length-60677-cov-7.081752_pt1 | contig 60677 bp, 64 predicted proteins | sample MGYA00153388_OFCE01 | MGnify analysis MGYA00153388
TTGCCGGGGGAAACTCTGCCGAATGAACATGGTTCCCCCGGCGCTGCATTGCCCGCTCCAGAGGCATACTCAAAAAGGCCCAAAAGGAATACCCTCGTAAACAACACCTCTCTAAAGGCTATTCTAAAGGCTATTCTAAAGCCAGCTCTGCGGCCTTGACTCTCGCCACTTCATACACCCTCTGCAGCGGCACCCCTGCTCTCCGGGCAATCTCCGCGCAATCCTCATACTCCGGTGCCACCTTGATAATATCCCCAAAACTAGCCACCTTAACACGAACCTGGCCCCAATCCGTAGCTACCGTCACAAACCGTCGCTCCATACAATGCCGGGTCGCCACCGTCCTTCTTATCCCTAACGTAGTCGTCTCCCGCAGCAAAATATCCACAAGCCGCTCTTCATCTTCCACTGCAGCCAACACCGACAGCATCACTGCCGGGCGGTTCTTCTTCATATAGATGGGAGTGTGGAATACATCCAGTGCCCTGTTTTCCAAAAGCTTCTCCATTACATACCCCAGTACTTCCGGATTCATATTGTCAATATTGGTTTCCAGAACGACGATTTCTCCGGGAGCCTGTGTTTTTTCAGCCATGGTTCCAAGCATGACGCGCAGGGCGTTAAACCCGCCTGTTTCCCTTTTTCCCATACCATATCCAACGCTTTTAACATCCATTACCGGCATTTTACCAAATTCTGCTGCAAGACATTTTATAATTCCCATACCCGTGGGTGTTACCAGTTCCGTATTAATATCCGTCTGTACCAACGGTATTCCGCTTCCTGCCAGCATTTCCATCACCGCAGGTACGGGAACCGGAATAGTTCCATGCTGGCATTTGATAAATCCATGACCGTCATGCAAAGCAGAGGAATATACCTTCTCAACGCCCAGCAATTCAAGACATATGGCAATTCCTACGATGTCTACAATCGAATCAACCGCTCCTACCTCGTGAAAATGCACTTCATGGATCTCTTTATTATGTACTTTCGCTTCCGCTTTGGCGATTTCACGGAAAACCTTTTTACTGAAGTCCTTTACAGACTGCTTGATGCTACTTTCATCAATCAGGCTTTCAATATCCAGAAGGTTTCTCGCTTCATGATGGTGGTCATGTCCATGATGGGAATGCTCCTGCGGGTGTTTATGCTCGTGATGACCGTCATGATTATGTTGATGATGATGGTCGTGATGATGATGGTGTTCGTGGTCCTCCTTATTTTTCTCCTGAACGGGGTGTGCCTCTGCATCCGTCCCATCCTCCAGTACCACTTTCACGTCCGTCCCAATGATTCCATTTTTGGATTTCCTGTCAATCAGGACATTATATCCGGTAAGTTTCAGCTTTTCCAACTCTTTACGGAAAAGCGCTTCATCAATTCCCAAATCCAATAAAGCTGCCAGAGCCATATCTCCACTGATCCCGGAGAAGCAGTCGAAGTATAAAACGTTCATATAGTTTCCTCCATCACTTATTATTTAAGATTTGACCCTCCTATTGTCCCTGTTACACTATGAATCACTCCAAAATTCCATAAAATACTGACTTAACAGCACTTGGGAGCCTCCCCCTCATCCCCTAGCCCCTTCTATCAACATTGGAAAGGGGAAATTCAGGTCTTTTCCATTCTCTCCCTCTACCAATTTTGCTATGCATTACCCACAAGTCATGGGGGTCTAGAGAGAGAAGGGTTTAGAGTTTCATAATAATTACCATTAAGCTTTCAACCCTCATCCCTTAATCCCTTCTCCCGAGCTCGGGAGAAGGGAGATATACGAACAAATGGGAAATTTAGCACAAAAAATTATATCGTTTTTCATTAAAGTACCTTTATAGGAATACCCTTCCTGCCCTCTACCGAGTCCGGGAGAGGGCAGATAGATGGGTGAGGGTTGATTCCCAATCTTTTTCCAACGATGTGGGTAATGCATAGACCAATTTTGGGAGAGGGAGTTAGAGGGTGAGGGTTAAAGACCGCTTTAACGCATTCCTTCCATTTTAAAACCAGGAGAGTCCCCATTTACACAAAAAGCGTTCCTCCCCTTTTGCTCACCCCTCAAAAAGCAACGCAAACTGCGTTGCCATTACCAGCAACCGGGAACAAGGAACGCTTTTTCTACCATTTCTACTACAGTCTGTTGATAGTACTGGCCAAATACCCAGCACCAAACCCGTTGTCGATATTTACAACACCGATACCGCTGGCGCAGCTGTTAAGCATGGTGAGCAGGGCTGACAAGCCGCCAAAGTTTGCTCCGTAACCTACACTGGTGGGAACGGCAATGACCGGTTTATCCACCATACCACCGACTACACTGGCCAAAGCTCCTTCCATTCCTGCAACTACGATAAGCACATTGGCTTTCATCAGTGCATCGGCATTTGCCAGAAGTCTGTGAATACCCGCTACACCTACATCATAGATCCTGTTCACCTTGTTTCCCAGAGCTTCCGCAGTTACAGCCGCCTCTTCCGCCACCGGAATATCCGAGGTACCGGCTGTAACCACCGCAATTACCTTATCCGTTACCTGAACCTCTCTTCTCTTGACCACTACAATTCGTGCCATTTCGTAGTATACCGCATCCTCCGTTACTTCACGGATACCCTCGTATACCTCTTTCCCTGCACGGGTTGCCAGAATGTTATTATTCTTTTCCATCAGGCGCTCAACTATGCCTTTGATTTGCTCCACTGTTTTACCCTGACAATAAATCACTTCCGGATAACCGTTTCGAAGCTTTCGATGATGATCCACCTTGGCATAACCCAAATCTTCAAAAGGAAGCTTTTTCAATTCGGTTAAAGCGTCATCAACTTTCACGTCTCCACTCTTTACATTTTCCAACAGCCGCTTTAAGCTTTCAGAATCCACCCTACCGCACTCCCTTCTCTGTTATTTTCCAAGAATCACTTCATTCATACTACCGGTCCGGTATCCTTTCAGGTCAAGAGCCGTATAGGAGAAGCCGATCTCCTTGAACTTCCCGCCTACCTTGTCCATCAAATCCGTATCAAAAAATTTGTTCCTGTCGGAAGCAGGGACTTCGATTCTGGCTACATCGCCATGATGCCTTACCCGCACCTGCCTGAAACCCAAATCCAGCAGATACTGCTCTGCCTTATCCACCATTTCCAGCTTTTCCTTTGTAATATCATGTCCGTAGGGAAATCTGGAAGCCAGACAGGCAAAAGCCGGCTTATCCCACGTCGGAAGTCCCATTTCCTTTGAAAGAATGCGGATATCTTCCTTTGTCATTCCTGCTTCCCTTAAGGGGCTTACCACTTCCAGTTCACTGGTAGCCTGCATTCCAGGTCTGTAATCTCCGAGGTCATCTACATTGGAACCATCTGCCATATAGCTTATACCATGTTCCTTTGCCACTTCCTGCACTTTTGTAAACAATTCCTTTTTACAGAAATAGCACCGGTTCACGGGATTTTTTGAAAATCCGTCAATTTCAAGCTCTTCAGAAACAATCACGATCTGATTGGCTCCGATCTGCTGTGCAAAGTCAACCGATTGTTTAAACTCTCTTTCAGGGTATGTAGAACTACGCGCTGTGATAGCCAGAACTTTCTCTCCCAGCACTTCATGGGCTACTTTGAGCAGAAATGTACTATCAACTCCACCGGAATACGCAATGGCCAGATTGCCCATTTTTCTTATGTTTTCCTTAAGGTTATTCAACTTTTCGTGAACTTGCATATAAATCCCCCTTCTTACATTCTAATGCTCCTAAATAAAATATTATTCAAGCATTATTTGATCCATTTGTGTGGAACGCAAAACAATAAAAGTACACTGATAGGATTACTACTTGTATTTCATAATACCATATTTTATAAAACAATATAAGACCTTTACTATGTAAAATTATTATACAAATATTTCACTTGTTTTACATGTGTTTTACATATGTTGAGCAATTTTTCCACTTTTGATATGATAAGCAGGTAATATATTCTACATTTTTCGCAGGAGATTTTGCTATGAAAAAAACAGCCACAGCAGTTATTTTACTTCTATTCATACTAATAAGTCCATTTTATGGCTATTCCGGTTCTGTAGCTATACATGCCGAGGGTACTTCCTACGCGAATGCTGATTTTATGTATACAGTAACCCTTCCCGGCTCTATGGAAATAGAGAAATACCCGGATTCATCGGACCCTGTGCTGAAACTCTCTGCACCCGCTTCCGGCCTTAATGCGGCAATAAGCTGCGAACGCATTGACGAAGCTGCATTTGAAAGTGTCAGAGAATACCTTGACGATAAATCCGCACCGGATCGTGTGGTTTTCGACGAGATCGTCAATATAAAAAACAGTTATCTTAGTGCATTGGAACATACTTATCAGAACCAGTTTCTGTACGGTACCCTCATAGGGACTGGAAAGGAATCAAATTTCAAACTTTTCAAGCAAAGCACCGAAAAACTATTCGGCGTAGAATCTACTGCAGCACTGTATAATATTGTTGCCTATGATACACACACAGTCAATGAGGCAACGTATCTCAGCATCGTTGTACCTTCCTTTGAAAACAGAACAATCTATACGTTTCTCTTTATGGTAAAAAAAGGGCAGCTGGATGGTGAAACCATCGCTTCCATCTCTGATATTCTGAAAGCAACGAAAATATCAAATCTGGAAAAACAGGTGCAGCCCCCGGAGACCGTACTGGATGCTACTGCTGCTAAAAAAGCCAATGAAGGAATATTTTCAGCTTTAGGAAAGTCTGATACGGACCATGAATTACTTATAAATATTTCAATGGGTTATCTACTGCAATACCCCAGTACATTTATACCTTATAAAACCAACAGTTTTATGAATTCCTTACAGTTTAACAGCTTTAAAATCGATCCCTTTACAGTGTTTTCCATTCAGGCCGAAAAGGTCGAAAAAGGATATAACGCCATTCAGGATAAAATTAACGCAGTACCCCTTACAGGCGGCCAGGGTGCCCGCATTGTCAATGGAGGTGTAAAAAACCTGGCGGGCAAAAGCTACATATATATCGACTACGAAACAGAGAAAGACAAGGATAAACAATACGCTACGGAATTCTATATCCAAAAGGATTCTATGTTGTATACGCTGAAATTGGTATCCATGAATACGCCCATCGCTCCGGAAGCCATGCGTGAATTTGTCCGGATCAGTGAATCCGTGGAATTGTTTACTCCCGTTGTTAGGCCTCCCATGCTCCAAACCTACATGAATTGGTACAAAGATTCACAGGAAGGATACCAATTTACATTTCCTAGCAACTGGAAGTTATCCGTAATTACGGATCCTTCTTCCGCAAAGGAAACCCTTTCGCTGAAGAACCCCGCTATGTCTTCACCGCTGCAGATTACAGTTCAGCAGGAAGAACTTAAGGCGGACTTACAGTACAATGATCTTGTAAACCTTACGGAAGCAGCAACAAAGGAATACGAGTCGTATTTTCATTCCAGCTCGTTTCCCTATGAAAATTACCCGCATACTTTGATTGCCAGTACCTTTAACCGCACCGACAATTACGTCAAAGTAATCCGGCTTATCAATTACCTGGATGAGAACCAGCGTCAGCATTTTTGTTTTTCCATCAACCTGATCCAGGGAACAAAGGTCCATACTTTGTTTGTGGATCTGAACGAATATGGCCTGGCTGGAGGACAGACACTGGATACGAATCTTCTTCCCGTTATTAACACCATCGCAGAATCCTTTTCCCTGAAAAAATAAAAAAACAGGAAGCCTTTACGCTTCCTGTTTTTTGTTTATAAGACTTGATAAATAGGAGTTGATAAATCCATCCAACTCACCGTCCATGACTGCATTTACATTGCCTTCTTCGTAGTTGGTACGATGGTCCTTCACCAGCGTATAGGGACAGAATACATAGGATCGGATCTGGCTTCCCCAGGCGATATCCATCTGGACACCTTTCAAGTCCTCGATCTTCTCCTTCTGTTCCCGTTCCTTCAATTCCAGCAGTTTCGCCTTCAGCATCTTCATACAGGTATCCCTGTTCTGATGCTGTGACCGCTCCGTCTGGCAGGCTACAACGATTCCCGTCGGTATATGCGTGATTCTCACAGCGGACTCCGTCTTATTAATATGCTGTCCGCCCGCTCCACTCGCACGAAACGTATCCGTTTTCAAATCATCCGGACTTATTTCCACCTCAATGTCATCATCCAGCTCCGGCATTACATCCGAGGACGCAAAGGAGGTGTGCCGCCTTCCTGAAGAATCAAAGGGAGAAATTCTTACAAGCCTGTGTACCCCTTTTTCTGCTTTGAGATACCCATAGGCATTCTCTCCAATCACCTGTATCGTAACACTTTTTACCCCTGCTTCTTCTCCATCAAGGTAATCCAGAATTTTTACAGTGAACCCTCTCGCTTCTCCCCAACGAGTATACATACGAAGCAGCATTTGTACCCAGTCCTGTGCTTCCGTTCCTCCTGCACCGGCGTGCAGTGTCAGAATCGCGTTATTTTTATCATATTGTCCCGTGAGAAGTGTTTCCAGTCTCAGTTTTTGGAAGTCGCCCTCAAGCTTCTTCAGCCCTTCCGCTACCTCCGGTATGATACTTTCCTCTCCTTCTTCCAGGCCCAGCTGATTCAACGTAAATATGTCTTCCCACTGGCTTTCCAAACTTTCAAACTTCTCCAGCTTGGTTTTTAAGGCTTTTGTCCTTTGCAGAATTTTCTGGGACTTCTCCATGTCGTTCCAGAAACTCGGCTCTGACGCCTTCTGCTCAAGCTCATCAATTTCGTCCCTCAATCTAGGGATGTCAAAGGGACTCCCTCATTTCGTCCAATTGGCCCTTCATGGCATCAATTTGAATTTTAAATTGTTCCAATTCCAGCACTTCTATCAACCCTTTCACTAATAAAAATTAAGAATTAAGAATGAAGAATCCATCACCGTTCATTCCAAATTCTCAAACACATATTATTGTACATTACTCTGCCTGTAATGTCCACTACAGATTAAATTTGTTATCTTTTTCCAATTTCATAAGCAGTGATAATGGCTTCCGCCAATGCCTTCATGGACATTCTCGCATCCATGCTTTTTCTTCTCATTCTTTCATAAGCCTCGCTCTCATCCAGACCGTCTCTCTGCATTAAAATCCACTTTGCCCGGTCCACCAGTTTTCTGGTTTCCAGGTTCTCCGTCATTTCTTTCAGTTTTTTGTTCAAATCGGAAATCCTTTTATAATTCACAAGAGCCAGTTCCACGGTATGCAGAAGAAGCTCTCTACTCAATGGTTTTGGGCAGTAAACTATGGATTTGGACTTTTCAAACAGATTGGACATCTCCAATTCCTTGCTGTCTCCTAGTACGATACAGGTGCACATCATCTCATCATCAATAGTTTCAACAGCAAGCCGCAAATCCCTTAGCTGCATATTGAGGTCAACCACTACAATATCCGGGCTGTAACTCCTTACCAAACGTATAAGGGAAACACCGTCACTACAATTTCCCAGAAATATATATCCCCGGGGATTCAATATATTTCGGATTGCAATTTGTACGGAGTTATCCGAAGTTGCTATTACATATTTTTCGCCCGCCATTGGCCAATCTCCTTCCGATATACTGCCTGAAAAACACCTGACTAAAAAAGCCTTCCACTAAAGAATAGAGTTTCCCCAGTAAAAGACTTCGTTGTCTTAAGCAAATATATATATAGTATAGTTAAAGTATAGCAGGTTTTATTAATTTTTAAAAGACGTTCTTCCAACAATTTATTCTCAACACCTCATTTTTTGCAGGATTAACTTGTTTAAATTGCATAAATCCATTATGAATTCAAAATTTCTTCCTTAATATATTACATAACAATACAACGGAAGCTGATTCAAAAAAGGAATAAATATTTTTTTGAATAATTTCGATTTAACTATTGCATTTCTCTACAAATGCTGCTATACTAATAACTAACAATGAAGTAGATAAGTAAAGGTGCTTATTGGAGTTTGTTAATTAACTACAATAATGCGCCTTTTTTGTATTCTTGAATCCCGCCGAAGTGATTCATATGTTGGAGCTCCATCAAATGTTTTCATTCAATTTCTTATTATTTTAATTTGCCACCTAAACTTATAACCTTATTCGATATGGAGGAGTGAAACTATGACTAAAAAAATGACTTCCTGGTTTTTAGCCTTATTTATTATTCTTTGTATGCCTGTTATGGCTTTTGCTGAGGGCACCCCTACAGTGGATTCGGGTGATACTACTTTTGTAATGATCGCAGCTGCTCTTGTATTCTTTATGACCCCAGGTTTGGCTCTATTCTATGGCGGTATGGTCAGAAAAAAGAATGTTTTGAACACAATGATGAATTCCTTTATTATTATCGGTTTGATTTCTTTACAATGGATTATAGTAGGTTATACCCTCGCATTCGGCCCTGATAAATTCGGAATTTTCGGAGGATTTGATTTCCTGGGCTTTAATGGTGTAGGTGCAACCCCCAATGCAGACTATGCGGGTACCATCCCCCATGCTGCCTTTGCCGTATATCAGATGATGTTTGCCATCATTACTCCGGCGCTGATTACCGGTGCCTTTGCTGAAAGAATGCGCTTCCCGGCGTTCCTGATATTTACCCTGCTTTGGGCTACTCTGGTTTATGATCCTCTCGCACACATGGTATGGGGTGTTGGTGGTTTCCTGAGAACACTCGGTGCTCTTGACTTTGCCGGCGGTAATGTAGTTCATATCAGTTCCGGTATTGCAGGACTTGTAGCTGCCTTTGTCATTGGAAAACGTAAAGGGTATAAGACAGTTCCTATGATTCCGCATAATATTCCTTTTGTTTTGATTGGTGCCGCCATCCTCTGGTTCGGCTGGTTTGGTTTCAATGCCGGTAGTGCATTGAGCGCAGGAGGCTTGGCTGTAAATGCGTTCCTCGTAACCAATACCTCCGCCGCGGCTGCACTTCTCTCCTGGGTTGTAGTTGAGTGGGTGCATCACGGAAAGCCAACCTTGCTGGGAGCTGCAACCGGAGCTGTAGTGGGCCTGGTTGCGATTACACCTGCTGCGGGTTTTGTTACACCGCTATCTGCCATTGTTATCGGTCTATTGGTTAGTCCTATTTGCTACTTCGGAATCACCGTTATCAAGGCCAAATTCGGTTATGATGATTCACTGGATGCCTTCGGATGCCATGGGATCGGGGGTATATGGGGCGCTCTTGCAACAGGTTTATTTGCAACCAAGAGTGTAAATGAAGCCGGCGCCGATGGTTTATTCTATGGAAATGCATCCCTCTTTGGGATTCAGGCATTAAGCGTAGTCATCACCATCGCAATATCCGCCGTATTAACTTTCGTAATTCTGAAAGGAATTTCTCTCTTCACTCCACTGCGTGTAAGCGAAAAAGACGAGGAAGAAGGCCTGGATACTGCACAACATGGGGAAGATGCATACCCCGACTTTTCCACACAGGAAGGAATTGCACTGTAAGTAAGTCGTTTGTTATAATGGGTTTAAAAGGCATTACCAAATAAAGGAGATGATATCCTATGAAAAAAATTGAAGCTGTAATTCGTCCTGGAAAACTGGAAGAAATCAAGGATGCTCTTAATAAGTTTGACGTGCACGGTTTGACTGTAAGCCAGGTTATGGGCTGCGGTCACCAAAAGGGGCGTAAGGAGTTCTATCGCGGTACGGAAGTCACGTTAAACCTTCTTCCCAAAATCAAAATCGAAGTTGTGGTTAAAGACTCCAGTGTTGAAGACGTTATCCGCCTTATATCGGAAGAAGCCAGGACAGGTGAAGTCGGTGACGGAAAAATATTTATTTATAACATAGAAGATGTTGTCCGGATTCGGACAGGAGAAAGAGGCGAAAATGCAATCTAGGTTTTGAGTAAAATTTCTTCTATCTCTCATAAAAAAAGCTGTTGATAAACCAAATGGTTTATCAACAGCTTTTTCTGTAAAGAGTGAAATATAGTCAGGCCAGTTCTTTCTGCCCGTTGGTTTTTAATTTCATGTATACATAACAGGGAATTCCTAAAAGGAAGAGCAAAAATCCGTACATGACTGTTTCCGCTCCGGATCCATACACAGTCCATACTGCATAGGCAAACCCTAGCAAGGGTACTATGGAGGACTTTATCATTCTCCATGCATTGAAACGCTGGTCCCTCTTTACCAATAAGATAATTTCCGCCGCCGCTGTAAAAGCGTACACAGGCAAAAACGAAAGAGTCGCAAGAAGTACGATAAAGTTAAAAGCTGACAACAGGGATTTGGATTCCGTATAGTTCATGAAAAGCAAGAGGTTAACGAGAACAGATCCAATAATCAGAGAAACATACGGGGTTTTAAACCGGGGATGTACTTTTCCGAAAACGGCAGGAAAAATTCCATCCTCGCCCGCTGCGAAAGCCACACGTGCTGTTGAAAGCAGCCACCCTACCGTCGTACCCAAGATGCTCAGTACGGCTCCGATCATAATCACTTTTGAAATTCCCGAACCTACGAACATGGAAAATATATCGACAATGGGGGATTTGCTCTGTGCCAGTTGTTCCTGAGGAACAGCACCCATAGATACAAAGCTTATGCACATATACATAGCCATAGCAATGCAAATTCCGAAAATAGTACTGAGCTTTACATTCCTCTCAGGGTTTTTGATTTCCCCTGCTGTTACCGAAGCACTTTCAAGTCCGACAAAAGCCCACAAGGTGGAAGTTGCTGCGGCGTTGAGCGTTCCGATTCCTTTTCCCTCCGGAAAAAGCGGTCTCAGGTTATTGATATCAAAATGGAGGGCCGCAATAATAATAAAGGCCAAAAACAGCAAAAGTTCAAAAATGGTTATGGTTGTTTGAATTTCACCGGCTCTTCTTACTCCGACAATGTTGATGATGGTAAATATCCATAAGACCGCACTGGAGAAAAGGAATGAGTACAGGTGATTATCACTGATAGCTGGAAATAATGCTCCGGCGTAACTTGTAACTGCAACGATAACAGCCGCATTTCCAATCCATGAACCATTCCAGTAAAGCCATGCATTCATGAATCCCATAAAATCCCCGAATGCCAGTTTTGAATATTCATAAGGACCACCTGTTTTAGGTATCTTTGACCCCAGTTTTCCAAATGAAAGCGCTAAAAAAATCGAACCGATCCCCGTAATGAGCCAAGCAAGCATGGTAGATCCCGGGCCGGCCTTTGAAGCCAATGTGGCTGGAAGCATAAAAATACCGGAGCCCATCATATTTCCCGTTACCAAAGCTGTTGCAATGATGAGTCCGATATCTTTCTTTAGATTTGCTCCCTTCTCCATTAAAAATTCCCCCTAATACTTATTTTTTTTGCGGCATAGGGCCACAATCAAATAGTGTAGCACAAGCATAATTTCATGTCAATATATGGCGATTATTGTAAAGTACCCTTGCAAAAAACAAAAAACAGGGGAACAGGGACTGCGTTTTAGTGCCAAAACACAATCCTTGTTCCCCTGGAATATAGTCAAACTATAGTATGAATTTTCTTATGGCATGTGCTACACCGTCTTCATTATTGGAAACTGTAATAAAATCCGCCAATTCCTTAACAAAGGATTCACCATTTTCCATTACTACACTTAAACCCGCATATTCAAGCATGGATATATCATTTTCATTATCCCCAATGGCCATGGTTTCTTCTCTTCGGATGCCCAGCTTCTCAGCCAGGAATTTAAGCGCAGCGCCCTTACCCACTCCGGCATTTACCACTTCAAAATTATCGTGGCCGGAACTCACTACAGTGACACCCGCAATTTGTTCAACCAATTTTCTTATGCGGAACAGCTTCTCATTTTCCTTACAGATCACGACAAATTTTGCAACCGGCGTTGGAATTTCATCCAGCAGCGTTTTCATGCTCTCAACAATTTGAATATCAATCCTGTCTTCTTCAGGCAGTTCCTGATTTCTTTCCCAATAGAAAAGAGAGGAATAGTCCAGTTTTTCCGTATACATGGTATCGCCAATATATGCATGGAAGTAAATATCCTCCTGATGGCAGATATCGATGATCCTCCAGGAGTCCTCTTTATTCAGCGTGCTGGTATACAAAAGCTCTTCCGTTTCCAAATCCTTTATAATAGCCCCATTGCAGGCGATCAACGGCCCATTGGTCCCGATTTCCAGGGCAAATATCCTGGCACCGGAGAAAATTCTTCCGGAACAGACCACAATCTTTACCCCCTTTTCCATCGCCAGCCTGAGTGTATTTTTATTCTCATCGGAAATTCGTTTTCCTGAATTCAACAGTGTACCATCAAGATCAATTGCAACTAATTTGTACATAATGTCTCCTAACTATAGTCCCTTTATAAACCTTTCGATCCGTTTCAGTGCTTCCATTATATTCTCCATGGAAGATGCATAGCAAGCCCTCACAAACCCCTCGCCACAAGCTCCAAAGGCTGTTCCCGGAATTACCAGCACCTTCTCGGTCATAAGTAGCTTCTCACAAAATTCATCCGATGTCAAGCCCGTATTCCGAATACAAGGGAAAACATAAAATGCTCCCAAAGGCTCGAAGCAATCAAGTCCCAGCTTTCTAAAACCATTCACCAGCAGGCGCCTTCTCCGGTTATACTCACGGACCATCTCATCTACGTCATCATCACTGTTCCTCAATGCCTCCATCGCAGCATACTGTGCCGTAGAGGGTGCACACATAATGGCATACTGGTGAATCTTCTTCATGGCATCGATCATAACGGGATGCCCACAGGCATATCCCAGCCTCCACCCTGTCATGGCAAAGGATTTTGAAAAACCGTTGATAACAATGGTTTTATCCGTAAGCTCCGGAAAACTGGCAATAGAAACATGTTTCCCCTCATACGTAAGCTCCGCATAAATCTCATCGGATATAACTATCAGGTCTTTATCCTTCAGCACCTCTACAATAGCCGCCAGTTCCTCCCGGTTCATTACCGCTCCGGTGGGATTGTTCGGGTAGGGAATGATGACGACTTTGGTTCTTGGCGTTATGGCTTGTTCAAGGAGCTCGGGAGTCAGCTTGAACTGGTCCTCCGCCCGCAAATTGATGGATACGGGGGTCGCCCCTGTAAAGGCAGTACAACCTTTGTAGGCAACAAAGCTGGGTTCAGGAATCACGACCTCATCGCCAGGGCCTACAAGCGCCCGAAGCGCAATATCAATCCCTTCACTTCCGCCCACCGTCACAAGAATCTGGCTCTTCGGATCGTACTCCAGGGCATATTTTCTCTTCAGGTATACGGCAATTTCCTCCCGCAGTTCTATAAAGCCTGCATTGGAAGAATAATGAGTATGCCCTTTTTCCAGGGAATATATGCCCGCTTCCCGTATATTCCAGGGCGTAACAAAGTCGGGTTCTCCAATCCCCAGGGAAATGGCATCCTTCATCTCGTTAATGAGGTCAAAATACTTACGAATTCCGGAAGGAGGCACATCCTTTATTTTTTGAGAAATCATATCCTCTATTCTCATATAAATATAGCCTCCCTGTCATCCCTGGGCTTTTCTTCAAAAATTGTTCCCTTATCCTTGTACTTTTTCAACACGAAGTGCGTAGCGGTACTGAGGACGGATTCCAAGGGTGCCAGCTTTTCTGCAACGAAAAGTGCAACTTCCTTCATGGTTTTTCCTTCGATGATAACCGTCAGGTCAAAGCCTCCGGACATCAGGTAGCAGGCTTTCACCTCAGGAAACCTGTAGATTCTCTCTGCAACCTTATCAAAGCCTTCGCCTCTTTGCGGAGTCACCTTTACCTCAATCAGGGCAGTGACGCTTTCCTTATCCGTATTATCCCAGTTTACCAGTGTTGTGTAGCCTACTATGGTATTGTCGGCTTCATACTTTTTTATGGCCGCAGCTACTTCCTCAACACTTTTGCCCGTCATAACAGCAATCTGCTCCTCGCTGTACCTGCTGTTCTTCTCCAAAATCTCTAAAATCTCGTCCATAAATATCCTCTCCCTTATCTAACTATATACAACCGGATTGGCAACTGCTGATTTGGGCGTCGTACAGCCAACGGTTCCGGGGCTTTACGAGGCACGAATCAGCTAAGTTTCATCCGAATTTGTACAAAACCAGTGATTGATTTGTAAAAAAGAACAAAGGTGGCTTTGCCACTTTTGTTTGCGCATGTGCCTTTCCAAAGTATGAGGAAAAGCTGGCACGCGCATAAATTCAATGTTTTTTTATTGTCTAGGAAAGAGAATTTTCCTAGACAATAAAAAAACTCCTTCATCCCTGGAAAGGGACGAAAGAGTTATTCGCGGTACCACCCTGTTTAGTGCCTCCATGGCACTCACTTTATAGGAACACAATGGTATACTACTGCATTCCATTCCCCTGTAACGTGAGGACACGTCTGCCTCTACTTTGAGAACCGATAAACGGTATCATTTCTCAAGGAGAAACTCAAGGGCTGCATTCCACAAGGTCTACTGCCGACCTTCCACCATTTGCCGGCTCGCTGCAAGTTTTCCAATATGTACTCTTCCCTGTCATCATCTTTGCGCACAATTTTTATTGTTAATTATAAATTATACTAAAAAAGAAGATAAAGCACAATATGGATTTTTTATTTTCTTCAATTATAATTCAGAGGTGCAGTGGGATACCCTTACTGGCTGCTTCAGCGGCCAAATAAAAGTGTTCCTTCCCCGAGAAGGGGTTTGGAGATGAGCACATGTAAATTAAAGCTTATTTTGCCCGACCACTTGCCCTTTCTGCTTAAAGTCATGGTATAATAGGTACAAAAAACTATTTGTGAGGTGCATAGTATTTGAGTGCTGCAGATTATATAGATCTTGCCATGAAACTTGGCGCGGACCACGCCGTAGCCTTTCGAATCGAGGACATTGAATTTGACTCCAGAACCCTGTTAAAGTGTATGTTTGGATGCGGTGACTGGGGAAAGGGACACACTTGCCCCTCAAGGCCCAACTCCTTGAAGCCCTGGGAATACGAGCAAATATTCAAAAAGTACGCCCGAGGCATCATCATCCATTCCACCAGTAAGAAAGTCTCCCAGGATATATCCTTTGAGGTGGAAAGACAAGCCTTCATGGATGGGTATTATATGGCGTTCTCCCTGAGTGACTGTACCTGCTGCAAAGAATGTGCGGGTTTCAGGGAAAAGCCCTGCGTCAATCCGAGAAAGGCACGTCCGGCCTTTCACAGTGTCGGGATCGATGTTTTTAAGACAGTAAGAAAGTTCGGTCTTCCCATAGAAACTCTCAAGGAAAAAGGAGAACAGGAAAACTGGTTCTCTGCTGTCTTCATAGAATAATACAGCTCGGTCTCCCGGATTTTGTTGAAGCAGCAAAACCTAAAGCTCAAACAGGGAATACATCATGATGTATTTCCTGTTTTTTTCTCTCAAAGTCAACGTGGGCAATAATTTGACACTGATTGGTACAGGTGGTATTATCCTGTATAGAATAACATCTTATGTCTGGAGGTAATTCGAATGTCAAACGTTGATTTGCTTGCATATAGATGTACCAATTTATTATGGATGCTGATCCTTCTGTATGAAAAAGCAGAAATATCTGACAATGAATTTAAAAATCATACCAGCTTGAAAGCTATGTTTTTAAGAGATCATATGGACAGTATCGAAGATCCAACGATTAAAAAGAATTCGATAGTAATTCTGGATTATTATAAGACGTTGGTGGAAACGGATTCTCCTGTTACGCTTGCTTATAATACTCAAGTATAAATTGATCCAGTTCCTCACTTAAGGCAAGCACGTTCTCGGAGCTTAGCGGTTCAATAAGTAAAGTTCTATCCAGTTTTTCTCTTAGCTTCTGTATTTCACAATTCATGTAACTTTCACCCTTGTTTTATTTAGTCCGACAGATTAGAATTTTACATTATTTTACACGCAGTTTCAATAAATTATTTAAATATTTTTATTTTTTATATAGAATCACCAAATTTTATATATTTTTTTCAATGAAATGAATTCTCTTTTTATTGATTATTACATAACTTCTCGATTTCCTGTAATTCGCTGATAAACCGCGCCAGCATCGCCAAAGGGATATCAACCTTTCGCCGGCTTGAATCCGGGTTCGCCATGTTGGCGATGGTAATATTCGTATCCCCCAATGTATACTCGATTGTATGGCCCATCAGTGTTCTAGGCCTCAGCAACCCCTTGCATTCCATATAATCCTTCATTGCTTCATCCCCTACTCCAGTAAAATCACCTGTTGAACACATGAAGTTTTATTTCCACTCATTACGGATATCGAACTTTAAGGTTGAACCTATTCCGCCCAAAGACCTCCCTATTCTCGGCTGTTTTTCGGCTCCGATTTAGTAAGGTGTAAAGTTCGCTATCTATAGTATGATCCGGATACAAGAAAATATTTACTGCATCTTTATTTATTAAAATTCCACATTTATCCACAATTGTTGATAGTATGTGCATAAATATGGAATTTATGGTTATACTTCCAAAAAGCAGTGCAACGAAGGACTGCTGTACGGTACCGTAACTAAAATCAGGCATACGCTTTGTGTGTCTGATTTTAGTTCTGCGTAAATTTACCCGAAGCAAAGAAAGAAACAACTTCTCTTTTCCGTTTCATAATTTTTCTACAAGGCTTATTCCATACTATGCACGTTCCAATGCGCTGATTTTCACCAGCTTTACTACTCCTGCGGCAATAAAGGCATATACCAGCATGGCAATGACTACCCCCGGCTCAAATACGTACCCTGCCGCTCCTACATTTCCGAAAATGTTAAAGAAGGGAGCTGCCAGAATGCTTGATACGGAATAGATAAAATCTACAAAAGCATTGCGAGGGTTGGCGGCCAATAGTTTAAAAAGCAGGCGGAACAGCAGCAATGCCTCTATTACACCCAATATATAATAAACTACATTTCTACTTCTGGTGTAAAGTAAATATCTTCCCCGTCTCTCATTTCTATCAAAATCGCCAGCTCCCACGTTTTCCGTTCTTTGAAGCAAAGGGTCCTCCCCACGGGTTCTGGGGTTTTGCTGCTCGTTCTCTTCCATGAATAATGCCTCCCGTTTGATACTGTTTTCCTTTATGCGTGGTGAAAATATAAAAGGATGAAACACTATTTTCACTCTTCTTACGGATAACGGACTTTAAAGCTGAATTTACTCCGCTGAAAGCCATCCCAACTGCCGGCTGTTTTCGGCTCCGATTTATTAAGGTGTAAAGTCCGTTATCTATAGTATTCGCAGGGTAACCGCATTTATTCACCTAAAGTAATAAGGCCGCTTTCCATACAGGTATTGAAATCAAATTTTTTTCGAACCCCTGAAAAATCAATTTCCATGGTTATTCTCCCATCTGCCGCCTCAAAGAGCGAAGTTACCATTCCCTTTCCAAAATGCCTGTGCTGCAATAAAGTACCTTCCGATAACAGCTCTGCCTTCTGTTTGTTCATCGCGCCCATGGCTTCGCTTATGAAAACCGATTTTTCAGCCTGTCTGCCATTTATGTACTGAGGACATATCAAAAACAGCTTCTCCCTGGCTCGTGTCATTCCCACATAGAAAAGGCGTCTTTCTTCCTCCATCCGTCCAGTGTCCTGTTCAGCGTCATTGTCTGCTTTTCTGCCGGGAATTTCGTCCTGGGCCATATCGACCATGAATACAAAGTCATACTCCAGTCCTTTGGCCGAATGAATAGTGGACAGGGTAATATGGCCCTCCTGCCTGTGTAAGGCAGCTTCTCCCAGAAGGCCCTCCAATTGGCGGATTCCCTGCAAAAACACAGGTATGAAGGGATAGGAAACTGCCAGTGTTTTCAGTGTGCCATACAAACCATAGATGTACTCAAAAGAGATCCCGCTGGCTTCACAGTATTCCTTTACGCTTTCAAAATATTTAAAATCATTCTCGATGTAGCTTAATGCCGCTGCCGTACTCATTCTGGCAAGTTTTCCGAACTCTTCCTTAATGCCCTCAATTCTGTTAAGCTGGAAAGATTTCAGATCCGGGAAGGTACGTATGTTATCAAGAACGGATTCCTTGACCTCCTGATTCAACGCATGCTCAACCATCGCCCTGGAGAGAAACCGGTTCATCCGGAAGCAAATCCTGGTAAAGGCTTCCACGTCCCTTTGATCCAGTGCAAATCGTAAGAAGGCCAAAATGTCAAGCACAGCCCAGTGACTGAAGAAAAAAAGCCGGTTTTGCTTCAGCCCGAACCGGATCTGATGGCGATGAAACGCATCCGCAAGAACAATGGAAGAAAGATTATTCCTGTACAGGATACCTACTGTCTTCCCCCTTTGTTTTTCTATCTCCCTTATCCGCTCTATCAGGCAGCTGATCTGGCTGTTCTCATCCCTGGGCTGGATGACCAGCGGGTCCTCCAGCGGCCCGTTCACTGCCGCATGCCTTTTATCATACCGGGTACAATTCCTTTTTATAAACCGGCTGCTGATGTCAACAATATTGCTGGCTGAACGGTAGTTATTCTCCATCCGGTAGAGCCTGCAGCCGGGAAACTCCTTCTCCACCGCCAGAATATGCCCCGGCTCTGCACCTCGAAAGCCGTAAATGCTTTGATCGTCATCGGCCACGATGAATATGTTGTTATGGGACCCCACCAGCAGTTTAACGATCTCAAACTGTATGGCTGACATATCCTGCCCTTCATCGACTTGAACATATTTGTATTGTTCCCTGTAAGCTTGCAAAACACCGGGAACCCGGTTCAATATACTATAGGCATAGGTCAGCATGTCATCAAAATCCACCAGGAAATTCTCTTTCTTGTATTCTTCATAAGCTTTATAAACCTGCGGGAATTTCCGGGTTGTGAATCGCGTACCTTCCAGTTCCTTTACCATGCTGTTTTTTACCAGGCTCAGTTCACTCAAGAGGGTCTCCAGTTCATCATCGCTAAGAGCCGTCTCATTGATCTTATAGTACAGATTCCTTATAATTTTCCGTTTGTTCTCCTCGGACTCGTCATTCCCTTCGATTCGCTTCAAACGTTTTCCCCGCATTTTTTCATAGTTCATCAGAACCTTGTTGCAGAAGCTGTGTATGGTAGAAAAGGGGACACTTCCCCTTATACTGCTCCCGAAAATCCGATGAAATCTTCCGGACATTTCGTTGCTGGCAGCCTTGTTAAAGGTGACAGTAAGTATATTCTCCGGCGAAATCCCCGCTTCCAGAACCAGATAGGCCGTTCTTGAAACAATGACTGTAGTTTTTCCCGAACCGGGCCCTGCCAGTACCAGCGCAGGACCCTCCAAATGCTTCACGGCCTCTTTTTGCTGCGGGTCCAGGCGAATACCATATTGTGTAGATAACCGATCAAAAAACACCCTTTTTTCCCCTTATATCGTACTTGATGTATCTACTCATAGTACCATAAAAGGGGGAAATGTCAACCTCACTCGGATTCTTACATGGTTCCTTTTTATATCATCCATTTCATAAATATTTATCCAGCAATACATGTAGGGGCAGGTTCTAAACCTGCCCACTCTATTTCCACCCTACGATTCATCATCGATGATGTTACCGAATACTGGGTAGGTTTAGAACCTACCCCTACAGCAATTCGCTACAAAAGATTCGCACTACCCCCGCTTCCCCTGGGAAGGCTTAACCTTGGGCATGGTAATGGCAAGGGTTCCATCCCTGTATTCGGCTCTGGCTTTATCGGCTTTTATATCCGCAGGCAGTTCAATGCTTTTTGTAAAGCCATCGCTGTGTTTTCCCTTTAGACAAGCCCCTTCACACCTTGCTGCGCCCTCCACTTTTGCCTCTCCTAAGATTTTTACGCTATTGATATCTACATATACATCCACATCTTCCATGGAGATACCCGGAATCTGCGCTTTAATAATGATGTCATGATTTGTTTGGTACAGATCCACCTTTGGGGAAGCCGCATCTTCATAAGCATTACCTGGCTGCTCTAAAAAATCATCCATAATTATTCATTTGCCGAAAGGTCCCGAAATAGATCCCTTCATTTTCCTCCATCCATTGATTTTACATTCAAGCCATCTCCTTTAGGTTATCCAATCCCATAAAAAATAATTTTGCATAATAAAAGACTGAAGGGTTGTCTCGGTCCCTCCAGTCTTCATTTTGCATGGCACTGAATTATTCAACCGTAATGGCACTTACGGGACATTGTGTCTCCGCTTCTCTGGCGCATTCGATCAAGGTATCCTCCAACTCGTTTTCAATGGCGGAAGCTGTTCCGTCATCCTCCATTCTGAAAACCCTGGGGCAAATTCCTTCGCAGAGGCCACAGCCAATGCAGGTGTTTTTATCAACAAAAGCTTTCATATCTCTCCCCTCCTGCTATCATTGTATCAACAGGAGAATAAGAAATATGTGACCCGGGTCACAATTTATGGGGTCGCTAAAAATTTCCCAATTTGGACGCCTAGCATAAAAAATAATGATCCCAGCACAATGGAGGCAGCGATATAAACCACCGCGTTGATTTCTTCACGCTTTTGAAAAAGGCTAAACCCTTCGTACATAAAGGTGGAGAAGGTAGTATAGGCTCCTAAAAATCCGTCTGCCAAAAGCAAATATCCATTGGTATTCAGCCCCAAACTGCTTATCCATCCCAGCAAAAAAGCTCCCGTTACATTAATCAAGAAAGTGCCCAGAGGAAACCCTTTCTTCCATCTTGCGGCCATCACTTTGCCCAGATAATATCTTGCAAGGCTTCCGCAGGCGCCACCAATGCCAACCAGCACCAAACTCATTTATTTCACCTCATTACCGATTCAGCCTGCCTGTTTCTTACCCCATGTAAGTATCTCCTCAGCCAGAACCGCTCCCAACCAGGCCGCCGACAGTCCCAAAGCAACAGAGAGGCTTACATAGGAAGCCGCCGCCAAGGATCTCCCTTGCAGTAAAAGATTTACAATCTCCTTGCATAAGGTGGAAAAGGTCGTATAGGCTCCCAGAAAGCCTGTAGCAATTCCCAGCTTCACGCCTTCATCAAAGTTTCTCCAGCCCGCTGCAAAGGTGACGAGCCATGCAAGCAGAAAGCTTCCGGAGACATTGATGATCAGCGTATCCCACGGAATTCCCCCTGTGCCCTCCAGCCAGTGTGCATCTTTTATTAAATACCTTGCAACGGCTCCCAGTACTCCTCCCATGGCGATCAGTATGAACTTTCTCATCGGTTTATCCTCTCATGAAAAGATTAAAATTCCGGCCAGTGAATCTGTTGGTTTAAAATATTTACAAATGCCTCCAGGCCAGCCTGGTCTTCTTCATCAAACCTTCCTTTGACCGGGCTGTCAATATCCAGTACGCCGATAAGCCTGTCCCCGCTGATGATGGGTAACACGATTTCGGACTGAGAAGCCTCATCGCAGGCAATATGCCCGGGAAATGCATGAACATCCCCTACCAGCTGTACCTTTCTTTCTCTGGCGGCAGCGCCACATACACCCCGGTTTAAAGAAATACGGATACAGGCCGGCTTCCCTTGAAAAGGCCCGAGAACCAACTCTTCCCCTTTGTAAAAATAAAACCCGGACCAGTTGATATCGGGCATCAGGGTATATAGAAGGGCTGCTGCATTGGATATGTTGGCCAGCCAATCCGGCTCGCCTTCTATAAGACCTTCCAAATATTGATTCACTTGATCATAAAAAGTTTTTTTATTTTCCGTTTGTGCAGTACGAATGTAAAACATAGATACCTCCTATGGGTTTTTAGATGGTCCGTTAAACTTTTTTGCTGCCTCTGTCAACGATGTCCCTGTGAGACGATAGACGGTCCACTCCTCCATAGGAACGGCGCCCATCTGCTTATAGAGCCGAATGGAAGGTTTATTCCAATCAAGGCAAGACCATTCCAGTCTTCCACAGTCTCTTTCCACAGCAAGCTTCGCAAGGAAGGACAGCAATACTTTACCCATTCTCCTTCCCCTCATTTCCGGCTTTATGTACAAATCCTCCAGATAAATACCCGGTTTTCCCAGAAAAGTAGAAAAGTTATAAAAGAAAAGGGCCATCCCAACCGGATTGCCATTGTATTCACCGATAACGACCTCCGCTACGCTGCGTTTAAACAGGGATTGATGAAGTATCTCCTCTGTTGCTACTACCTCATGAGAGAGATTCTCATATTCTGCCAATTCCTTAATGAGTCCGAGAATCACCGGAACATCCTCTTCTTCTGCGAAACGAAGTCTGAATCCTTCAATTTCCGTATCAATCAATGTAGTCATTTTGCCCTCCTGCATTATAAAGATGAACTTATCCTAAATTATATCATTTATTCTCAAAAAATATAAGGTAGGAATTGATAGAACAAATGCAGCGCAGCTGTTTGTTAGCACTTGTGCTTTCCGAATAAAATGATCAAAATGCCCCCAGGGAAGGTCGCGTCTTCCCTGGGGGCACATTCATTACCGATCCAATCCCTGCTCCCTTTTAAAACTGCGTAGCTGTAAGGGTATCTTTTCTGAACTTATCAACGGCATCGGTCAATTTATAATTACTCTTTTTCACCTGTTCCATAAATCCGTTCAAAGCTTTCGCCAGTACAGTATCCTTGTTATTTGCCATTCCTTTTTCATAAGCAGCTTTTGCCTCAGGAACCATCTCCTTCGTCTCATAGCTGAAAAGCGGCGTATTGTTTGTTCCAAAGAAAATATGGGACATGTACCGGTCCAGCAGCGATTTTACGTCGTTCGCCTTGACGGAATTCTTATAAGTATTCAGGAATTTTTCCTGGTTGAAGGCTCGATTCAGCACTTCTTCCCAACTGATCATGAGCCCCGCATCCTTTAATGGAACTTTGTTGGATTCAACGGCCATAATACTGATGTATTCCCGGAGATCCGGCGTTACATTTCCACTGTATGCTTTATACAGTTCGTAGTGCGTTATGGGAAAATACATGCCTTCCGCCGTTTCAATCTTATACCCGCTATCCCTGGTTTCTACCAAAAGATCTTTTAGTTCCTTATCCTGTATGCCCTCCAGCTTGCTGATATCAAAGCCGGGTTTATATACTGCATTTATTTTCTTTTGGATGTCCTCCGTGGAGTACTTTTCCTCTAACTTCGGAAGGTATTTCTTCTGCAGTTCCTCCAGTTGAACTACCATACCGGACGCATTTTCACTGGAAACGGATGAAATATTTTTACTCACAAAACTGATCATTTCAGGTAAGGTTGCATTTTTAGCTACCATTGCTTTAAACTCATCCATTACATTTTTTTGCTTATCCGAAGAAGTCGCTGCCGGAGTATTTTGTGCCGGCTGGGAAAGTACCGGGCTATCCTGCTTGGGAGTCACTTTTTCAGAACATCCTACCAGCAAACCCAATGCAGCTATTGTAACGGTAAGCACTGCGGCTCCTATTGAACGTCGAGCCGACTTTTTTATTGGCATGGAAATCATGATAATCCTCCTTTTTGTTTGTGATCTCTCCGTAATGCCTGTTGTACCGGGTATGGAACCCGATATGGAAAATACTTTTACCAGGTTGATAAGGGTCTGTCCGTAGCGAACATGCTCCTCCGGATGGATATGGCGCAGCACCTGGGCATCACAGGAAACCTCACAATCCTGGCGCATTTTATAAAAGGCATACCAGATCAACGGGTTAAACCAATGTAAAGATTGTACTAGAATAGATATCCAGTTCACCCAAACATCCTTCCGCTTTAGATGAACCAATTCATGTAAAAAAACATACCGGATTTCCTCCTGTGTCAGTTTGTCTGCCACTTTGGAAGACAACAGAAGTTTGGGGCGCAGTAAACCAAAGAGAAAAGGTGTCCTTTCACAGGTATCATATACAATGGAGACAGGAGTGCGAACCCCGGTTCTCTGCCTGCATTCCTCCAGAATCCGGTTAATGTCTGCATCACTGCACTGGATTTGTCGATGGAGAGTCTTTCGAAGCCATATATGAATACTCAAAAAATACACCAGCATCGCCAGTACACCCGCCAGCCATACTATACTTACAATCCTATAATTCAAACCGCGGGCCTCCTCTTGTACCACTGTCCGTCCCGTACTTTCATCCCTTGGAACTTGAGCGCCGCCCGGTGCGTTCTCTATGACCTTGGTCTCCGATGTATTATTCCCCTGTTTCGGAGGCAGTAGGGTATCCCCCTCCGCTTTTATTTCAGGTTTATACGGGGAAAAGTCATGTATTGGCATATAACTGGAAAAGCTGATCCCTGGCAAAGGGATTTGCGGAGTATAAGGCAGGGTTAACCGGAGCACAAGCAACATCCATATGTAATAGTGCCATCCAGGGCTCAGCCTTTTCCCGAATAATCTTTTCAGTAAAAATATAGCTGCTGCAACGATACTCCCCATCAGGGACAAGGAGAGTATCACTTTAAATACTTCCTGTAAGCTCATGCTTCACCTTCTTCCTCTTTATTTTTTCTTGGCATCCAATATGCGCTGCAAAGCCTCGATCTCGTCGGAGGTAAGGGTCTCCTGCTTTAAAAAGTTGCTGACCATCAAATGAACCGATCCATTGTAAACCTTTTGTAAAAAGGATTTTGCTTCTTCCTTTTTGCATTCCTCTTCAGAAACCAGAGGAGAATACAAATAAAAGGAGGAATCCTTTTTCACCTCCAGCGCCCCCTTCTTAACCAATCGGCTGATTAATGTATGGATGGTTTTCGGGCTCCAATCCGCCTCAGGTTTTAAAACGGTAATAATTTCACTGGCAGTTAAGGGTGATTCATTCCATAAAACTTTCATAACCTGCCATTCTGCATCCGATATCTTTGGAAGCTCTTTCAACTTCATACCCCCTTCCTACAATTGTAGTCTCAATTATCATACTACAACTGTAGTCTTCAAATGTCAAGGCATTATTTTCAAATATTTTAATCATAACATTTACCTATCAATAAAAGTCCTGCTGCCGGGCAGCTTCTCACTCCTCCACAGGCCCCAAAAAATTTTACGCAGAAAGTGTCATTTCATGTTTTAAAAATCAAATCCTTCATATCCTAATAGTAATGCAATTGCCATAATCTATACTCCCTTCCTTGGAGTGTTCATTGACAGTAGATATGTATGAAGCTATACTTTATAGTGCGACATTGCATGAATTGTATTTCATTTGGAGGATATCATGGATAAAATACGCCAGGGCGGATTTTTAATATCAAAAATACATCAATTGTCAGGCCGGTTGTTTGCAAAAAAGTTAAAAGCGTGGAATGTAGAAGAGATCAATCCGGCGCAAGGAAGAATTCTGTTTTGTCTCTGGCAGAATGACGGAATCTCAATACAGGAAGTATCCCGTATGACTTCTCTGGAAAAGTCGACCCTAACCAGTATGCTGGACCGCTTGGAAGCATCCGGGCATATCCGTCGTGTACCTTCCATGGAAGACCGGCGCAAGATACTCATCGAGGTCACGGATAAGGATACTTCATTAAAAGCAAGTTATGAGCGGGCAATCCGTGAAATGAGCGGAATCTTCTACAAAGACTTCTCGGAACAGGAAAAAGATATTTTTGAAGGTTATCTGCACCGAATTTATACAAATCTCTCCAATCACAAAAGCGAGGAGGATAGGTAACTTCCATGGTAAAGCACCTTTACTGCTTCCGGAAATCTAGTCCGGCTGATTGTTAATGCCATGAATTGAATATTTGTGCTTTCCTTCCTCTGTTATCGTAAACCAAACCTCCCCCTGCCCTACCATGACTCCCTTGTAATTCACGAAGGTTTCCTTCACCTTCTGGTTCATAAGGGCTGTTTTTACTTTTCCGGTCAAAATCTTGTCATAGTTTTTTACAAACTCATCTTCTGTCTTTATCTCTGTTTTTGTACCGTCTATGTATACAGTAATGGGATAACGGATGTATTCAGCCACTACTTTTTTGTCTCCTTTGGAAACCAGCTCCTGAACCTGTTTAAAAGCAGCCTCAAATTCACTGCCATTGTCAATGCCTGCCACCTTATACCTATCATTATCCGGAGGAGGCGGTGTGTTCTGCATCTGACCGGAATTCACCTGCTGTGAAGGGGTATTCAACTCATTTGCTGTTCCCTTTTGTTTATCCTCCTGTTTGCTTGCTGTATGCTCTATCGTTTTCTGTTGTGCACTCTTATTGTTGTTAACTTTCGTTGATGAACAACCTGCTTGTAGAGCTAATAAAACTCCCAATGCCGCTCCGATTATTACCTTTTTGTTTGCCATTATAATTACCTCCTTTGGCACTGAAACAACGTGTCCGGCGCAAAAGCCTTACACCTCCGCTACAACTATAACTATAACGCATTATGAAATCGAATGATTTACGTTTCTATTACATTTCCTACTTTTTCGCGCTCTACGAAAGGAGATGTATTTTATCGCAACGAGTTCAAAATACTCTCACTATCAGTTATAAAAATCATCCGAACATATTAATTTTATAGGCAGAAAATCTTGATGTCTTTGTCAAAGTAGAACTACCTGTTTTTCAAATATGTGCATTATAGTCAGAAAGCGCACAGCGCAGATGCAAAGGGGAACTTATGATCTAGTAAAAGAGGATTTTAAAGCAATCGATTCATTCTTTGTTATTTTTTAACTCGAATGGGTTAAAACAAAATATATGTGGTAAAAAGAATAACTAGCAATAATATTCTAATTTTAGAAACTTATGTAGTCCAATGTAACACTATACTTAAAATGTTGCTTTAAAGACTTATTCGACAGCAAATTAATTTTTCCTCCATTATTTTTAAATTTTATAAAAATTCACTATATTTTACATCTGATATTACCTCTAAACTGGTTATATGTTAAAACTGGACGATGGAATACAGCTCATCTTTCTGATCCTGATTCACTCCAATATAACGGAGGGTAATACTCTGGGAGCTGTGATTGAATGTATCCATGATCAAGCCAATATTATATCGGGATATTTTATAAGTCCAGTACCCCCATGATTTTCTCAAACTATGTGTGCCGAAATTTTCTACTCCCAGCAAATCGGCTGCTTCCTTCAGGACCCGATAAGCTTGAATTCTGCCGATATGTCCTCCTTTTTTGCTTGGAAACAGATAGCTGTCATGCGTTAATTTCGTATCCTTAATATACTCGCTAATCGCTTTTCTTATAGCTTCATTCAGTTTTATCTTTTTTTCCTTACCTGTCTTTTTTTCTTTAAGTGTAAGGTAGTCACGGAACTGTCCGTTATGGTTCATAATATCCTTGACCTTTAATGGAATTATATCACTAATTCTCAGCCCTGTGTTTAATCCAAACTTAAAAACCAATGCATATTTTTCATCTTTTCCCTTCAAGTATTGATACATCTGCTTTATTTTCATTTTATCCCTAATAGGTTCTACAGTCATACACTCACTCCTTAATGTAACAAATTATATTATCTTTGTAAAAAATAATACATTACATTTTATGATACTTTTAATCCTATACTATTGTTTTTAATATTTCAAGTTCTCATTTAATAGCTTTACGGGCTTCCCTTTATGTAACATTTTAAGTATATTGTTACATTACTTTAAAGCAAGAAAAATACTTAAATACAATTATATGGTATTGTCACAATTTTCATTTAGCTTTTGAAAGGTGGATGCTTAATGTTTAGTTATATATACACTCCAAAACATAAATTCCTGTTGTCCTCTCCCTGTAAGTCGCATAGTGGTGGCTCCGACTCCGCGAAAGCGCTTGCATGTTTTTTTGAATAATATACGGGAAGAGGGGCGTCTGACGTTGAAACTACTTGAAAAGACACTGCACAAGACTACATCCCAGGCCAAGAGTACCAAACAATTTAAAAAAAAGCTTATTCGCATTCTATTATCTTTGCTAAGAAGAAAGGATTTACATACTGCCGACCATTGCAAAAGAGTTATGCGGCTCGCTGTTGGATATGCCAAGTACTATAAATATCCAAGTGCACAGGTTCATACTCTTAAGTATGCTTCTCTACTGCATGATATTGGAAAGCTAACTGTTCCTAAAAGGATATTGCTCAAACCGGAGAAGCTTAACAAAACTGAATTTGATAAGATAAAGAAACACCCGCTTACAGGATTCTTTATTTTAAAAAAAATATCTCTTTTCAAGCATGAGGCTGTTATCATCAAAGACCATCACGAGAGAATTGACGGAACCGGTTATCCCCATGGATTGCAAGGAAACCAAATTAATGAATTAAGCAAGGTATTGTCCGTTTGTGATGCATTTGACGCTATGACCAAACATCGGGTTTACAGGCAGGCACTTAGTCTTGATGAGGCGCTGAATGAATTGCTTATACATGCAGAAAGCCAATTTGACAGGATAACTGTTGAACGTTTCTACAGTTATCTGAAAAAGGAAAACCGGATTCCCCGTGACTGCTTCTTTACTAATGATATTTGAATGGAGAGGTTGATGATGGATTTGTGTTATTCAGAAAAAGCCAAAGTGCAATATATTAAAGATGAAATTGAAGAGCTGAGAAATAAATTAAACCGCCTGACTTCCTTTAATCGAAATGGCGGTTTTGATGACGAAATCCTTCATTTGAGCCAATGCCTGGATGAGTTTATTTGCGCCTATTATAAGGCACAAACAAAGGATTAGCCGAACCGGTCGCACCCTCCCCCATTACTTAACATGGAACCGGCGGTACGCAATCTCTTTTCCGGTATGGGTTTTAAAATTATCGTCGATATATTGCTTTAGTTTCCCTGTATCCTTTGAAATACCCATGTATTCCAAATTTTCCAGCAGGTCCGCCTCCCACTGGATCTGGAAGTCCATACCATCGATTTTTGAGGAAGTATGATGATTTCCTATAATATAACATGCCCTGTCGGTTGATATGGGATCACAGCCGACTTTATCCAATATGCGCTTCGCCACTTCAGGTCCCTCTTTTTCCTGATACGCAGCATTCATGGAACCATACTTTCGTTGTGCTTCAATCACACCAATATCATGCAATATTGCTACAATTGAAATCAACTCCCTTTCACCCTCAGGAATATGCTCTCCCTCCATGATATCTTCCGCATTTGTAAGAACCTTTAGTGTATGGTCGATCCCATAGGGTATCTCTTTGAATATTTCCTTCATTTCGGCAATAACTTTTTCTTTATGCACTGTAATCCCTCCCAAAGTATATAAACAAAACCGAAGCCCCATCCAATACTATAATACTGTCGATGCATGAATTCTATTCCATCGCATAACAATATCCGCACCCATGGCCGCATGGCTGCCTACTGTAAGCTCCGATATCCTTTGACCGGGTACATCCGCATCCGGCTCTCTGTCCTGCGTCTCTGGCCTGAGAGGCCCTTTTCCCAAATAACTGCTGGAGATAAGGCCCCTCTATGCAGTGCCCTTTTTTCACACCGGGCACTGCCTCAATCAGAGGGCTTGTACAGGTATAAATTGTCACGCCATATCGATCTGCAATCTCTGCCATCCGGGTTACAATCTCGATCTGGCGCTGCTCTGAAGGAATGATGCAGTTTAACTCCGCTGCCTGGAGCCGTCTTTCCACCTTTTTATAGAGACAGAGAAAGCTTATGGTACATCGATCCACTCCAAAGGAAGAAATGTCTCTGCATAAAGCTTCAAACATCCGCAGGCGTGCCTCTTCCAAGCCATCGGGAGTAGGACTTTTCTCTCCTTTAACACTCAGTAGGATCGGGTCAAATCTCCAATTAACCTGCTGTGGCGAATATCTTTCCGCCAACTTCTCCATTTGCCGGACCGCTTCCTTTGTCTCAACAACGTTGGGCTCCAATATCTTCGCGTATCCTGTAATAGTAAATTGAAAATACAGGTTATATAACGATAAATAGGCAGGACGTTCCAGAACATGAGCATAGGATTTTGACCACAGGCATAGGGAATGGACCTTTTCCGGTGAAAGATCCACTCTATACGTCGATTGATTATAGGGGTTTTTAACCATAACCTGCTTACTTTTCAAGCATTCCTGCAGCCAATCATAATAAAAGGCAGGGACGTCCGTTCTTCTGCTGCAGCTTATGATATCCAGCATCTTTTCCAAGGCTCTACTCTCCTTCAAAAAATCCCTTTACCCAATGATAACATTGATCCAGCTCTTCGTCCGTGATAACATCGGAGCGGTGCTCGAAAAGGACTGTTACATCCTTAAATATCGCTGGGTGTATGGACAACTATACATACATAAACCGCACATGCTGGCTTCAATACCAATCTTGGCAGTCCTCTCTCTGGCTGTTTTTCTACAGCTGAAAGCATTATAAAAAGTATCCCGGTCTATATCAGCCGCCCAATTCGTCCCTACCACTGCATTACCGGGACAAACTTCCTTACAGACTGCACAATTTCCACATCGAGACTCATTGATAGGAGTACCCGCTTCCAGGTCCGCATTTGTTAAGACCGACGTAATCCTTACAGCAGAGCCAAAGGCCTCAGTAACCAACATGGCACTCTTCCCGATCCATCCAATTCCCGCTCTTGTGGCAACAGTTTTATGGGGTAGAACTGTCCGCCAGGTCTTTTCATCTTCTACAACACTTTCAAGTGTCATCGGATATGCTTTGAAACCGGATTGTACAAGCAGCTCTGCTGCATATTGGGCAAGGCTGTCCAGCAGATCGTTTACTCGCCGATACTCTCCGTAATATTCCTTTGTAGGACCGTTTTGAATACCTGAAACAATTTCAATATCCAAGGCTACTGCAATGCTGACTCCATAGTCGTATCCCTGTCTGTTTTCATACGGAATCTCTGATAAATCAGCAAAACCGACCAACGAAGCACCTTTAGAAATTAACGCTTCTCTCACATCCTGGCTTACCCCCATGAAGAACCCCCCTTTTTGTTTTGACTATATTCCTATATCACTTTCAAAATAAAAACCCCCACGGAATACTCACTTTTCAGGTATTATTACATATATTTTCCACTCAGTCAACCTCTTATTTCTTTATATTGTCACAGGAATTTGACGGTTGACCCTTCTTTGCTTTTGCTGGTCCTTTTCTACCTTTTATCCAGGATATAACCAATAATACTGCCGGAATAACAATTTGAAACGGGATGGAATAATACTGCCATACATTCCCTGCCCAACGCATCATATCCAGCGCATTGGTAAAAAGCCACATGGATAGAACAACACAGAACACTGTTAGCATCGTTATGATGGGTCTTTCCTTGTCAATTCTCAAGATTTGGATGATCACTTCCGATGCAGCGTAAATACAAATGCAAGTTTTTACTCCTCCACCCACAAGTAAGTTAATAACAACAACGGGTTCAATGTTCATTCCCGGTATCATTTTAGCTGTTATATTGGGCGGGTAATTAATTCTGACCAATAAATCCGAACCAAGAACAGATAGGTCGCGATATGTAGATATTAAAAAAAATATTCCGATTACAGTAGCTGCCAAATAGGATACTTTCCTCGTATTTTCCTTTTTATTCAGGTGTGGATACACCATTAGAAAAGTGACTGCTTCTCCATAGGGAAAAGTTACTACCGAAAACCCGGCTTTTAAAACAGGTTGAATCCCTTTCTCCAGCATGGGTAAAAAAGCAGTAAAATCATGAGAAGTCAGCAGAGAAAAACTTACCAGAATAATAGGTATTGGTATAATGGGCACCAGTAATTCTGCCAATCTTGCTACTACCTCCAGCCCATTTCTCGTTACATACACAATTGCAAGTGCAAATAGTGCTATCATCACACTCATCGGCGTTTCCGGAAAAGTTGTAGTAACCATAAACTCTCCAAAATTCCTTAGAACTAAAGAGGCAAGATGAAGAAAGTACCAGAAATATAGCATTGCTATAATTGTTCCTGCTGCCTTGCCAAAGTGGTCTATCAATATTTGAACCAACGTTTTGTCAGAGTTTTTCCTTGCTATTGTCGTATAAAGTGTAATTAATGCAACCCCACCTGTCCATCCAAAAATTAATGCGATCCACCCATCCTTTTTGGCCGCAACAGCCGGGTTCATGATTGCGGTACTGCCATATAGAAAGCCTACCATTAGCATAAAAAGCTGTATACTTGAGATTTTGGAATCATTGCCGCTAGCCATTTACACTCACTCCCATCCACAGCAAGACGGACTCGATAATTTCAGAAGGACTTACGGGCCTTCTACCCGTTGCTAGTAAAAAGCTAATAATCAAATTGACGGCTAACACGGATAAATAAGTAGACAACAGCCTTGCTTTGGTTTTGGAGCTTTTAAGTTGTTTAGAATCCAATAATACTATCAGTGCAAAAACTATTATAATTACCGGCATACCCTCATCCTCTATTTAGCTTCAACAGGGCTCTTAATCAATCCCGATCTTCTTATTTTGGCATCAACTTCAATCTTTACAGGCGTTTTACTGTAAGTCTCTTTCCAATTTTGTTCAACACTTCTCCAGTACCCTAGATGGTATTTGTGAAGTACTTCTCCGAAACCGAAAATATCACTCTTGTATTCCTCCTGGGAGATCCTCACTATTTCTTCTACTTCATTCCTTATTTGCTCTTCGAAAAGCTGCTCGGATTTATTTAATGCCTCTTTCGTAGTAAGGTTACCACCATCCTGCTGTTCCGCTATATTTCCCTCTGTTTTAATCTTTATGGTGAAAACAGGTTTGTCGTTTTCCCACTGGATGCCTAATTTACTACTTGCACGTATCACTTCTACGGATACCTTCTTTTGCTGCTGATACGGATTTGGAAAGTTTATAATGGTGCTTTTTACTTTGCCTACAGCAAACAGGTAGCCCCTTGTCTCCTCCGGACTTAACCAGCCAACCAGCTTATCTTCGTAAAATGCGGCAGCACCCTCTGCAGTAATCGTTTTCTGATCGACTTTACTAACCACTCCTACAACTAAGTGTTTTCCTTTTAAGCTAATTTCCTTTATTATATCGATAAGCATTGTTTTTATACTCTTGGCATGAGCGTCGGAATTTCGCACCGAATCGGCAATGTGTCTTGCCGGAACATCTTCCTCCTCGCTCTCCACCTCAAGAATTTCTCTTGCACTCGCACCTTTTGCAATAATGAATTCCGCCTTATATTGCGTTTCATGGTCCCTTTGAAGGAAGTCTATGATATCGGCAATACCTTCCCTTGCAACCTCTTCGCTAATAACTGTGATTTGTGATGTGCTGTAAAATATTTTGTTACTGGTTTTAAATAATACATTACGTAAAGCTTCAAAAATAGTATCTGCTTCCTGTGTAACAATAAATACAGGCTTCTTATCTCCGCCTCCTCCACCGCTTTCCTTTCCTGCCAAGGAGGCTGGTCTGGCGATTTGAACGGAAAGCAGTATCCTGCCCTCTTCCGTTTTATCAATGGCAATCCCCGTTGGGATTGCCAGCTCCGTTAAATCTCTATTATTCCAGCATGCAGATTGCATCATCAGGCTTACGATTAACAGAATTCCAAAAGCACATTTACGGCTTCTCACTTTTCAATCCCTCCTCATTGGGCGAAAGCTTTGAAACTGTTCGTGTTTTAATGCTCTCTTTATCCCAAGTCAGTGTTCTCGGCCTTGTAATCATTGCCCAAATGGGTACAACAATAAACGTATCCTTTAAATCTTGTGCGTTCATTGGCGCAAATGGAGACAAATAAGGTACTCCAAAGGATCTTTTAGTACACAAATAGGCAAATATGATAACAAAAACAATACTGATCCCAAAAAGCCCAAACATATTGGCAGCAATCAGTAAAACATATCGTAGAATCAATGATATTTGCAGCAAAGGAGGAACGATAAAGCTGCAAATCGCTGTCAATGCAGTAACAATTACCATGGGTGCAGACGCAATCCCTGCCTGTACCGCTGCCTCACCAAGAACAATGGCCCCCACGATGCTCACGGCTTGTCCTATAGGCCTCGGCATCCTGACACCTGCCTCCCGAAGCAGCTCAAAGGTTGTAATCATTAGAAGCGCCTCGACAAAGGGGGAGAATGGAATTCCTTCTCTCGAAGCCGCCATGGTCAAAAGCAGCTTGAAAGGAATCACGGTCTGATGGAAGGCTACCAATGCTACATATAAAGCAGGAAGGCCCATGGTTATTAACAAGGAACTCAATCGCAGTATCCGCATTACCGAACTATACACAGGATGACCGTAATAGTCCTCTGTTGATTGAATACTTTCAACAAATAGATAAGGAACTGTCAGTACAATCGGTGTACCGTCACATAGGATCGCTACCCTGCCCTCCAGAAGTTTAGCTGCTACTTTGTCCGGCTTTTCACTGTTTCCAACCACTGGGAAAAGTCGTATCACATTATCTTCAATAAAATGTTCGATATACCCCGATTCCAAAACAGCATCGATTTTAATCTTAGCAAGCCTTCTTCTAGCCTCTTGGACAATCTTATCGTTTGCCAACCCTTTAATATAACATAGGGCAATATCCGTTTGTGTTTGTTCTCCTAAAGTCATACTCTCTATTTTAAAGTTAGGATTTTTTATGGTTCTTCTCAAAAGGGTGGTATTAACCCGAAGGTTTTCTACAAATCCCTCTCTTGATCCACGGATTGATATCTCCGTATCCGGCTCTGCCACTGCTCTTCCTTTTGTAGACTGTATACCGACTTCCAAAGCAATGCTTTCTCCTTCAATAAATACCAGTGCATTACCTGAGAGGATCGAACTAATTGTTTTACTGAAAGTTTTTATTTCTTTTATATCACTATTAGTAATAACCTGTTTTTTAATAGTTTCCGTAATGGATGTATTTCCCTCTTTTCCCTCTTTTCCCTCTTCCCTGGTTATGGAAGTTAGCGGTTCTATCGTATATTGGTTTAAAAGCTGCATATCAATCAGGCCATCAATATATGCAATAAGGATAATTACCTGGTTATCGGCAGAATTAATTTCGCGCAGCACAAAATCGCTGCATTCGGAAAATACCGCCTGCAGCCTTTCCTTTACGATGCAAATAGAGCCCGGTATTCCTTCCTCTGCTTTATTCATGTTCTCTGTTTTATTCGCTTTGGCCTCTTCGTTCTTTTTTTTATTTTCTGCTTGCAACCGAAGTATTTCAGATAATTTCCCCGGTTTTTTCAACATATACTTCACCCATTGTTTAGTCTTCCTAAGGGCGACATTCTTATTCGTCAAAAAGAACCCTGCCATTATGCAATTAATTGCATAATGGCAGGGTTCTTTTTTCTATTGGGAGAGTTCTTCCAAACCATACTTCCCTTACGTTCTTCATTCCTCGTCATAGGCTTTTAAGGCAACGGGCAGGGATTGGACCACCACATTTCCCACTGCAGGCAGGCCTACCAGAACTGCACTGATAATCTCCTCCCTGGTTGCACCCAGCGATTTTGCATGTTTGACATGGAAAGGGATACCGCTTTCCAGCCTTGCTGAGGCAAGAACCGCTATATAGGTCAGTTCTTCCGTTTTAGGATCAAGGCTGGATGCAGAATCAAATTTTTGCACGGCTTCCATCCATGCCTTTTGATGCTCCGGAGCTTCTTTCATGAATACTTGAAAAGCGCTGATTACTGATTTATCGTTCATTTAAAAAACGCATTATTTATTACATCCAAATTTCTTCACACCTTGTATTGATGTTCCACATACCTGGATTTATTCTGTAACTTCCATTCCAAAGCCTGCCTGTCGTAGCGCTTCTATTGCATTCTTAAAATCGATATCCTTCACAAGAACATAGTCCGTATCATAGGTAGATACAGCAAAAATACTTATGCCGGCTTTTGCCAGCGTGTTACTGATAGATGCCAGAATTCCCGTCAATGAAAAATCCAATATTCCTTCGACCTTTAATATTCTCCAGTCCCTTTCGCATTTGATACCCTCCGGTATGCTCTCCTGCAAGCATACAATGGATAATTCGTCAAATGTTTTTGTTAGTGAGAAAAACTCACTTTGATATGCCCAATCAGGGATACGGCTGTCCTTATCCAATCTACAGACGCCGTATTTCCCTTCTACGACTGTAAAGTTCAATTTCACGCTTCCCATGCTCCTTTTACATTTTTTTAATTACAAGTATACCCTGCAGTTCCCCCGTAAATCAATCGTAAAGTCCCGCAGAGACAACCCGCAGGTGAAAGTCGCATTGCTTAATTATTTGTTTCTTCCACGATTCTACCCTTGTCATCGAATTTTAAATTCAGGCTGGTGTAAAATTCCGTTATTTTCTTGTTATACCCAGCGTAGTCATTACTTAGTATCTTCAAGTTTTCAATAAATGTATCATAATAACCTATGCGCTTCATTTGTTCCTTTATCCCTTCAGACATTCTGGAAGTCCTCCTGTATACCGATTGCAGGTCAGGATCAGTGGTCATCTTACGGACACTTTCCAAAGCCCGTTCTCTTTCCCGATCCAATTCTTCGTCCGAAATCCTGCTCCATTTCCTCATATTCTCATTTGAAAAGGCTGCATATTTTTCCATATCCTCTTCTGTCAGCATTTCATACATTTCCTTCATTTCTTCCACATACTCTGCGTTTTCAATCCTGTCCAGGAAGGCCACAATATTCATCCAGGCTTCTTCCTTTTCGGGTGTGTCAATGGGTTCGTTCAGAAAAGGGCTGAAATGAATTACCAGCATTCTGCCAAAGTTCCCCGGGAAAATTTGCTGCAAGCGGCTTTTCATAAAACCTTCCCGTTTGCGCGCATCCATCTCCAATGACTGGTTCAAAACGGATAGCTGTTTTGTAAATTGTGAAAGTTCCCCTTTGGCGGCATCAAATCCTTTTAAGCATGATTGAAGAATTCCTCTGCTTTTTTCCAGTCTTTTCAACTCGTCATTCATCCTTGATAAATGCAGTTCCAACTGCTCTTTCAGCATTTCAGGTTTTGTCAGGATGTCCTTTATGTCTTTGACGGGCACATCCAATTGCCGTAAAACAGAGATTTGTACCAATTTATCAATATCGCTTTGACTATATTCCCTGTAGTTATTTTCAGCATTAACAACAGGCTGGATCAGTCCTGCTTCCTCATAATAATGGATGGCTTTTTTCGTAAGCCCTGTAAGCTCCATAACCTGGCTTATTTTCATGAAAATCACTCCTTTTGTACTTATAATAAGATAGTACCCAAGGGAACAGTCAACAGTTTTCCGTACTATAATAAAATATTCTTACAGGAACAAAACTTCCGAATGGAAATTCAATACCAATGTCAATACAGATTCAATTACTATTTCAAAAACAACATAGCCTGTTGATTCATCTTTGACAATCAACAGGCCATATCCACTACGTTCTTTCCTCCGGCATAATTGCTTTTGCATCCGTAGTTTAAGCCTTAGCAACTATTTCTCTACAGCAATCCATGTTTCCGCCCATGTTTGTACTGCATCCAAAACACTTTTCAAAGCCTTCCCCTTGTCTGTCAGCTGATATTCTATGCGTACGGGTATTTCAGGGTAAACATTTCGCTCAATGATTCCTTCCGCTTCCAATTCCTTAAACCGTTCTGCCAGTACCCGATCACTTAATTGCGGAATCATAGCAGAAATGTCGGAAAATCTTTTGGGTCCATCTAAAAGAACTTTTATAATCAATCCACTCCAACGTTTACCGAGTAGTGAAAACGCACTTTCAAACTTTGGGCATAACTGACAATCTGGCATTTCACATCACCTCAAAAATAGTTTATCACACACTCTTGACTTTAGTAAATAATTTATTGTATTATACTAATATAAAGTAAGTAACTAATATTATATTAGATACATAGAAAAGGGGTCAACTACCATGTCCCAATTTGTAAAGATTGAACAAAGTCTTAAAAACCTATGCAGTGAATGCTCCTGTTTTAATACGGACAATTGCATTAAAAGCAAGTGCGATGTTGGCTTTTCAGAGAAAATTATCAACCACGCAAAGGAACATTCGGTTAAAGTGATAGAAGACGGTGAGACGCTTATTCCCAAGGATGATATGAAGTATTACAGAGAAGATTTAATTGCAGATTCCATCGCCGAAGTGTGTAAGCTATGCAAACAATGCCGTGAAAATCACAGTGAACAGTGCATTATTTCACTATGCAGACGCTCACTTGAAAATGCAGTTTTAAAAGAGAACACACCGTATCCTGGAAGTGTGCTGATGTATCTTGTTGGAGTCTCAAAACAAAACCCTTCTTTTGCTGAGATGATAAGAAGCGCCTATGAAAAATAATTCTCCCTATCATTTACTGTAATGAAAAGGGGAAAAATAATATATATTTCAATAGAAATGGAGAAAGAAAGATGAATGAAACCTTAAAGACCCTCTTAAACAGACGAAGCATACGGAAGTATGAACAAGAACAGATTAAGGATGAAGAGCTGCAGGCAATACTGGAAGCAGGCAAATATGCTCCCAGCGCCATGAACCAGCAACCCTGGCATTTCACGGTTGTACAAAACAAGGAAGTTCTGCAAAGAATTAATGAGGCCTGCAAAGCTGCTTTTGCAAAATCCGGCAACAAGCACTTTGAGGAAAGGGCAAAAGCAGAAAACTTCGCGATCTTCTACAATGCACCTACCCTCATTATTGTTTCCGGCGATCAAAAAGCGATTGCGCCGCAAAATGACGGCAGCCTGGCACTGGGAAATATGCTCATTGCGGCGGAATCTCTGGGCATCGGCTCCTGCTGGATTCATGCCATAAATTTCTTATTTTCCACAGAAGAAGGCCAATCTTTTAAGCAGGAATTGGGTATTCCTGAAGGTTATGCTCCTGTCGGTTCCGGTGCATTCGGCTATAAAGCCGCTGCGCATCCTTCTCCTGCGCCCAGAAAAGAAGGTACGGTAACCATCATCAAATAAACGGATTTTTATACGGAAGATCATAAACGTGTCAAGGAGCAGTTCCTTGACACGTTTATTTTTATGGCCTCACACACAGTATGCTGGTCGGTGTAAGGTTTATAGATCTATTCATACCGGTATCATATCCACACATCGGATACTATTTTCCCGGATTTTGCTTTTTCATTGGGAATGATTTTTGTTCCGAGGGATTCAACAAGGAAGGCCCCCTCCTTTACCGCTTTCACATCGAAAATATTTCTCAGGAGGATACTCCACGGCTTTTCATTGCCATTGGCTTCAATGGTCAGTTTATTGCCCATACGCCGTATACTTACCTCCATCTCCATCTCTCCTGCAGTATTGAAAACCTTCGTGGCTGCAGCTTTTCCGTCTTCAATATGGAATACATGGAATGTCACCTGGTCGGCATAATCATAATCCGGCCTTGAATCTTCACTTCCTATGGCAATAATACTATTGGGCCTGACCCAAAGCGGCAAACTCAGATAGCCGTGTTTTTCTTCTCTCCATGTTCCACCTTCCAATACTTCGTTTGTAAGGAAGTTCGTCCATACTCCTTTGGGCAGGTAATAGGACACCGTTGAATCTTCACTGAACACAGGCGCAACCAGTACGGATTCCCCCAGCATATACTGGCTGTCCAGGTAACTGCATGCAGGGTCCTCACTATATTCAAGCACCATGGCTCTCATCAGGGGAATACCTTTTTGCGAAGCTTCGCAAGCTCCCTTGTACAGATAGGGCATCAATTTGCATTTCAATTTGGTAAAGAACCGTAGAACCTCCACTGCTTCTTCATCAAAAAACCATGGCACCCGATAGGAGGAATTTCCGTGCAGACGGCTGTGAGAGGATAGCAAACCAAAAGCCGCCCACCTTTTGTAGATATCGGGAGATGCAGTGTTTTCAAACCCACTGATATCATGACTCCAAAATCCAAAACCGGATAAGCCCAGGGATAGTCCCCCACGCAAGGTTTCAGCCATGGATGCGTAAGTGGAGGAGCAATCGCCGCCCCAGTGAACAGGAAACTTCTGACATCCCACCGTTGCAGAGCGTGCAAAGAGCACTGCCTCATTTCTGCCGCGTGCGTCCTCCAGCACTTCAAAGACGGCCTTATTATAAAGATACGTATAATAGTTGTGCATCTTTATAGGGTCTGATCCGTTGAAATACACTACATCCGTAGGAATGCGCTCCCCAAAATCTGTTTTGAAGCAGTCCACTCCCACATCCATTAATTGCCTTAGCTTTCCTTTAAACCATTCCACAGCAGAAGGATTTGTGAAATCCACCAGCCCCATCCCCGACTGCCATCGATCCCACTGCCAGACATCCCCTTCTTTGGTTTTAAGTAAATATCCCTTTTCCATTCCCTCATCAAACAGATGGGATTTCTGTGCGATATACGGATTAATCCACACACAGATTTTCAGGTCTTTGTCTTTTAGACGTTTCAGCATTCCCTCGGGGTCAGGAAACACCTCGTTATCCCATTGGAAGTCGCACCACTGGAATTCCTTCATCCAAAAGCAGTCAAAGTGAAAGACACTGAGTGGAATATCCCGCTCCTTCATTCCATGAATAAAGCCATTTACTGTTGCTTCATCATAGCTGGTGGTAAAAGAGGTGGTCAGCCATAGACCAAAAGACCATGCAGGCGGAAGTGCCGGCTTCCCGGTCAGGCTGGTATAGTTTTCCAGGACCTCCCCCAGGGTATCTCCTCCAATAATGTAGTATTCCAATGTCTCGCCCGGTACACTGAACTGGACCTTTGACACATTTTCCGATCCTACCTCAAAGGAAACACGCTCCGGATGATTGACCAGCACACCGTATCCCCTGTTGGTAATGTAAAAGGGAATGTTTTTGTAGGCCTGCTCAGTGCAGGTACCTCCATCTTCATTCCAGATATCAACGGACTGCCCATTTTTAGCAAAGGGTGTAAAGCGTTCTCCCAAGCCATATACAACTTCACCGATTCCTAAATCCAGTTGCTCACGAAGGAATGTAGTTTTATCCTGTGCAAGAATATATCCGGTACTCTTGGGCAAATTGCCGGTTAAACGTTTTCCTTTGTAAAGGTAATCGATATTCCAACCTTTATTTTTATGGATCCTGACTTGCAGACGGTCACTGGTAAGGCTTATTTCATCGACCCCATCCACAATGTCGATTTTTGCTTCACTGTCAGTGTAAATCCCAAACCTGGGACCTTTGTCCTTCTTGCCTAAAAAGTGCGCCACCTTGACACGGATCACATTCGGTATGGGAGAACTGTAATTAATGGTAAACAGCGGGTCCCCCAGCGTTGCTCCCCTGTGGTGGATTGCCTTGCAGGGAGCATACAAAGTAATGGATTTGTCCTCCGTTTTGCTGTCCCGGATTTCCGTAGGATAATAGATCGTAAGACCTTCTTTGGTCAGCCAATAACCATCCGTAAATTTCACAACATAGCCCTCCCTTAATTTTAATTCACAAAATTATAACGAGGCACAAGATGGGCCCCCGCCCCACCGCTATAGGTGACGGGTACCGATTAGTTGAGCAGGCGGTGAGCATATCTCCCGCCTCGTTGAAACGACTAGTCGCAAGCAAAGCTTGCTGCTCATCCGTGCAACCTGGGTGTGTTGCAAATGCTACGCATTTGCTTCCGTTGTTATAAAAACTTGCCCAACTATAGCTTATTCCTTAATTTGAGATTTAGCCCATCCTTCTGTACCCGAATCAGCTTAAAACAGCTTATTGCCGTAACTCGCGGAATTGTCCCGGTGTTACACCTGCAAACTTTTTAAAAATTTTATAAAAATGACATGGATTATCATAGCCAACCATATAGGCGATTTTATTAAAAGCAATTTCATCATCCCCTAGAATGATATCCTTTGCCTTGTTAACCCTGAAGGTATGTAAATACTGTATAAATGTAACTCCGGTTTCCTTTTTAAACAAAATACATAAGTAATTCGGATGAAGATGAACAACATCAGCGACACTTTCCAGTGATATGTCATTTTTATAGTTATTATCGATGAAATGCAACACTTTCCGAATGCTTTCGGAATAATTGTTTTTGGCATTCTCCTTCGTAAGCTGCCCGATTTCTCCCGCTTCCAGTTCTGCGGATATCTTTGCCAGGAGCCCTAAGAGTTCCTCCTTGTCAACAGGCTTTAACAGATAATCCAGGGCCTTAAAACGCATGGCTTTTCGTACCAGTTCAAAATCATCGTATCCCGTTAGCATCACAAACCGATGGCATATCCCTCTGTTTTGAACCTCCTTAATAAACTCAAATCCATTCATTTCCGGCATATAAATATCCGTTATGACGATATCCGGTTGAAAGGTATCCAGTTTATCCAGAGCATCAAGCCCGTCAATGGCACTTACTATATCCGTAGAAAACCCAGCTCCGCTCTTAATAATGTTAACCAAACCTCTTAAAATCAAAGGTTCATCATCTACAAGCAAAATTTTCAGCATGCCTATCCCCTCTTGTATAAAATTAACAGTTATTAACATTATACCATAAAAAACCCAATTTACCAAATTGCCTAAAATTTACATACAGTAGATCAAATGCACGCTCAGGCAGTTTTATCCAGATTTCTTAACTTTAAGGTGCAAGTGGTTCCGATTCCTTCCAAACTCTCTATAAATAGCCCTGACTCGACGCCGAAAAATGACTTTATCCTTTCATTTACGTTGTAGGTTCCAAAGCCTCCTTCATTGGTTTGAAGACTTTTGGGATCAACCTTGTTGTTCAGTAAATCCTGAATTTGCATAAACCTTTCTTTCTCTATTCCTTGACCATTATCCGATATTTGAATGAATAAAAATCCGTCCTCTTCCATAATCCTTACTTTCAAAAGCCCTTCTTTCCGGCATTTGGATAAACCATGCATGATGCTGTTTTCCACCACAGGCTGCAATATGAATTTGGGACACAGGAAACTATCGATGTCCGCCTGAATGTCAAATTCATAGCGTAACCTATCGCCCATACGTATTTTACAAATCTTCAGATAGTTATCGATGTTGGTGATTTCATTTTTTAAAAGGGTGCTATCATTCTCCTTTGACAGGCAGTACCGAATCAACCGGCCAAAGGAAAAACACATGTCGGCCACTTCGGTATCATTGTTTGACTGTGCCATCATCCGCAAAGATTCCAGGGTATTATACAGGAAATGAGGCTTTATCTGCGCCTGTAAAGCGGCATAGGCGGCTTCCTTCCGAAGGATTTCCGTTCTATGCACCGTGTTGACCAGTTCATCAATGCGGTTGATCATAGAATTGTAGGAAGACACTAGAAATCCAATTTCATCCTGGCCCATCTCACCATGATATTGGGAAAGGTTTTTCTCTCCTACTTTCCGCATATGTTTGGCCAGCTTCAAAATACGTTTTGTTATGGAGGAGGCGGTAAAGTAGTAGATGGCAGAGAGCACCAGCAGCAAAAAGGCAATGATGGTAAACATATACCCCATTTCCTTTCTTGGTTGTGTAAATTTATCTTTTGCGCTGCTAAACACGACGGCTTTCATTCCAAGCTCATGGATGTTCAGTGTATTAACCACCATGCTGCTCCCGGATAAATAAAAGTAATTCGCTTCACTGCTGCCGATTTCTTCATACAGGCTGTTCAGCTGGTCCTGGCTAAAATTATTTTTGACTTCGCTGTTTCTATAGACGATTTGCTTTTCACCGTTCAAGAGGCATTTATAGTGTGAATTGCTTGCCTTCAGGCTATCGAGAAATTGTGCGACCATGCTGCTCTTTATGGAGATCTCCATGACACCTAACACATTCACAAATCGGGCATCATATATTTTCTGGTAATACTTTAGCCTTGGGACTTCATCCACATTCTCATTCTCGTATGCCCATAGTCCTGAAAAACCGATTTTGGACAGAATTTCCGCATTCTCCTGCATTTCATTGATGTTTATGAACTCAGGCTTAAAGGATACCACATTCATATAGCTTTTATAAATTTTGATATCCTCAATGGATGGATTGCTGGTACGGATATACTCTAACAGCGGCTTAATGTAAGTTACATAATTATATACCAGTTCGGAATCCGAATCATAGAAGCCGCTCAGGTATTCAATAATATTCTGGTTGTATTCGATGACATAATACAATCCTTCGATCTGTGTCATATTGACTTTCAGGTTGACATAGGCATTCTCCACCAATTGTTGTTTCCCTACCATATAGTCCTTGAGCATTTCGTTGTAGAACATCTTATAAACAAAAGTCCCTAAGATGCAAACCGGTAAAATGACAATAAATATGTAGCCGATGATTACTTTTTTCATCATCCCCATGGCAGGCAGCTTTAACGATATATGCCTTACTTTACCTCTAACATTCATCCAACGCATTTTTACCCCGTTCATACACACCCGTAGATTGTTAAAATTTACCCACTACTTGCTGGTACTGTTTATTTGCCCAAAATTCATATTTTTGCACACCGATATCCGCCGCTTTTTTCAGCATGTCATTGTATGCCTTTATTACCTCTTCCTCCGATTTGGCCAGGAATATTTTATACTGTTCATTGGCCACCATGGTTTTAAGCTTTGTCTGTATGATCTTCTCATCTGAATAGGCAGGGGGATTCAACATACCTAAAGCCTGATCGTATACTGAGTGCTTTTTTATTTCTTTTCTTACAGGAGTGGCCAATAATGCAGGAGAGTAGTTTCTCAGCCCTTCCAGTACTGCACTCCCGGACATTTTTCCCCACCAGTAATAGCCCTGTTCCTGCAGTAAATTCATGTCCTGGGTTGGGTATGTAAAGTCTGGATATCCCTTGGGGTTCATTCGCCAGTCCTTTCCCTCAATTCCCCATAGGCCCAGCTTTTGACCTTCCTCTGAAAACATAAACTTCATAAAGTTAATAGATTCTTTCAAATGTTTATTTTTCTGTGTTATAAAAATGCCAGCTCCGCCCACGGAGCCATTATAGTATCTGGCATTTTCGCTCAGGGTGCTGGAAGCCATCATCATCTGAAAACTTTTATTCATTTTGGCCAGGTCCGCATTGAGACAATCCGCCATTTCCACAGTTCCTATAATGGCGAAGGCCTTTCCATCCCCGGCAAGCTTCCGGGCATCACTGCTCCCCTCAGAAAATGAAAAATTCGTTGCATGAAGATATCCTTCCCGGTAGAGCTTGTTCACGTATTTATAAAAATCAAGCTTTCCGGGCTGTTTTATGTAATAGCTTACATCTCCATTTTCAGTAGTATAAAATTCAATGGCAGACCCTACCTGTCCAAATTGTGCATTCAAATATCCAAAGGTTTTAACATCCTCCGAAACCAAAGGAATCATATCCGGCCATCGTATTTTTACCGTCTCCAGAATTTTCTCGAAATCATTCAGCGTCTCCAGGGGAGGATATTCCAGCAGCTTCATGATATCTTTTCTAACGGCAAGGCCAGGACCATTGGGCAGCACCCGCTCATTCTCCTCCAACTCCTTTTGGCTGGAGTAATTGCCAAGGACAGTATAAAATTTTCCATTGGTCTGTGTATACAGTGAACTTATTTTTTTATGGATGGTAAAATCAGGCGCATAGCTTTCGATCAGGCTATTCCAATCATAGCACATTTTATCATTGGCAAGCCGGGTAAGCTCCTGGTCGGTAAAAACCAATTCAGGTAAATTGTCTGAGGCAATTAACATGGGCAGCTTTCTATCGTCAGCAGCTATCGTAATTGCAAATTTCACACCTGTCCTTTTTGTAATTTCCTCCGGAATGGAGCCGCTCCAATCGCGTAAAGGCCACCAGGGAAAATTTACAAACAACTCGATTTCAACAGGGCCACCGGCAGATACTGTAAGACTCGAAGTGCTTACTGCTTCCCCGGATGCTTTGCTTTGATTTTCAAATATAGTATTGCATGCAGTAGGAATTATAACCAATAAAATAAGGACCAGGAGGATAACAAGTACTTTTTTTATACCCTTTTTGACCATTCAAATCCCCCTTTTCCTCTGCTTTATGCTCGTAAGCGCTACACATGTTTTGAATGTATTATATTTACTATTATACCAAATTCATTACAGCAAGGTAATACAGATAACCAACTTTAAACCTTATAATTTTCAGCGGTAAAAATGCCCGGTTTTGAGACAGTTTTGCCACTGAATGTTTTTGCACATCACAAGTCCGGCCTTCCGGTCAGGCTTGCGATGTGCAAATAGATTCCTTTAATTACCGGTTACGGTTCAATCCCCCATTGCAGGCTGCCAGCAACATATCCAGTTACCTTGTTCCAATTCACAAAGCCCGTATCCGTTGCATTAAAGGAGTAATCTCCCGTTTGGGTATAACTGGTCCAGTCGGCTTTTGCAAATCTTGCCTGCACTTCTACGCTCTGACCGGCTGCAAGACTCCCTGCACTACTGGTGAATCCTATTTCAAGGTAATAGTCCGCACCTGTTTTTGCTGTCGACAGCTTTACAAAGGTTCCGGTCACGTTGGCACTTCCGGCCGAAGACCAGTCACACCAAAAATTCTGTGCTTTTTCTCCGTCAATGGTATAGTAATACCGTATTTTTACAGTAGAGAGAGTAATGGGTATCGTTCCGGTATTGGTCACTTTAATCTTTGGGGCAATGCCCTGGGTTGCCGCACTTAGATTTCCATTATACATCTGCAGCTTTATATTTCCTTCCGCAGCAGGTGTCGTGTCGATGACCGATACGGACAAAGTGGGAGCGGCTCCAGCACTGAAAGTAAAGGTGAGGTTTGTCGTCCCTACGGCCTGCTTTGCAAGATAGCTCTTTAGAATCGTTACTACAGAGCCGGATACCGTATAATCCGTGCCGGATACAAGGGAAGCGGTCCCGTTTTTAATACCGCTGAAAGTATTTCCGTTCAACGTCATAGTAACAGCGATATCCGCCTGCTTGGCTGTATTTTTATCAAAGGACGCAGTTACAGGAGTAATGTTTGAATTATTCACTCCCGTAGAATCAGATACAGCGATGGTCAGATTCGGGTCCGTACCTGCACTGAAATCAAAAGTCAGTATTGTCGTCCCTACTGCCTGCTTGGCAAGGTAGCTCTTTGAGATGGTTACTACAGAGCCGGATACCGTATAGTCCGTTCCGGACACAAGGGATACTGTTCCGTTTTTAATGCCATTAAAGGTATTTCCGTTCAGTGTCATGGTAACGGCAACATCTGCCTGTTTGCTGGTGTTTTTATCAAAGGATGCGCTTACGGGTGTAATGCTTGAACTGTTTACGGGTGCAGCCAGCGTATCTCCATACACGATCCCGCGCCCGTTGGTTCCCAGGTACACGCGGCCGTAAATTCTGGGATCGCCGGTGATGCACATGTTGATTTTTGCATACTGATGCTGATCATCATTAATTCTTACCCAGGTAGCACCGGCATCATCCGAGCGGAATACTCCCCGTACACCGTCAATCTTCGCCGATGCGAACAGCGCCATATAGCTTTGTCCCGGAGCCGCTTTACCAAACCCGATTACATCTGCTTCCTGGACATTTGCCAGCTTCGTGAAGCTTGCACCGGAATCGGTGGAGTGCCATAGGCCATATACGCCTTCGGCAGCACTTCCTCCTGCAAACCATATGTCACCTTCACGTCCCGGCATGGCCTTGAAATAGCAGATGGCCTGTTCCGCACTGGAGTGAACCACTGCCGCAACATTGACAGGCAGCCCCGTCGCAGCCGTCTGTGTAAAGCTGGCCCCTCCATCGGTGCTTATATAGAACTTCCCTGCCGAGAAGCCATAGAATTTCTTCGGATTTACACGATCGGACACTACACTTGCCTTCGCAGGAATTCCCGTACTTGTAATCCATGTATTGCCATTATCCTTCGAATAGCACACGGGAGCACCCGTCGGACTCCATACGACAGCACTTCCATCCGCTGCCGCAGCGATCATACCGCCTGCTGTTACACCCGTCGGTTCGGAATTTCCCTGGAACCAGCTGGTTCCACCGTCATAGCTGAAGCCTGTACTGTGGTTTGTGGTATAGGTCTTATCTACATTTCCGCTGCGAACGATGAAACTGGGGTTCAGCTCGGCATAATCCAAGCTGGTGGCGGTTACGAATATGGGCTGCGTAAACATGGCAGCAGGCACTTTGGTGATATCATCATGCCGGAACCCGCCGATATCGCCAAGTCCGCTGAGGAGGTTTGCACCGGACGGCGGACTGATCAGAGATACTACCGCAGTTTCTTCAACGCCTTTTGCCATCATGGAGATATTTATTTTTTCATTCCGATCCCAGGCAGTAAGATTATTAGTACCATAAATGGTGGCACCGGTTCCATACATCATACGGTCGGAGTTAAAAGGGTCTATTTCAAGATCGCCGATCATCCAGCCCAGTTTGGGTGATAGGGTAGGAGGATTGCTGGCGATCCCGAAGTTCAGCCATGGCGCTCCGGAAATATCCTGTGTATAGCGCAGAGTCCGGTCCGGATAGCCATTCCAGTCCCAGATTCTTGTCCAGGTGGCTCCGGCATCGGTGCTGCGGAAGATAATGGCATCGGGCCACCATGCATTTAATGTTGCAACCATAACCGTATTAGGATGCTGTGCATCCACAGCCAGTCCGCCGTATCCGTAGTAGTTGTTCTCCGTATCGGTGGAGGGCACGGGACTGATCTTCGTCCAAACGCCTGTTGCCGTGTCGAGCTTCCAAACATCCCCGCTGCTTCCGTCATAAGGTCCTACCCCATTGCTGTAGGATATGTATAATATACCGGTAGAGGAAAGTACGCCATGATGCGGCAGGAACCCCGTCGGCTGTCCGGGGACCGCTGTCCAGGTGGCTCCGCCGTCCGTACTGCGGTATACACTGTTTCCCGTATCCGCCACACCCACATAGATGGTTTGGGTCGCATTTCCCGCAGTACCGCTCTTTGGGTCAATGGTGATCCAGGCCAAGCCTATAGGATCACTGCCGTATTCCTGACCGGGACTCTGTATATATGTACCTGTGTTTGTAAAGCTGGTAACCTTCGCCCAGGTGACGCCATAATCGGTACTCTTCCAAAGGCCATTGCCGCTGCGGGCCCCAAAGTACAGGATGCTGTTTTTATTGGGATCGATCACCAGACGTTCGCCCATGGAGCGGCCCGGCATGTTCCCCCCCACCTTGAAGGGCAGTGCGGTGCTTTGCCAGGTATTCCCCTGGTCTGTGGACCGCATGATTTGTCCATTGGTATCCCAGCTATTTGTGTAGGTACCTGTAGCCATGTAAACGCGGTTCGGATCCACCGGGTCGGTAGCCAGGGCATCCACACCATTTTTATTCCAGTCCACCCAACCTACCGAGTCATTGAGGGGAATCCAACTGTTATTGGCAGGATTCCAACGGTATGCGCCTCCAATATCGGTTCGCGCATAGATCAGGTCCTTTTGCTTGGTGTTAAATATAATTCCGGGCACAAACCCACCGCCGCCGCCAACCATTACATTTTGCCACTTATAAGCCTCACTGCCCGCGGCTTGAACGTTCACTAGCGTTCCAAACATAGATGAGCCAATCATCGTAAACAGAAAAACAAAAACAATCAGTACACTAATAATTTTTTTATTCACCAGTAACCCTCCCATACTAAATTTTCGCATTGACCAACAGTATTATGAAGCAGGAACTGGTGGCATCATCGTCCACACACACAGTTCCACCTACAGTGTAGAAAGTGTTTCACTCCAATAACTTGCGGGAATTCTTTCATAACTTTTTCACCTCCTTTCAATCTTTGAAAAGGCAAAAAAGTACTCATTCAGTTGCTTCCATGCAGATTCGAATGATCAACGATGAATCGCTTCCAATAAGTACGGCAAAGTAAACATAGTACTTTCACCGCCTCAAAGCAAATAATATCCAGGAAAGTAGTGAATTTGTAATAATGTGAAACCGTGAATATCCAGCGGATCAGCGTGTAAACAGCCGGACGGATATTCACGCATCAATGAATTAAGTACTATTTTGCAGCCCTTCTGGCCTCAAAAAGTTCTTCCGCCTTTTTCTGTGCGAATGCACAGGCTTCGTCATAGCCCAATCCTTTCACCTTGCTGATCATTTCCTGCTTCAGCTTATTATACTCTGCTTCATTTTTTGCAAAGACCATCTTCCATGAATATTGCTGCATAACAGTTCCGATCTGCGTATTCTTCTGTTCCAGCGATTTATCCATAATCAGGGGCTCTTTTCCGTTAAATCCTTGGGGAGAAACCGCCAGCATATTGTTTTTGACCAGATACTCTTTCGCTGTCAATGCACCCATCTTTGCTCTCCAATCACTCTCCAGCTTGGATGGATTCCTGTTAAGCGTAGTGGTCCACAGGTTATGGTCATAGGGCTCATTAAACTCGGGGTTTTTCAAGGTAGGCTTAATATTGGCAAAGTTGATCTGGTTCATACCATCTTTAAAGGTACCCCCACCGTATTCTGCCGGTATCTGAGTAGTAGGGTCCTGGTAGCACTTCCAGCCAAAATCCGTTACGTAGGGCTTTCCGTCTTTTACATCCCATGTCAGCCCTTTCGGCCCGTTAGGAACTGATGTACCACCGCCGGCAGTCAGCATTCCCCCTTCGGGTGTATACATCCAATTGATAAACTCCATAATTCTTTCAGGATGCTTTGCTTTTGCTCCAATGGTCATAATCCAGGTACCGCCGAATTGGTTGAACCCATAGGAATATATTTTTTCGCCCTTAAAGGGAACCAGTGCAAAGCCCTTTCCCTGGTTCACTCTCTCCGGTGTATTATAGTTGGCGGCACCCAGCCAGGGGAACCAGCTGAACAATACACGTCCATCCTTATACTTACCTATAACATCATCAAATTTCTGCGACAGGGAATCCGGGTCTACCAACCCCATTTGATTGGCGTCAAAATAGAGCTTCAGGGACTTCATATACCAGCTTTCCTCCGAAAGCATGTCATAATATTTCTCTTCGTTGGCAGCTACCAGATAGGGAGTATTTACGATTTCATCGTAACCGTTCATACAAGCAAACTGCTTTGCAAGGGTCATTTTGTAGTTGCCATCCCAGTCCGACCAGAACGAGAACCCATACACCGGCTTCCCCTGTTCGTTTTTCGGTTCGATTTCCTGCATCTTTTTCAGTACTTCCAGGTAATCCTGCGGTGAATTGATAGGAGGTGCTCCTATTTTTTGATAAAGGTCCCACCGAAGATCCGGTCCCCAGGTCATTTCTTTTCCTTCCGAAGGTCCGTCCTGTTTGACGGCTGCCTCACTTCCAATCCCGTATACGGCCTTTCCGCCGCCAAAGGCGATCTTATTTTTTTCAATGGCCTTGGGAAACTGAGTTAGAATATCTTTCCCATACTTTTCAAGCAGCCCGTCTTTCGTCCAATCAAGAATCAAGCCTGCTTTAAGCGCATTTATATAATCTCCCTTATCATCGCCGAATACGATAAGGTCACCGATATTGCCGGATGCCATCAAAGTGGCAAATTTGTTACCCCCGCCATCAAGATTGGAAGCAATAATGTTTAGCTGTAAATTAAACTTGTCCTTAACGATCTTGCCAAACCACCCTGTTTGCTCTCCTGCGAAGTTGGCAGTGCCTGAAAATACATCAATTTTATAGAGTTCCTTTTGCGATGATGGAGCCGTTGTACTGCCCGATGACTCCTTTTTAGTTTCGGAACTGCCGCCGCTGCAAGCTGCCGCACTGATAGTGAAAGCCATTGCAAGAAGGAACACCAACCCTCTTTTTACATTGTTTTTCATTGCTCATCCTCCCTTTTCCTCATTCATTTATAATATTCAACTCCGGCTTTATACGGAGAAAGCCTTCGGCAAAGAAACCGTTGGAATCACTTTATCCCTTGACAGCACCGATCATGATCCCTTTAACAAAGAATCTTTGGAAGTATGGATATACAAGCAGTATGGGAAGAACTACGATCATGGATACTGTCATTCTCACGGATGTGGAAGTCTGCATGTTTTGCATGTTAATACTGGACAAGTCCTGAGAACTCTTTATTAACGCTGCAAGGGATGAAGACTCATTCAAGTACCGGTATAGTAAAAACTGAAGAGTATACAGCCGCGTGTCCGTCATAAGGAACACCGTGTCGATAAAGGCATTCCACTGTCCCACGGCGGCAAATACAGCGATGGTAGCCAATATGGGAGTAATCAGGGGAAATATGATTTTCCAGAATATCTTTATGAATCCCGCCCCATCTATTGCCGCAGACTCTTCCAGCGACGGCGGTATCGATTCAACAAAGGTTTTCGCCAATATCATGTTGAAAGGAGTGATAATTCCCGGCAGGATATAGGCAAGAAAGTTATTTGTCAGGTGCAGGTTTTTCATGGTAATATACCAGGGAATTAAGCCTGCATTAAAATACATGGTTACAATGATAAACCGATACCAGAACTTCCTCCCCCACATTTCCTTTTTTGTGAACAGATAGCCCAGGAATGCCGATCCACCCACAGTTAAAATAGTGCCCAGAACCGTCCGGCTCACGGAGATAAGGAGCGACTGTCCCAATCCTTTAAGTTTTAAGACCTGCAGGTAATTGTCAAAATGAATCCCTTTAGGGTAAAAGGTTATATAGCCGCTGGCGCTTAAATCATTGCGGCTGATGGTGTTGATAAACAGGTAATAGAAGGGAAACACGCAAAGCAAAGTAAAAATACCGAATATAAAGTAATTTATCGTGTTGAAGGTCATATTTCCGATACGAAGCTTATTCCTTGTCATTTTATCATCCCCCACAAAACTATAATCCTTATACGATTGACTCCCCACGAACAAGCTTGGATATACCATTAGCCGTAAACAGGAGGAAAATGCTGACTATAGATTTCAGCATGCTTACCGCTATTGCAAAAGAGAAGTTTGCACTGAAAGCCACATTATAAACATACAAGTCTAACACTTCAATCGTGTTTTTGTTTATGGCATTTTGAAAAGCGAAGTATTGTTCCATACCATTGTTCACAAAGTTGGCAATGGACAGCAGCAGCAGAACAAAATAGGTAGGAAGGATACCCGGTACCGTTATATGCCACATCTTCCTGAAGCGTCCTGCACCATCAACCTCTGACGCTTCGTATAGCTCTTGGTCTATTCCAGCTATTGCAGCCAGGTATATTATAGCTGTCCACCCCAACCCTTTCCACATAGCCCATAGAATCATAGGAATCCAGACATTTCTATTGGATGCTAGGAAATTAATTCCCTGATCAATGACCCCCAGCTTCATCAACACAGTATTTACAAAACCGTTATCCACCGAAAACAGGGTAAATGCAACGGAATACACTAAAACCCAACTGATGAAGTTAGGGATGGTAGTTAAAATTTGAACAGCCTTTTTATACCAACCTGTTTTTATTTCCGAAAGTAAAATTGAAAATGCAACGGGTAAAACGGATGTTACGATTCCCAAGGAGCTCATTGCGATGGTATTTTTCATGACCCGCAGGACTTCTCCTGTTTGGGTGGGATTTGACGCAATGGACTTAAACCATTTAAACCCAACAAAAGGCGTCTTTGAAAGCGGAATTCCAGGAATGAAATCATAAAAGGAATATAACCACCCACTTAAGGGTAAATACGAAAAAACAAAGGTTAATATAATAAAGGGAAATGCCATTAGAAATAATTTATATTTGTTTGGAAGCCGCCTCACTTTATTTGTTTTATAGTCGTTCTCCTTACTTCCCAAAGGAATAGACGGTTCTATCATCTTCTATGTCCTCCTATCGCTAATTCCATGCATTGCAGCCTCTAAAAAGAAGAAAGTTTTTTAATTATAATTTCCATTCGTTCCTCCCCAACTTCAACACAGCATCTGTATAATATGCACAATTACTTACCGATGGTTTATTAACCTTTTATATAATTTTACCATTTCCTTTATTACTATGTAATGCCGTTTTTTAACATTAGTATGTCAATTTTTAATATTATCCAGGGAATGAGCATTCCTGTGTTTGTTACGGAATATAGAATACTCGTGTTGAAAACCGGAATCGATATTGGTGTTTATACTGAACGGATGGAAGATTTGCAGCAGTTTCAGTATATATGAAAAAAACTATGGAAGGCCACGTATTCTATCGTGACTTTCCATAGTTTCAAAGGTATTAAACTTATCCTTGTAAGATCATTTTCGCCATTTACATAGCTATCTTTCATTCTTATTCGAACGTTTTTTGCGGGATAAGGACAGGCCTCCAAAACCGCTGATAATAGCGATATAAAAACCAAAGTCATACCACCAGCCCGTATTTACGATTTCATAGACTCTGATATTTTTCTTGAAAAGTCCGATAACCAGTGAAATGGGTGCAATCCATCCATGCCAAATCCCCCAAAGGAACCCTGCCGGTTTTGATGATGTATAGGTGCCATCTCCAGGAACACATCCTGTCAGCGTAAGTAAAATTACGGTGACTAAAACACTTATTACCATCACTTTCTTTTTCATGATAAAGCCTCCTTCACATTTCATAGTACCTGTATTGAAATTCTACTTCCTATTTTTTACCGGGCACGGATACTGCATTCTTCCCTGGCTTTTCCGTGCCTGTAGTACGATCCAAGCTCCGCTTTCTTGCTTACTTTTGACCTGCAAAGGTTATAGACACTCCCCGCATTTTTTCATAAATTGCATTATAACAACGGTCATAGCAATTGAGGCTATAAGCAAAGCGATGATAGGAATAATTGCAATAAACGGAACAAAAATTAAAACAATTGCAAAAATGGCCGCCAATTGCAATAAGAGATACTGCTCCCATCTTTTATCCGACTCTTCATATATATCCATTTGGTCTTGTTTTCCAGCCATATCTTTGATCCCCATAAACAAATTATATACAACCAGTAACCCTAATACAAATCCTGCAATGGCAATGAGTATACCCAATGGGCCAAATGGACCAAAATGAATCCCTCCGCCCTGTGCGGGTTTTTCATATATAGAAAAAACGGACAGTATTATCATAGGAATATTAAAGTTTGCAGCCTTTTTAAAATATTCACTGTTTGCAGCCAAAACGCTAAATCCAATGGCAAACAATATGTAACCAATTATATCGGGTAAGATATCAAACCCTTGTATCTTAAAATCAATCATTATGAATAGGAATCCCCAATATAATTTACCAAATCCATTCTCATTCACAAAACCACCTCCCAATTTTATTAAAGTAGTGCGGAATACCCCTGTATTGAATTAGTTTACTAAATTATTATACGCAGGAACACTTCTAATGTCTCACATTATATGTACGGCATACCGGATCTACTTTACGGATAACGAACTTTAAAGTTGAATTTACTCCGCCGAAACCCATCCCAACTGCCCGCTATTTTCCAACTCCGATTGATTAAGGTTTTAAGTTCGTTATCTATAGTATAAATTTTTACTGCTGCACTTCTATCAGTTCCAGAACAAGCTTTCAGCAAAAAACTCGGAGGCATAGATCCTCCGAGTCGGGATTTGTATATTTAATTGATTCCGCGCTCTCCCTCTGTCGCTGCTGCGACATCCTCCTCCCGGAGGGGGATAATATTATTGCCTCCCTCTCAGAGGGAGGTGGCAGCCGGCAGGCTGGCGGTGGGAGCCCGCAATCATACTTTTATTATAACACGTAGCAAAAAGACCAATTTCCCCTTAAAAATGCGCTCCGCTGTAGTATGCTATTACGAGTCAAGGTTTTCCAAAATTTCCGAAGCGCTCTGCTTTATGGGCCTTGCTTCTCCATGCTTCACGAAAGTCATACACAGGATTGCAATAAAAAATGCTGCCGCAGAATAAATGAACAATGACTGGTAATTTTGTACTACATCCCGTATCCAACCGTATAAAATGGGACTGATAATGGCTGCGCTAAAAGAGAAGAAATAATAATACCCTGTAAATTTCCCAATATCCTTCCAAGGTGCCAGTTCTACCACCATGGGGAGCGAGTTGATATTCACGCAGGCCCAGAAAGCCCCGCCCAGTAACAGCAGAATGCGCAGCACCCAAAGGTTGCTGGTAAAAAGTAGTCCTGCGAAGATAATGGTAACTCCGGCCAGACCGATCAGAATAGTTTTGCGCCTGCCGATCCTTGTGCCCAGAATACCTGCTGGAATGGCACAGATAAGGAAGGTCAGCGAGTACATGGCAAGAAGCATAGCGGCATCTCCAGCGTCCAGAAACTGTCCGCCTGCATCCTTAAGTGTATTGGTAACGTACAAACTGAAGAAGGTCTCTACTGCGTTGTACCCCGTGAACCAGAACAGGATTGCGAAAAGCAGAAACAGGAGGCTCTTTTTTTGACTTGTCTTTTCCTCCTGGCTTACTTCTTCTTTGCGGGTTTCTTCAGCAGCTTCCGGCTGAATCCGCATTTTTTCTTCATTTACGAAAAGCATTAGCATCACAAGGGCAAGGAGCATGATGGCGGCACTTGTAATAAACGGCAGCGGCATTCCTCCCAGTTTAAAGAGGATGCCCCCAAGAAAAAAGGAAATCAGGCTTCCCACTCCCCCCATAAAATTAATAATGCCATTTGCCTGGCTTCTTAAGGGTGATGGGGTAATATCAGGCATGAAGGCTACGACAGGTGCCCTCCAGGTAGACATGACGAAATTGAAAAGGATAACCACTCCCATCAGTGTGGGAAGAGACCAGGTAAAGGGAATTAAAGAGAAGGCAGCGGCACAAACCGGTAACCCTATGAGTATGTAAGGCATGCGCCTGCCGAATCTTGTTTGTGTCTTGTCTGAAATTGCTCCGAAAAGGGGCTGAAAGATGACTCCGAAGATATTGTCAACCGTCATGACAGCCCCGATCAGAAGAGTACTGGCAAGGTACTGCTCCAGCAGCTTTGGAACATAGGTATTATACATTGCCCAGGCAACTGAGCTTGCAAAGAAACCAAAACCGATTAAAAAGGTTTGTTTGTAATTCAGCTTCATAATAACCACTATTCCTTTCGTAAGGTATAGGGAAAATAGCACCTGTAGAATTTATACCGTTTTACTGGCCGAAAATTGTCCTCCGTACCTGAAGTGCAACATCCGGGCAGTTTGTAATAACGGAATCCACGCCTTCCTTGAACAGCCAGCCTATGTGCTCCGGGCTGTCCACTGTCCATGGATTGACTTTGATGCCTTTTTCTTTACATCCTTTTACCACTCCAGGCACCTTAAGAGTCGGATAATACGGATGGATGGCATCCGCTTTCAGGTGGGCTGCATAAACGTGAGGGTCCACCATCGCCTCGCTATAAAGAAGTCCGATAGGAGCTATAGGCTCAATCCGTCTCAGCAGCATAAGGCTGTAGTGGTTAAAGGAGGAGTAAATGACACGGTTCCTCATGCCCATCTCCGCCACCAGTTTTACAAGCTTCTCTTCAATCCCTTCATAGAGTACAACACCTGATTTGATTTCGATATTCAAGATCATTTTCGTCGTTCGTGCAAATTCAAGCAATTCAAGAAGCGTGGGAATCCTCACCTTTGAATACCCCTTCATGTTGTACGAAAAATCCAATTCCTTAAGTTCGGCCAGTGTTTTGTCCACGATTCTCCCTGTGCCGTTGGAACAACGATCTACCGTCTCATCGTGCGCTACGACAATATGCCCATCCTTTGTAAGATGCACATCCAGTTCCAGTCCCTCCGCCCCCATTTCATGAGCCAGTCGAAAGGCTTCCATGGTATTTTCGGGAGCGTAATGAGAGGCTCCTCTATGTGCAAAAACGATCGGTCCCATAATAATTCCCCCTCGATAGTGTTACTATAGCACTTTTCCCCGAATTTTCCTAGCACTATATTGTTAATTTCCAGTAAATCTGTCGCAAGCATTAAGCCAACAGTTCTCTTTTTACAATTCGGTCCAGCACCTCAGAGGCGGCAAGTATAACGTTTCTGCATTTCAGTTCTTCCGTTCTGTACTGTTCCTTTAGCGGAGCGCAATCAATGGTTCCCATCTCTTTTTTATACTCGTCAAACAGTTCCTTGGTTAGCTCCTTAATCCGGGTGCTCTCATGAGCATTATTCTTTACGAACAATTTTCCCAGGACCATGATGGAAGCTGTCAACGCACCGCATTTATCTTCTATGGCCATTCCTCCGCCAAACCCCGCTGCAAGTTTGAGAGCCTCTCTGTCCAATCCCAGGTTATATGCGACGTTGGCTCCCTGCAGTATCTTCTCTGCACAATTCAAGTCTTCCTTTTCACCGAAACCCTGTCGAATTAATTCCGTTAGCATAAAAATCCCCCCAATATTAATTTTAATATTTTTATTGCTTCATTGGTTTTTGCTCCGCAGAATATGGAGATATGTCCTCTTTCACCTTACTTATTTCCTTACCGTCACTGGATACGCCGATGATTTCAAATTCCGATCCTTCAAACCGATTCATGTAGATAAGCCATATCCTTGTGTCCCCGGCATTGATTATTTTCGCTTCCCGCTCAATCTTTCTTTTATTTTCAACGATTTTCACCTGTTTAATATCCGTATTGCCAATAATTCCATAGTACAAGGGGAATGGGGTTTCGTATACATTCGGGAAGTAGCTCCAGGACATCCCGTATTCATCCATAGAAATTTTCAGCCCTCCTTGCACACCACCGTAAACATATTTCCAGCCTATCATTTTCTTTTTTATAAAACAAGCCCCTAGGTCATCTTTCCTCGGATGATTATAGAAAACAATTACCCCTTTGTCCGTTTTTTCTTCATGAATAATGTTTATTGGAAGCTTGTTTCCTTTAGCCAAAACATCCTCTACTGTTTTTTCCCCAACCCCAAATTTAATAACCGCCAGAACTGTTATTGCTATTATCGCTATAGCAGGTAGAACTACCTTTTTCCTCATCAACTTATTCTCCTTCTATTATCATATACGCTTAGGCGCCACAGTATTAATGATAAAAGCAGTGTCTCTCTACTCCTGTGCGACTACAAAAATATCCCTATCAGGTTAAGCACCTTTTGTATAAGAAAGAATTCCCCTGCCACTACCGCAGCACAGCAGAAACAGAAGAAAAACAGCTTTATTTCACAAAAAATGTCCGTAAAATATCTTCCTTTGAACAATGAAAAAATATCTGGCGTAAATGTGTACTTTACAGCTTCTCTCATTTCTTCATTATCCGTAAATATTAATTGGGCTAAAAATTTATATAATGGAATGTTTATGATGAACAGAACGATAACTATTCCTAAAGCCATCACATCACCTCCTGCTTCACGCCTGTAATCTACTGATTTGAGTAATAAATAGTCTCATGTCCGGAGTATTTCTCTACAAATCCTCCACTACATTTATCAGTAAAATATGGCTATCAAATTATACGGAGCAGGCCTCTTTTTGTCTCTTCCCTTAACACTTTTTATAAATCACCGCTATTGAGCTTTTTAAGCCAATCTGTTTTTTTGTGGGGTGACCTTTAATACTTGCATTTTTCTATGGCTGATATCAAAAACTCTCCATCTTCATTCCTAAAGTCTACTTTTATCCCCAGTCGATCCTTTGAATCTATCGCAATAACCAACGGACTTTGTCCGTTCATTTGTTCTTGATCATAGGTATCAGCCGGATATATGACCCACCATTCCTTATCCAATGATTTCTGGAGCATACCTGACTCTTCAGCCTCGCTTAGCAGCTCCTTACTTACAGCATATCTACCCGCTGTATCATCATCGCTTTTACTTAAGGAATAAATGAACTCTACGAGAGTAGTATAGGTCGAGGGAGCAATTCTTGAACTTTTTAAGGTATATTTATCTCCACTTTTAGTCCAGGTTTGCTGTATATATCTGAGTCGACCCGATTTTGTCTGAGCCAGTATTTTTTCTTTACCATCTGTATAAAACAAGGAATCTCCTTCAAGTACGAACTCACCTATATCCTTCTTCATAAACGTTATAGTTCCTCGATTATTTTGCCATTTCTCTTCAGGTTGTTCTACTTTCGGAGAAGACCAGAGAAGTTCCCATTTTGCATCCTTTAACCTTAGTAGCTTGTAGACCGGTCGAGGCGCAGCCCAACCGCCGCTCCCATATCCCAGGCTATCAAAGATTGCACCCATTTCTATTGTATTGTTATCTCCTTTTGCGACTCTCGCAGAGATGACAGTCATTGAATCCGCAAATCCATTTTCAGAAAGGTTATCTATTGGAAATACTTGATATCTTATGTGGTTATCATCCCACCAAACTACGGCATACCCTTCGGAGATGCCTCGATGAGTTGAATAACTGAGTAAATATACATCTGGAAGTGATTTATCCGTTTTTTCTGCTTCTACACAATTCACAAAGAAGCCATTTTTCTCTAGTAATGCAGGACTTGCCTGTTGATTTATTTGGTCTACCATATTATTCACATTTATCTTTTTCATGCAGACTATGTAATCTACTACTTTCTGCGGTATTTCATCTGAATTATTTATACCTGCCTCATTATCAGGTTTAGCGCCTATCTTCTCAAGCTCTCCCGTAACTTGTGCTTTTTCATTTTTAGCTGTAGGTATTTCTGCTTTTTCCGTAGTACTTTTATTAGAATTATTAACTATGGAGTTTTCCATTGGCTTATCTACTATACTGGTAGATTTTGAAGCAGTAAAAGTATTACACCCTGACAAAACTATGATAACAGATAAAAATGATAGCATTCTAAATAGTTTCATACTACATTCTCCCTACTTTTTTGGCTCTACAATAGCTTGTACTTCATACCCACGCTTTTGATAACCTACTATATAACTAGAGTTGTGCATTGAAAAGTAAATAATTGTCTTACCAATAAAGT
>ENA-OFCE01000121-OFCE01000121.1-metagenomes-genome-assembly--contig:-NODE-121-length-60438-cov-5.296424_pt1 | contig 60438 bp, 62 predicted proteins | sample MGYA00153388_OFCE01 | MGnify analysis MGYA00153388
GCCGATGGCGCGGTCCCGAGCCTTCGCGTCGCCACCTTCGAGGCGCGCCAGTCGGCGCTGACGGTCGGTATCCGCGGCATCGTTCCGCTCGATGCCAACCAACCGGCGCGCGAGCAGGGCGTCGGCATCTACATCGACGGCATCTATCTCGGTCGCCAGCACGGCCTCAACGCCGCCTTGTTCGACGTCGAGCGGATCGAAGTCCTGAAGGGGCCGCAGGGCACCTTGTTCGGTCGCAACACCGAAGGCGGCGCGCTCAGCATCGTCACCAAGGCCCCGCGCGGCGAATTCGCCGTCCGCGGGCATGGCGGCGTCGGCAATTACGGTTCGTACAATGGCGAACTGCATCTCGACTTGCCCGAGTTTGCCAACATCTCGATCAAGGCCGACGGCGTCATCCAGCACCAGGACGCGACCACCAAGAACCCCATGCCCGGCCAATATGGCTGGAACTATTACGATCGGCAGGGCCTTCGCCTCGCCGCTCGCTGGAAGCCGGTAGACGGGCTGACCAACGACTTCATGTTCGACATTGCGCGCGATGCCAACACGCCGTTCTACAGCCAATTGCTCAACTATAACCCTAATGGCTGCGTCGCCGGACCGGCCCCAGCGCCGTCGGAAAGCGTTCGTCCGGGGGCCTGCTACCTCCCCGGCACCGCTTACACCGCGCTGACCGGTACCGTGAAGCCACTGCTTCCGGGTGTCGAAGTGAATGGCACGTCGCGGATGAAGACCGCCGACATCGGCGTTCCGCAGCAGCAGAGCATCGACAAAACCCGCGGCTTCACCAACATCTTCAAGTATAAATTCTCGCCGTCGTTCGAATTCCGCTCATTCACCGCGTGGCGTTCGGTCGATGCCACCCAATGGGACAATGCCGGCGGCGCTCACCGCACCCCAATCGTCAACCTGACTCCGGCCTGCACCGCGATCGCGCCTTGCGCGTTCAGCCGCTACAGCCTCGCCGACCTTCACCAGGACCAGTTCAGCCAGGAATTCCAAGGCGTCGGCAGCGTCGGTCGCTTCGATTATGTCGCCGGCCTGTTCTATTTCAACGAGCATGTCCGCGACGATGCCGCGACCCCGAACTCGAAGGGCGTGGTCGCAATCGTCGATCCGCTGTTCCCGACCGTGGTGACCGGCGCGACCTACGTCGACATCCCCTTTTGCACCGCGAGCACCCCGTTGTTCGCCGGCGAAGCGGTCAACGGTTGCTCGATCGACCGTGCCTCACGGGTCAAGTCGAAGAGCTATGCGGCCTATGGCCAGCTGACCTGGAACGCGACCGACTCGCTCCACCTGACGGTCGGCGCGCGCTACACCAAGGACATCAAGAAGGGCGACTTGCTGTTTTTCCGCAACGTCAATTACCAGACCAATCCGTTGGTCGCGGCGGCGAACGGTTATCAGCCCCTCGACCGCAAGTGGGCCCGCTTCAATCCGATGGCGACGATTGCGTATGACATCAGCAATTCGCTTCACGTCTACGCCAAATATTCGACCGGTTATCGCTCCGGCGGTGCAAGTTCGCGCACTGCCAATTATCAGCCGTTCAACCCCGAAGACGTCAAGGCGTATGAAATCGGCCTCAAGTCCGACTTCTGGGATCATCGCGCGCGCCTCAACCTCGCGGCCTATGCGATGGACCGCAAGAACAGCCAGGTCGACATCAGCTTCATCCAGAATGCGGCCGGGTCGAACGTCAACGTGCTCAACACCATCAACGCGCCGGGAATCACCAAGATACGCGGGTTCGAAGCCGACCTGACGGTGCGCCCGTTCGAGGGGCTGACGCTAAGCGCATCCTATGCCTACACCCACACCGAAATCCCGCGGGTGCCGATCACCTACCGCAATCCGGTCACGATCCTGCCGACACTGCTGGTGCCGAACCCGATCAACACGACCACGGTCGATCAGCGCTTCTACATCGTCTTCACCCCGCGCAATGCGGCCAGTGGAGCGATTGATTATGAGCTTCCGGTTGGTCGATCGGGCGCCGAACTGCGCTTCCATCTCGATGCCAATTACGCCCAGGCAACCCAGGCATTCGACCAGTTTGCGACCAAGGCCGACTCGTCATTCATCGTCAACGGCCGAGTGGCCCTGGCCGACATCAAGATGAATTCGGATGAATCGCGACTGACTGTCTCGCTGTGGGCGCGCAACCTGCTTGACGAGCAGCATATCTTCCGCCGCGATCCGTCGAACAGCCTGCCCGGCGCGCCGACTAGCAGCGTGACCACCGGCAGCATCAACAACGTGCTCGGCGATTACGGCAACTTCAACGCGCCGCGCACCTTCGGCATCGAGGCCGCGTTCAAGATCGATCCGCCGCGTCACAGCGCGCCTTACGTCGCGCCGCCGCCCCCGCCGCCCGAGCCGGCAGTGCCGACCCCGGCGACCCAGACCTGCTCTGACGGGTCGGTGATCCTGGCCTCGGACGCTTGCCCGCCGCCACCGCCGCCTCCCCCGCCGCCGCCGGCGCCGGAGCGTGGTGGACGCTAGAATAGTCGATTGCTCGCGTTGCGTTTGAGCCAGTTGGAAGGAAAGGGGTTTCGCGGGGACGCGGAGCCCCTTTTCGGTTGTTTCGAAAGGGTAAAAGTCCGGTTTGACTGGTTTTTGATCATCTTGTCGCCGGTTTGTAACCGCCGGGTCGCGCAGGCGACAAGTTGGGCCTGCATCACGGCATGATGAATGAAGTTTCCGTGTCGCCTATGGGGTCGGCGCCGTTCCTCGGGCGGACATTCCGAATCCTGGTCGCGCGCGCGCCAACGAAGGTCGACGCGCTGCCGTTCGATCATCCCAATGTGGCGTGGACCGAGTGCGACCTTGATAGCCAGTGCTTGCGCAAGGCCGCCACCGAACGGCCCGATTTGGTGCTCTTGGAAACCGGCGGAGCCGACGGCGCCGCGGTCCAATTATGCCGCAGCCTGCGATCCGAGGGCGAGACGAAATCGGTCAGGATCGCAATCTGGAGCCCGGGCCTCGAGCAATTGGGACGCCTCGAATTTTACGAGGCCGGGGCCGACGACGTGGTCACCGAGCCCGCGATCGGGCGTGAGCATGTCCTGCGGTTGACCGCCGATGCGCGCCGAGCTTTTTTCGACAAGTCGGAGATTGCGTTCGCCGACCTGATCCTGCAGGTCGACCGGCACCTGGTATGGCGCCGGGGAAGATCGATTTCGCTGTCGCGCTTCCAGCTCGAGCTGCTGCGATTCCTGATGGAAAATCCCAACAAGGTGTTCAGCCGCGACGATCTGTCGGCTGGCCTGTGGAACGGTCGTCCGGTCAATGCCTGCAGCATCTCGACCGCGATGAACCGGCTGCGGAACTTGCTCAGCCTGCCCGGCGCGCCGGATCTGATCCATACCGTTCGCGGCAGCGGATATGTCCTCCAGGCGCAGTGAGCGCTGGCGGGAAATGGCTACTGGAAGCTGAAACGATCCCTGATCAATTCGAGCGCGGCCGCTTTGTGGCGCGCCCTCGTTTCATACTCGTCGGCGAGGCGCAGGATCGTGTGCCGAGTCCGTTCGTCGGGCATCGATTCGGCCAGCGACCGCATCAGTTCGACCCGCTGACTGGAATATCCGACTCGCCCCATGAGCGCGACCTTATCGTCCATCGCGGATGAGTCAAAATTGAGTCGCGATTTAGTTCAGCTTTTGGTCCCGGCCTTGAGCAATTGGGCCAACCGCGCCTTGATTGCGGCGACTGCGCCGGGGTCGGCAGCGCGGGTGGCGACGGTGAAGCGCACACCCATCGGGTTGATCGCCACGCCGTCGCGCAGGACCTCGTAATGGAGGTGCGGGCCGGTCGACAGACCCGACGAGCCGACATAGCCGATCACGTCGCCCTGGTGGACGATGCTTCCGGGCGAGACCGCCATGCTCGACATGTGGCTGTAGCTCGATGCCAGCCCGCCGCTGTGCGCGATCCGCACCTGGCGGCCATAGCCACCGGCCCAGCCGGCGCGGACCACCTGGCCGTCGGCGGCGGCGTGGATCGGCATTCCCCAATGGGCGCCGAAATCGATCCCCTTGTGCATCCGCACGAAGCGCAGGATCGGGTGGAGGCGCGGGCCGAAGGTCGAGGTGATCGGTGCCGACACCGGCCAGATCATGCCGTTGCTCTGCGCCTGCGCCTCGCCGATCGTCGCGGCATTGACCCACACCGGCTTGCCGCCCGCGGTCCAGCGCACGAGCTGCAGCTTGCCGCCCGATGCGCGCTCGATCCCGGCGTAGAGCAGATCGCCTTCGATCTGCTGGCCGTCGGCGCTGCGGCGGCTGGCGATGACCATGTCGAACCGGTCGCCCGACGCAATCTCGCCGACGTCGATTTCCTGCGCCATCGCCTTGAGGTAGGATGCGGCGGTGGCGCTCGATGCGCCCGCGGTGCGCAATGCCCAGTAGAGCCCGTCACCGGCCACCCCGCGCACCCGCATCGGCGCGGTGCTGACCGGGACCGCGATGCGCGTCAGGCCAAGCCCGCCAGCTCCGCGTTCGACCAGCAGTTTCAGCTCCATCGAGGCGCGCAGCGACAGCATTTCGACCGGGCGCCGCCCCGCCGAATCGCGCATCCCGAGGCGGATCGTGAGTTGGGTGTCGGGCTCGAGCGTCGGCGATGCCGCATGGACGAGGTTGGCGGCGGTGATCGCGTCGCCATTCGATGCGCCGAACCGGGCGAGGCTTCGTGCCAGCCCGTCCTGGCCGAGGGTGGCGGTGAGGTCGATCGCGGTCCGCTCGGGCGCGACCTGCAACGGCTCGACCAAAGCGCCGGGCGCCATCCGCATCCCGCTGCGCGAGCCATGCGACAGCGAATCGACCCCGACCGCGCGCCATTGCGCCCGCGCGTCGCCGGTCAGGAACGGCGCGTGGCCGCCGGGCAGGGGTCCAAAATCGGGGGCGGTCAGCGCGGCGGCGGTGCACAAGGCGGCCAGCGTCGCCAAACCCCGCCACCATGTTTTCGAGAACAATTTATCGCCGAGGTCGACCACGAGCTTGATGCGGGGCGTAGTCGGCAGCGCAGCAGGCGCGAAGCCGATTGGCATCGCCACCGCCGCTTGTCCGAATTGCCGTCCCAGCCACGCTTCGCGCATCGACCCGTAAACTCCTTGCCCCGGCACTGCCCGAACAAGGTTAAAACCATTTTAACTTCGATCCCCGCTTGCACTTCTTTTCCGCCATGCCAAATTAGGAAAATGCCGCGCGGCGACAGTCTGGTCAGGGCGATCCTCGGCCCCACCAATACCGGCAAGACCTATCTCGCCATCGAGCGGATGTGCGCCCATTCGTCGGGCGTGATCGGCTTCCCGCTGCGGCTGCTGGCGCGCGAGGTGTACGAACGCGTGGTGGCGATCAAGGGCGCGCACCAGGTGGCGCTGATCACCGGCGAAGAACGCATCGTCCCCAAGGGCGCGCGCTACGTCCTATGCACCGCCGAAAGCATGCCCGTAACTGGCGGCAAGGATGACAGCGCGCATGAAAGCGTGTTCCCCAAAGACTTCGCTTTCGCCGCGATCGACGAGGCGCAATTGGGCAGCGACCCCGAGCGCGGTCATGTGTTCACCGACCGCCTGCTCCGCGCCCGCGGCCGTGAGGAGACGTTGATCCTCGGCAGCGACACGCTGCGCCCGATGATCCGCAAATTATTGCCCGAAGCGGAGATCGTCAGCCGCCCGCGTTTCTCGACGCTGCGCCACGCCCCGTCGAGCAAGCTCTCGCGCCTGCCCCCGCGCTCCGCCATCGTCGCGTTCAGCGCCGAGCAGGTCTATGCGATCGCCGAGATGTTGCGCCGCTTCAAGGGCGGTGCGGCGGTGGTCATGGGCGCCCTTTCACCTGCGACCAGAAACGCCCAGGTGGCGATGTTCCAGCGCGGCGAGGTCGATTACCTCGTCGCCACCGACGCCATCGGCATGGGCCTCAACATGGATGTCACGCACGTCGCCTTCGCCGGGCTCGACAAGTTTGACGGCCACCGCGACCGCCGCCTGTCGATCCCCGAAATGGCGCAGATCGCGGGCCGCGCCGGGCGTCACCAGAAGGACGGGACGTTCGGCACATTGGGGCTTGGCGGCGACAATGGCCCGGCGTTCAGCGAGGCCGAGATCGCCGCGATCGAGGATCATCGCTTCCGCCCGCTCGACCATCTCTACTGGCGCTCGTCCGAGCTCGATTTCACCAATACCGGCGCGCTGATCGCCAGCCTCGAGGCGAAGAGCGACGACCCGCTGCTGCGCACCGCGCCGATGGCGATCGACCTTGCGGTGCTCAAGATGCTCGCCGAGGATCCGGCCATCGCGGCGCGGCGCGGGATCGCGGCGAAGCGCCTGTGGGCCACCTGCGGCCTGCCCGATTTCCGCAAGGTCGGCCCGATGCACCACGCGCGGATGGTGCGGCGATTATACAACTACATCAGCGAGGGCGGGCATATCCCGCACGAATGGTTCGCCGCCGAAGTCGCCCGGCTCGACAATGTGAATGGCGATATCGAAGCGCTGGCCGATCGCCTCGCGGGGGTGCGCAGCTGGGCTTACATCGCGCAGCGCTCGGACTGGCTCCAGGATCCGCCGAAGTGGGCCGAGCGCACCAGGCAGGTCGAGGGTCGGCTCAGCGATTCGCTCCACGCCGCTTTGACCCAGCGCTTCGTCGACCGCCGCACCGCGGTGCTGATTCGCGACATCGGCGCCCGCGGGGCCGATGCGCTGCCGGTCACCGTCGCCGCCGATGGTGAGGTCAGCGTCGGGCCCGAACCGATCGGCCACCTCGCGGGGTTCGACTTCACCGTCGATCCGACCGCGCGCCATGCCGACAAGCGCATGCTGTTGGCTGCGGCCGAGCGGCGGTTGGGCGATGAACTCGACCGGCGCGCAAAGGCGTTGCTCGATGCGCCCGACGGCGACTTCAGCCTGATCGTCGAGGATAATGGCGGCCTCGCGATCGGCTGGTCGGGGCATATCCTTGCCCGCCTCGCCACGGGTCGGTCCTTGCTCGAACCGGCGGTCCGCACCGTCCGCGCGCTAGACCGCCTCTCCGCCCCGCGCCGCGCCGAGCTCCGGGTCCGGCTCGAACGCTGGATCGATGCCGAGCTCGCCCGCCATGTCGGCGCATTGAAGGCGCTCGCCCGCGCCGCGTCGGACAAATCGGTCACCCCCGGGGTGCGCGCGCTCGCGGCGATGATGACCGATGCCGGCGGGCTGCTCCCGCGCCGCGCCATCGCGCAACAGATCGCCGCGCTCGACAAGGCCGATCGCCAGTCGCTCCACCGTCATCGCCTCAGGCTCGGCGCGCTCGACCTGTTCGTCCCCGCCTTGCTCAAGCCCAATGCGGTCCGCTGGCGCGCGGCGTTGCTCGCCATCCGTGGCGCGCAAGCCATGCCGCGCCTGCCCAGCCCCGGCGCGGCGACGCTCGACGGAAGCGCCGATCCGCGGGCTGCGAGCCTCGCGTACCGCCGGTTCGGCGCAACCTGGCTGCGCGTCGACCTCGCCGACCGCATCGCCGCTCACGCCCACGCCGCGCGCCAGTCCGGGGCGGCCGAGATGATCGACCCGGCGTTGGTTACCAGCCTCGGCCTTGACCCAGCGACGGTGACCAAATTGATGGCCGAAATCGGTTTCATCCCCGTTTCTGGCAATGCTGGCGACGCGTGGAAGTGGCGCGGCCACCGCCCCGCCCGGCGTCACGCCCCCGCCGAAACCGCCCGCCCCGGCAACGCCTTTGCCGTGCTGGCCGATCTCAAACGGCGCTAGCTTGCGGATCGATCGCTACCTGCACTGCATCCGGCTGGTGAAGAGCCGCACCCTCGCGCAAGCTCTGGTCGAGGCCGGGCACATCCGCATCGACGGCAAGCGCGTGGCCAAGCCGAGCGAGCCGGTCAAGCTGGGCAGCATCATCGCGCTTCCGCTTCAAGACCAAGTCCGCGTCCTGCGCGTTCTGGCGCTTCCCGAACGCCGTGGTCCGGCTTGCGAGGCGCGTTGTGCTTATGAAGAGGTTGACGAAGCTGCTGGAGAATGACCGAATTGGTGGTGTGGTGCACGGTCACTAATTTGCCTCAGTTTACTTCTATTCATGATCCAAACCCTGCCCGCATACGAGTCTGTAATCCCCAAGCCAGACCAGGCAGATTACAAGATATTATGCTGATAGTTGCGGCAATATGCCCCCGATTTGAAGCTTCGTGCTGATCAGATTGCTCCGATTTATCACCCAATCATTTATGAAACGTAATAAAAAATCCAATACCGGTATGGGATAGGCAGATCGAATTGGCGTACTAATCGCATCGTGAGGAAAATGGATCTCGTTTCTCAGGCTACGGAATTCGTCTATTAATTCTAACTCGCAATGCGGCAGTCCCAAAGCCGCCCGATATTTTGGCTTTTTCAAGATCTGCTCGAAGCCTAATGACTTGCTTGTAAGACCTGGTAAATAATTCAACATACCGTCGTAGCGATACCCCTCGATCTTTAAAATTTCATGCGAGTACACTGGTTCGATTTTCTGTTTCTCGGCAAGAAACCGATAGCTGTCGATATTCCTATCAATCTCTTGAACAATATAACTTTTCTCCAGCAATACAGACTTCAATGTTATCTCGAAGCCTGACGCTATTTTAAGGTGTTCTAAATTTAGATATTTTAGCCATTTGAAAGTGATAGGTGCGTCCACCCACCGCCCGGACTGGAGACCTCCCTCCGCCAGCCAGAGTTTTGTGTTCAGTTCCTCTTGAGCCATGGCATGACGCTCAGAGATCATGATGCTGTCCATAAATGCATAATACGCTTCAAGACAAAGGTGGAGCACTCCTCCACCTCGATTGATGTCATCCTTGTAAACCAAATGGGAGGCCTTGTAGGTATCACGGCCCGGTAAGCCTTGTGCTACTGCTTCAGCCGAGGAAATATGATTGATCATTTTTTTGTCCGATATAGAGGTTATCTTACCTTACTTTTGAGGAACGAGTTTGTTTCGCTTTTCAATTGCAGTACCGTTTCAAGCGAAAGTCGGCAACAGATTCGCCCTAGCATACGCCCGCCGTAAAGACCGCCGGCTGGCAAACTCCCATACTCCGTTGACGCCGCCGCCCCCGCCTCTTAGCCACGAGGGCGACCAACAGGAGCCTTCAACCATGACCTATGTCGTCACCGACGCGTGCATCAAATGCAAATATATGGATTGCGTCGAGGTGTGCCCGGTCGACTGCTTCTACGAGGGCGACAATATGCTCGTCATCAACCCCAACGAATGCATCGATTGCGGGGTGTGCGAGCCCGAGTGCCCGGCCGAGGCGATCCTCCCCGATACCGAGAACGGGCAGGAGAAATGGCTCGAGCTCAACACGTCGATGTCGGCCAACTGGCCCAACATCACGCGCAAGAAGGACAGCCCTGCCGACGCCGACGAGCATAAGGGCGAGGAGGGCAAATATGACAAATATTTCAGCCCCGAGCCGGGCGCCGGCGACTGACCGACAGCGGGCGATAAAGCCGCAGGCGGAACGATTCGGGCCGTCGCCGATTGGAGCGGTAACACGTTCTGACAGGGGAAACTGACATGCTTCGCACCGCAGTGGCGCTCGCCGCCCTCATCGCCGCATCACCGGCGCTGGCGCAATCGACCACTGCCTCGGGCCTGCCCGACCCCAACGACCAGTCGAACACTTTCACCATCGCCGCCGGCGGGGCCTACATCCCCGATTACGAGGGCTCGAACGATTACAAGTTCACCCCGTTCGCCGCGATCCGCGGCCGCGTCTCGGGGATGAGCTTTTCGACCCGCGGTACCTACCTCTATCTCGACGTCCTCCGCCGCCCCACGAGCGGGGTCGATTTCGACTTCGGGCCGATCGTCGGCTTCCGCCGCGAGCGCAGCGGCCATATCAGAGATCCGTTCGTCCGCGCGCTGCCCGATCGCAAGACCGCGATCGAGGTTGGCGGGTTCGCCGGGGTCAGCTTCCACGGTCTGACCAACCCCTATGATAATTTGAGCTTCCGCGTCGACGTCGTCCACGACATCGCCAACGCCCACAAGTCGACCATCGTCACCCCCAACATCGACTTCGGCACGCCCTTGTCGAAGCGCACCTACGTCGGCGCCTCGCTGTCGGCCGATTTCGTCAGCAATCGCTATGCCGATTATTATTACGCCGTCTCGCCCGCCGACAGCGTCGCCTCGGGCCTGCCAACCTATGACGCGCATGGCGGGATGAAGAATTGGAAGGTCAGCACGATCGTCAACCAGTCGATCACCGGCGACCTGACCCACGGCCTGTCATTGTTTGGTGCGGGCAGTTTCAGTCGTGTCGTCGGCAACATCGCCCGCGCGCCGATCGTCGCCAACCGCGGATCGCGCTCGCAATGGCAGGCCGCACTGGGGCTGGCCTACACTTTCTGACGCCGCGACCGATCGCGCATTCATCGCGACGCAAGCTCGCCTCGCCCATGGACCGATCACCCGGTGGGCTCACCGCCGGGTGGCAACCTTGCGGATTTGGCCGATTTCTTTACGAAGCGCTGCGTGATGATCAGAACCGTAACTGGCGCCGCTCAGCGCGCCGACACGAAGATTGCCGGATTCGTCAAATCGATCTTCCCGTCCCCGTCTCGGAGAACCAAATGTCCACTCGTCTAATCTTCGGCCTCCTCCTCGCCTCGGCGCCGGTCGCCCCGCTCGCCGCGCAAGCACCAGCCGCCGCCCCGACGCCGCAGCCGATCCCGCGCGCCGCCTTCATGCAGCGGATCGATTCGGTGTTCGTCGCGGCCGATGCCAACAAGGACGGGTTCGCCGACCGCGCCGAGCTCGAGGCGGTCCAGGTCAAGGAATTCAACGCCCAGCGCGCCTACATCCTCAAGCAGCGCGAGGCGCTGTTCCGCCGCCTCGACAAGGACAATAATGGCATGCTCACGCTGCAGGAATTCAACGCCCCGGTGGCCAACGCTCCGGTCACAACCGACGTTCCGGTGGTCCTCTCGCGGCTCGACACCAACAAGGACGGCAAGGTCAGCCTGGCCGAAAATCGTGCCCCGGCGATGTCTAAGTTCGACCGCGCCGACACCAATAAGGACGGCGTATTGAGCGTCGCCGAACAGAAAGCCGCTGCCGCCCGCAAATAGGGTTCGCGCAACCTACGCAATCACAGGGGGCCGGGCGAGCGATCGTCCGGCCCCTGTTGAGTCCGCCTTACTTCGGCTTGACCGGTTCTTCGCCTGCCCCGCGGCGGATGGCCTCGGCGATATTCTCGCGTTGCTGGCTGGCGGTGCGGTTATTCTCGCGCTGGGTGTAAAAGCCCGCCAGCGCACCCTTGTCGAAGCGCGACATCGCCAGCGGCGGCGCGCCGCCCGGCTCGAATAGTGACAGGATCGAGCTGGCGTCCTTCGATCCGGCATTCTGGCGGACGTCGAGCATCAAATGCATCGTCGCCAGATCGCCCAGTTGGCGAAGCGACTTGCCGATCGTCTTCTGGCGATCGATTACCACGAACCCGACCAGCATATCCTCGCGGATGTTACTGTAGAGGCGGCTCGCGGCGGCATTCTTGACGACCGCGAAATCATGTCCGTTGATCTGCCCCTGGCCGAGCTGGTTGCCGTCGCGGCTGCGCATGTCGGTGACGTGCCAGCTCCACACTGGCCCCGGCGCTTCAGCGAAAATCTGATATTGGCGCGGGGTCATGGTGAAAAAGAATGGCGCATCCTTGTACAATGCGCCGACCAATTCCTTGGGCTGGTCGATGAAGATCGCGAGCGCATTGGGCTTGCATCCCTCGGGCTGGAGCAACCCGCCGGCAGCAGCAACATTGTCGCGGATGATCTTGGTCAGGCGCGGGGTCAGGTCGCGCGGCATGCCGATCACGCGCGGGCATAATTTATCCTCGAACCGCGCCAGTTGCTCATGCTCGCTCGGCTGGACCAACTGGCGCAGCGCCTGGACCAGTTCCTTCTTGCGCTGCCCCTGGACGACGATCGCGTCGTCGTTGCCGGCGGCCGAATTGGCGGTCGAGGCGCGCACCCCGACCTGCGCGGCCAGCGGCGTGGCAGCCAGCAAGGCGGCAAGGAAGGCGGTTAAGCGAACTTTGGTCATGGCGATTTTCCCCGTTTGGTTACCGCCATCTAAGCCCCGCCAACATTGACGTCGCCTGACTTTCGACCAACCGACCGGCGGGATTGGGTGGGCAACGACTCTTGGCTTTCCCTCGCCCCCACTCACGCGTAGAAGCCACCCATCCCCGGGGAGCCGATTGCGGCTGAGAGGCAGTTCGATGCTGCGACCCGCTGAACCTGATCCCGCTAAACCGGGCGTAGGAAGGGAGGCTGTGACGCCGTCCTTCCCTGAATTGGAGAAGAATATGGCCGATGTTGACCCCAAGATTTCCACAGCCCCTTCGGTAACCACCGGCCCGATCCGCGGCAGCCGCAAGATCCACGTCGGCCCCCTCGGCGTCGCGATGCGCGCGATCGATCTCGAGGCTTCGGCCGGCGAGCCCCCGCTCAACGTCTATGACACCAGCGGCCCGTATAGCGACCCGGCGGTCCGCATCGACATCAACGCCGGCCTCGCCGAACTGCGCCGCGACTGGATTCGTGGCCGCGGCGATGTCGAGGAAGTGCTCGCCCGCGACACCAGGCCCGAGGACAATGGCCAGCTCGGCCCCGATCGCAGCGGTGGCGTCGCGCCCTTCCCCAACGTCCGCCGCCGCGTCCTCCGCGCCAAGGCCGGGGCCAACGTCAGCCAAATGCACTACGCCCGCCGCGGCATCATCACCCCCGAGATGGACTATGTCGCGACGCGCGAAAATCTCGGCCGCGAAATGCTCGCCAGCTATGTCCGCGATGGCGAGAGCTTCGGTGCTGCAATCCCCGATTACGTCACCCCGGAATTCGTCCGCGACGAGGTCGCCCGCGGCCGCGCGATCATCCCCAACAACATCAACCATCCCGAATCCGAACCGATGGCGATCGGCCGCAACTTCCTGGTCAAGATCAACGCCAACATCGGCAATTCCGCCGTCGCGTCCGACGTCGCGGCCGAAGTCGACAAGATGGTGTGGTCGATCCGCTGGGGCGCGGACACGGTGATGGACCTTTCCACCGGGCGCAACATCCACGACACCCGCGAATGGATCATCCGCAACTCGCCGGTCCCGATCGGTACCGTCCCGATCTACCAGGCGCTCGAGAAGGTCGGCGGCGTCGCCGAGGACCTTACCTGGGAAGTGTATCGCGACACGCTCATCGAGCAGGCCGAGCAGGGCGTCGATTATTTCACCATCCACGCCGGCGTCCGCCTGCCCTACGTCCCGATGACCGCCAAGCGAGTCACCGGCATCGTCAGCCGCGGCGGCTCGATCATGGCCAAATGGTGCCTCGCGCACCATCAGGAGAGCTTCCTCTACGAGCGGTTCGACGAGATCACCGAGATCATGAAGGCCTATGACATCGCCTACAGCCTCGGCGACGGCCTCCGCCCTGGAAGCATCGCCGACGCCAATGACGAGGCGCAATTCGCCGAGCTCTACACGCTGGGCGAGCTGACCAAGCGCGCCTGGGCAAGCGACGTCCAGGTCATGATCGAGGGTCCGGGCCACGTCCCGATGCACAAGATCAAGGAGAATATGGACAAGCAGCTCGAGGTCTGCGGCGAGGCGCCGTTCTACACGCTGGGGCCGCTGACCACCGACATCGCGCCCGGCTACGACCACATCACCAGCGGGATCGGCGCGGCGATGATCGGTTGGTTCGGCACGGCGATGCTGTGTTACGTCACCCCCAAGGAGCATCTCGGCCTGCCCGACCGCGACGACGTCAAGGTCGGGGTGGTGACCTACAAACTCGCCGCCCACGCCGCCGATCTCGCCAAGGGCCACCCCGCCGCGAAGATGCGCGACGATGCTCTGTCTCGCGCCCGCTTCGACTTCCGCTGGCGCGACCAGTTCAACCTGTCATTGGACCCCGACACGGCCGAGCAATATCACGACCAGACCCTCCCCGCGGAAGGCGCCAAGTCGGCCCATTTCTGCAGCATGTGCGGCCCCAAATTCTGCAGCATGAAGATCAGCCAGGAAGTCCGCGATTTCGCCGCAGCCAACCCCACATCCGTTCGTCCTGAGCCTGTCGAAGGACTGTCCTTGCTTGCTGATGACGAGCAGAAAGACAGGGCTTCGACAAGCTCAGCCCGAACGGTGATGGGGGAAGCCGAAGCAGAAGCCGGCATGGCCGCCATGTCCCAACTCTACCGCGACGGCGGCAACGAGCTCTACATCGGCGCCGGCGACCGCGAGCACGATTGATGGCCGACCTCTATCTCAAGGCACTCGAATCCGAACGCCGCACCTTGTGGGCGACCTGTCGCCTCAAGGGGCTGCCGAGCGTCTCGGGCGAGCGCCAGCGAATCGCCGAACTCGACCGCCAGATCGCCGCGCATCTGGCCAAGAAGCCTGCGCCCAAGAAGCCCGAGCCCAAGGCGAACGCCACCGAATGATCGCCGCCACATGGCGCCCCGAATATGTTCAACCGCGTACAACCACTGTGTTCAACCGCGTACAACCAAAGGACCAGCCGCCATGCCCGTCACCATCATCGCCGAATTCCACGCCGCCCCGGGCAAGCTCGACGAACTGCTCGCCACGCTCAAGGCGGTGCTGCCCGAAACCCGCGCCTATGACGGCTGCCGCGGCCTCGACTCTTGGCTCGACCAGGACCGCTCGACCATCGTCCTGACCGAGCAATGGGACACGTTCGACCATTACGATCGCTACCTCGCGTGGCGCGCCGAGACCGGCGTGCTCGCCGCGGCGGCGGGGCTGCTCGAAGGCGGCACGGCCGGCTTCGTCCCCCGCAAATGCGTCCCCGCGGGATGCTGACGATGCCCGCCCCCGCTTTCCTCACCGCCCCCGCCTTCCTCGCCGCCGCACTCGCCATGCAAGCGCCCACTGCCCCCGGCACCACGCCACAACCGCCTTCCGCGCCCGCGTCTCAGGTCGATGCCCTGACCGCATCGCCCGACAACTTCCGCCTGGTGCTGGAGAACGACCGCGTCCGCGTGCTCGAATATACTTTGCTCCCCGGCAAGCGGGACCACCGCCACACTCACCCCAGGCGCGTCGCCCACGTCATCGCCGGCGGCACGCTGCGGGTCCATTTCCCCGACGGCCGCCACCTGGATTTCGAGGAAAAAGCTGGCGACACCAGCTGGGGCGACCCCGCGCCGCTCCACGATACCGAGAATATCGGCACCACGCCCATCAAGATATTGCTGGTCGAGGTCAAGGACGCACCCGCGTCATGATCGCCCTCCTCGCCGCCGCCGCGCTGGCAGCGCCAGCTGCGCCCGTCACCGTCCCGCTAACCGTCGCGACAGCGCGCCAGTCCTTGGTCGGCGAGTGGCGCGGCAAGCTGGAATATCGTGATTACCAGGCCGACAAATGGTTCGGCCTCCCGGTCGAGGTTTCGGTCCGCGATGGCGGCGACGGCGTCACCATGATCCGCACCGCCGACTTCGACGACGGGCCCCCAAATTCTTCTAACAAGAGCGCCCGGATCGTCCGCATCACCAGCGTGTCGCTGCTCAACGGCACCAATGAAACCACCGCCACCTTCCGCAAGGGCCGCAAACCCGAACTCGCCACCGCTGCACTGACGCTCGGCGGCGCAAGCAAGGACGCCACCCACTGGACCTTGGTCGAGACCGAGCAAGCCACCGACGACGACCGCCCCGCGACGATCCGCCTGACGACGGTGCGCGATGGGCGGAGGCTGGTGACGCTGAAGGAGGTGGATTTTTCGGATGACACAAAGTCGGAGTGGCTGGTGCGGAATAGGACGACGTTGGAACGGATGGGGGCGTAGAGGCGAATGTCATATTAGCTGCCTTTGCGCACATCTTAGACATGCCCTCTCCGTCATTCGGCGGCGTCGTGCTTATAGCCTCGCTGCAGAGAGGCGCGTTCATTTCCCTGCATCCAAGTTACGTATGTTTCCGATTATTATATGTCTAAACGAAGCGCGTTTAGAATTTCTGGGAAAACAATAACCTTCGGGTGCGAATTTACTTCCTCGGCGATGCCTGCTTTGACCAGCTTTGCGACGTTGTTCGCTGCACCTTGATAAGTTACACCCAATTGGGCTGCGATGTCGCTCACAATTCGCGCGGGGCGTTCGAATGCCAAATCAACGATTCGTAGTGCTAACGCGGAACTTTGTGCCATTTGAAGTCGCTCGCGATACTCGCGATGCAGATCTTGAAGGCGTTCGACGACTGTAATTGTATCTTGCGCAGATGCTGCAACCGCTTCCAGAAAAAAGAAAATCCAATTCTCCCAAAGCCCATCTCTTGAGACGGCAAACATTAGATCAATATAGCGATCTTTGTGCCGTTCCAGATACGGACTCAGGTAGAGGAGAGGCTGAGGTAGAGTCCCGTTTTCAATAAGCATCAGGGAAATCAGCATCCTTCCCACCCTGCCGTTTCCGTCAGCGAACGGATGGATGGCCTCGAACTGATAATGAACGAGTGCGGCATCGATAAGTGGCGACGCTTCTGCCCGGTCTTCTCGATTGATATATGCCATCAATGCATCAAGCGCGTCAGCCGTATGGCCGGGCGGGGACGGTATGAAGCGTGCCGTCTCAATGCGGCCGGTTCCCCCAATCCAGTTTTGATCTTGCTTCAGCTCTCCGGCTTCCACTGACGCTCCTCGATGTCTTGCTACTCCAGTAAGCAAAATTCGGTGAGCATCCCGAATTAGGCGGCTCGAAATTGGTAATTTTTCGAGACCCTCAATCGCCGCCTCTAACGCTCGAACATAATTAAAAACTTCGCGATTGTCCGTCCGGGCCGTGCTTTTTGCTGCGCCAGCTTCAAAAAGAAACAGATCTGACAGCGTCGTATATGTGCCTTCCATACTTGAGGATGATACCGCCTCCCGCCTTTGCAGGGGTCGAATAAGCAGCAGCGGATTAGCGATTGTGCGGCCTATTCCTTTCAATTCACCAACAGCTTGCGTCGCGCGCGTTAGCGGTCCGATAAACGGTTCAACGTCGATGTTCGCTGGAGGAAGAAAATTGGGGACGAAAGCCTTTCGTCCTGCAATCGTCGGAATTAGTTGGCCCGTCGATTCCCGTCCAAAACCCTGACGATCCATATTCAACTCCGTTGAAGGTGCCGTTCAAGGTTTCAACCAAAAGCGGAGTTTGTTGAATATATGCAACCGTTGAACGTTGCAACCTGAGTTTCAACAAAAATGGCGTTTCGTTGAATTTCGCTGGTGGAAATTAAAGAAGCGTTGTGACACGTGGCGAGCAATACTTTCCACTCGGCATACGGATGTTGTAAGAGATTTGAGGTGATAATGACACAACCCGGGGACACCAATGCCGGGCACACGACACTTTTTTCAACCACCCCACCCCCCTTGACGCCTCCCCCCTCCCCCGCGCCTAACACCCCATGGCCGCATTCGATTTCCTCCTGATCCTGCTCTCCTTCGTCTACGCGCTCGCGCTGTCGCAGGTGCTGACCAGCGCAGGGCGGATGCTGGTTGAGCGGCGGCGGGTGCGGCGGCCGGGGTTGCTCGGCCTGGCGATGCTCAATGCCGCGACGCAGGTCTACATCTGCTGGCTGGCGCTGTGGGATTATCGCGACACCAAGGGGATCGACCTGGCGATGGTCACCCTGTTCTTCGTCTCGGCGGTGCTGATCTATCTGTTCTGCGTCGCGGTCTCGCCCGAGATCGCGCCGGCCAGCGAGAGTGAAAGCGAGATCGACCTCGAGACGATTTACTGGGCCAACCACCGCTTGTTCTACGGCACCTATGCCGCGCTGGTATTGCTGTTCATCGTCTCAACCGCCGATTATCTGCGCACCCCGCACCCCGAATTGTTCGTCCAGCAGGCGCTCGCCAACCTGCCGTTCCTGAGCGTCGCTTTGGTCGCGATCTTCGTCCGCCATCGCCTGGTACAATGGGTGGCGGGCCTCGCGATGTTCGCCATGTCGGTGGGCTGGGCGGTCGCGTTCAGCTGGACCTTTTGACGCGCTCGGCGGCGCCCGCGATGACCGCATCGCGCGCCGTCGCAGCGTTGTTAATCCCCACGCTTCAAACCCACCGCTCCATATCCATCGCCTTGTGCAGCACGCGCGCGACAATGATCGCTTCGCCTTCGATGCGGTAATAGATGCGGTGCTCGCCGGCTGCGATCGAGCGAAGGCCGGGGCGCAAATCGCGTGCCGCGCCAAGCGCCGGATGAACCAGGAGCCGATCCATCACTGCTTCGATGTTTCTGACATACGCGCCTGCGGTGTCGGCGCCGTGCGTCGCCACGCCGTAGTCAAAGATCGAGTCCAGATCGCCGACCGCCGCGGCGCGAAGGACGAGCCTCAATCGAGACCGTTCCGCTTGCGACCACGCGCGATGATATTGTCGATCGTCGTGTCAGTTTCTGGCGACGCCAGCCCCTCGTCGATCGCCGCGATCAACCGCCGCCGCGCCTCCTCGGCCTCCTGATCACGACGCACCAAGTCGCGGACGTAGTCGCTGGTGCTGCTGTAGCGCCCTTCGGCGACGCGAGATTCGGCCCAGCCCTTGAGCTTGTCGGGGATCGAGACGTTCATTTGTGCCATGCGTTCTTGATACGATTTCGCGCTAAGATTGTCAAAAAGGGTCCACCCCTTGACTAGTAGGATTTGATTTCGTCCAAGCTGGTGATGCGCAGTCAGCCGATCTCGACCGAAGCCCGCTTTGGCGGAAGGCTCTTGGTCACTGTGAACATTTGTGAAGATTGGGGCGACAGCTAATCAGTTTCAGCCCGATCCGCTGCCCCGCGCTAACCTGACCCCACCCTAACGCGCCAGCCTGGCGAGCGCCTCGTCGAGCGCCTGGAGGAAGCGGCTTTTGTCCGCCTTGGTGAATGCCGCCGGGCCGCCGATCTGGTCGCCGCCGGCGCGCAAATCGGCCATGATCGCCCGGGTCGCGATGGCGCTGCCGATGCTCGCCGCAGTGAACGGCTTGCCGTTGCCCGAGATCACCGCCGCCCCCGCCTTGAGGCAGCGGTCGGCGAGCAGGATGTCGGCGGTAATCACCACGTCGCTCGGGGTGGCGGCCTCGGCGATCCAGTCGTCGGCGGCGTCGAACGCGTCGGACACAATTACCCGTTCGATCAACGGATGATCGGGGATCCGCATCCGGGTGTTAGAGACGATTTTGACCGCGACCCCGCGGCGATAGGCGACACGATACACCTCGTCCTTGACCGGACAGGCATCCGCGTCGACCAGGATCCGGCAGATGGCAGCAGCAGCGCTCAGTTCTTGAGGTTCTCGAGCCCGCTCGATCCGGTCTTGGTCGACGGATTGGCGGCGATCGTCTTCTTCTTCTCGGCCTTCGGCTTGCGTGCTTCCTTGCTCGATTTCATCTGTCCCTTGGCCATGGTCTCGCTCCTCGATTGCCGGGCGAAATGCCCTTGGGACCCAGCCTATCGCGTTTCCGCCGCGCGGCCAAGACGACACCGCCGCCCCTCGGTGGGAGGGACGGCGGTGAACACTGGTTACTGGCCTGCACCAGGCAGGCTCGCGGAAGGTTATGCCGGCTGGAAGCGGCGGTTGAAGCCCATTCCAAGCGTCGGTGCGGCGCGACGGGTCGGTGCCTCGACGCGGGCCAGCGACTTGGGCAGGCCGGCCATTGGGGATACCGGAACCGCTGTTCCCGCTGCCACTGCCCGCTCGCGCTGGTCGAAGAAGGCTGCGCGAGAGAGCCGCTTCTTGAGCGAGGCCGATGGATTGTCCGGGGTCGGTCCGCGCTTGGCGGCCTCGATCCGGCTGAGGCCAGTGGCGGCAGCGACAGGTGCGGTCGCGGCAGGCTTATCACTCCAGGCAAAGGCCGAGATTGGCGCGGTGGCGACGGGTGCGGCAGCGACATATTCCGGTTCGACCCACTCGTCCTCGGCAATCACGTCGTCATCGCGGCGACGGCGACGCATTGCGAAGCCTGCTCCGGCGAGGGCCAGGATGCCGAGACCGGCAGCACCGGCGATCGGCAGCAGATCATCGTTGCTGGCGGTCTCAACCGGCGCGACTGGCGCGGCAGCGACCGGCTCGGGGAGCGGCGCGACCATCGCCGGATCAGCGGGTGCAACAACCGGGGCAGTCGGCGCTGCAACCGGGGCCGTGGCGGCAATCGGCGCGGCAGTGCGGACGATCGTCGGCGCTGCAACAGCGGTCAGAACAGTACGATCCGCGGGCTTGGCTGCCCTGACTGACTTGGTCGCGACCGGGGCCGGCGTTGCGGGTTCGCTGGTCACTTCCGGCGTCGGCGTCGGGGCCGGTTCGCTGGGCAGCGGGGCGTCGGCGACGATCGGCGCTGGTTCGGCGGCGACCGGCATGGCGTCCTGCGCCAGCACGGGGGTGGCAATGAAGGCAGTCGCTGCGGCAATCGCGGCGAGGCCCGAACGATTCAAGAGGTTCATGTTCATCATGACCAACCAACCGGTCGGCTGCGGTTCAGGGTCCGTTGTTTCCGACGAAGCGAGGCCAATCCTGCGATGAAGGGACGATATTATAGGTGGTTAACGCTGCGCCGGGTGGGTTTGGGGGGACAGTTTATTGGCGTTAACCATCGTCGCCGACATCATTGCCGGATAGGTCGCGGTGATGTCGAACCGGCGGCCGTCGAGCGTGGAATCGATTGGCTCGCGCATCGTCACGAGCTATATATTCTTGACCCCCAGCGCTGTCTTGAGGCCCGCCTCGATGTCGCCATATTTGCCACCGCTGGCACCTTCGATATCGACATCGACGCGGGTCTTGGTCGTATCCTCGGGCGCGATCGACGCGATAACCTTTATCAGATTGCTGCCATTGGCGGTGATCTTCCACACCATTTTCGCCGGGTCCGACGCGTCGACGCTCGAGTCGGTCTCGGCACTGCTGCCGAACACGTAGAGCGGGATTTCGACGGTGCGCATCAAGTCGCGGACCTGCTCGGGCGGGCGATCATAAACCTGACCCTTGCCGCCGCATCCGACCAGCAAGACCGCAGCCAGGCAAACCGAGCTGAAACGAGCCAGGCGCATGACATTCCCCCCCACAATCAAGGGGAAAGTCGGACCGTAGGGGTTAAGAAACCGAGACCGCGACCGCGGCGGCCATCAGCGCTTGAGCGCCCGCACTGCGGCGAGCGTCTTGGAGACATGATCCTTATAATCCATATCGCTGTGGACCATCACGATCCGGCCGTCGGGGGCGATGACGTAGCTGGTGCGGTTGGACAGGCCGACGACCGGGATGGCGACGTCGTAGGCTTTGATCACTTTCTTGCCGGCGGTCGCCACCGGGAAGGCGTTGCGGCAGGCCTCGATCGAAAATTTCTTGAGCGTTTCGAGATTGTCGGCGCTCATTCCGATGACTCGTGCGCCCGCCTTGGTGAATTCGGGGATCGCTTCGCTAAAGGCATGTGCTTCGAGCGTGCAGCCCTTGGTGAACGCCTTGGGATAGAAATAGAGCACCACCGGACCATGACGAAGCTGTTCGGCGAGGTCGAGCTTGAACGGTTTTCCGGCAAGCGCGCCAGTGGTGACGAAATTGGGTGCCCGGGCGCCTTCGTGGAGCGTCGCGCTGGCGGAGGTCGCGATAAAAGCCGAAGTGAGAGCGGTCAGCAACTTGCGCATGGGCGGGGATCCTTCGCGGTAACGGAGACCAGCATTAGCGCGGAACAGCGACCAGCGCCATGCCCGACGCGTCGTTGAACTGCGTCAGCGGGTGATCGATCCGACGATCCACACCAAAGACAGCAAGCCGACCGCGAGCAGCAACGAAATGCCAAGCACGTAGCGGACGATATGCGGCTGCGTTCCCGCGCTCGCCTCGATCTCGCTGACGTGCACCTCGTCGCCGCGTCGCTCCATGCCATCCTCCTTCAGCCGACCGATTGTCGGCGGCACCATAACCGGCTTCGTTCCCGGCGGATACTAGCGATCGGCGGCGAGCCAGCCGGTCAGGATGTAGAGGATGATGACCACCGGGCCGGTGATCAACGTACCGAGGATCATGGCGAGGCGGATGATCAGCACATCAACCCCGGTCCAGTCGGCCAGTCCCGAGGCAACGCCCATGACCTTGCTCGACTGGCGGTTGAGTACAAAACGTCCGTTCATTGGAAAACCTTTCGGTGGTGGGATTCAGGCGAAGGTCAGCGGGCCGACAGCGGCGCTGACGAACAGCATTGCGACGATGAAAGCACCGGCGAATGAAGCGGCGGCCTGGCGGGCCGGAACGAATGACATCGACATGATCAAATTTCCCTTTGTTGCACCCCCAATGGGTGATGCAATCTACAATGCAGGGAGCGTGCCAATTGAAAAATGTTCAACGATTACAGTGAAAGTGATCGGGCGATGGCGATTTGTGCTGATGGAGGCGCGCCACAAAGTGGTAGAATTTCCTACTCCGGATCGCCGGGAAAGGCGGATCGTTGCGGATGGCGGGGTTTGAGCGTCCGGAAAAATGCGAAGGCTGGCGCCATGTCGCGATCATAATCGCCGGTGGGGTGGATGATCGGGCCGAAGATGCCGCGCCTGGCCGGATAATCAGGCCCGGCGCAGATGATCGGCACCTTGGCCCTGAGCGCGATCTGGTAGAAGCCGGTCTTCCATTTGGTGGTGCGCGACCGGGTTCCCTCGGCGGCGACGATCAGCAGGAAATCGTCATGCGCCGCAAACTGGTCGACAACCTGGCTGACGGTGTCCTGCGGCGCATCGCGATCGACCGATACCCCGCCAGCAGCGCGCATGAAGCCGCCCATCATCCCCTTGAACAAGCTGCTCTTGCCGATGAAACGGACCTGGCGGCCGGCCGCGTTGACGGTGCCGAGGAACACCGGGAAATCCCAATTGCTGGTGTGCGGCGCGCCGATGATGACGAACTTGCGATCGGGCGGCAGCGTGCCGATCGCCTTCCAGCCACTCCGGACAAACCATTGCAGCAACAGCCAGCGGACGAACCGCGCGGGCCGGCTCATTGTTGGCAGATCATTCGCTCGTGAGAATTCCCCGCCCATCGAAAGTCGAATGGGCTGCGCGAGCAAAACTGTCCAGCGCAGGCTCAGGCCGCCGTCGCGTCACCCGGCTTGCGCGGATTGGCGGTGGCCGAGGCGGGACGAGCGCCGGACTTCTGACACTGTGCGATGAGCATCGGGAAATCGAGATCGCTATTGGCGTCGAGCGCGCTGTCTCGGGCAGCGGCGCATTGCGCGGCATTCTCATATCGCGGGGCGAGCGTTGCAACCGTCTGGCATGACGCGCCGCCATCGGCGCAGCCGAGGATTGCAATGACATAACCGATCGGGCCCATTTCACTCTCCGGTATTCCACGAACTTAACCCGTGAAATTAACGCGCGGTTCCAGTCGCTTCGTCGATTTCATTGCGGAGGGTCACTTGGCCCCCTACCTGTTGCACGATGGACACTTCCCTTGATGCCACTGCCGAGCTGCCCAAGGACAAGGGCAGCTTTTCGATCCTGTGGCGCTTCCTGCCAATGCTGTGGCCCAAGGGCGAAACCGAGCTCAGGCTGCGCGTGGTCGTGGCATTGGTGCTGGTGCTCGCCGGCAAGGCGATCTCGCTGGTCATGCCGTTCGCGTACAAGGCGGTGGTTGATGCGATGTCGGGCGACAAGGCCGCGTTCGCCGCGGTGGCGATGCTGGTGTTCGCTTATGCCGCAGCGCGGTTCGGCGCAGTTTTGACCGACAATCTGCGCAATGCGATCTTCGAGAAGGTCGGGCAGGACGCCGCCCGGCGGCTCGCGGCGCGCGTGTTCCGCCACATCCATTCGCTGAGCCTTCGCTTCCACCTCGAGCGGCGCACGGGCAGTTTGAGCAAGATCGTCGAACGCGGGACCAAGAGCATCGACATGATGCTATATTTCCTGCTGTTCAACATCGCCCCGACGATCATCGAGCTGGCCGCAATCTGCGCCATCTTTTTCGTCAAGTTCGGGCCAGGGCTGGTGGTGGCGACGCTGGTGATGGTCGCGGCGTACATCGCCTTCACGCGTTGGGTGACCGACTGGCGCAACGCGTTGCGCCGCGAAATGAACGACGTCGACAACCAGGCGATCGGCCGCGCGGTCGACAGCTTGCTCAATTACGAAACGGTCAAATATTTCGGTGCTGAGGAACGCGAGGCCGGTCGTTACGACCAGGCGATCGGCGCATTCGCCCGCGCGTCGGTGCGCAATGAAGTCAGCCTGTCGTGGCTCAACATCGGCCAGAGCCTGATCACCAATTTGATGATGGCCGGCGCGATGGCGTTTACCGTCTGGGGCTGGAGCCAGGGGCGATTCACCCCGGGCGACGTGGTGCTGGTCAACAGCCTGCTGATGCAGCTGTTCCGGCCGCTCGACATGCTCGGCTGGGTCTATCGATCGATCAAGCAGGGGCTGATCGACATGGAGCAGATGTTCGTGCTGCTCGATACGCCGGCCGAGATTGTCGATGCGCCGGGCGCGGGGGCGCTCCATGTCAGCGACGGTCATGTGCGGTTCGAGGATGTGGCGTTCGGTTACGAGCCCGAGCGGATCATCTTGAAAGGCGTGACGATCGACGTTCCCGCTGGCACCAGCTGCGCGGTGGTCGGGCCGTCGGGAGCGGGCAAGTCGACGTTGGCGCGGTTGCTGTACCGTTTTTACGACCCGACCGACGGGCGGATCACGATCGACGGGCAGGATATCGCGACGATCACCCAGGACAGCTTGCGCGGGGCGATCGGGATCGTCCCCCAGGACACCGTGCTGTTCAACGACACCATCGGGTACAACATCGCTTATGGCCGCGACGGCGCCGGCCAGGACGAGGTCGAACGCGCGGCCAAGGGCGCGGCGATCGACGGGTTCATCGCGGCGTTGCCCAACGGATATGAATCGATGGTCGGCGAGCGCGGGCTGAAATTGTCGGGCGGCGAGAAGCAGCGTGTGGCGATCGCGCGGACGTTGCTCAAGGACCCGCCGATCCTGATCCTCGACGAGGCAACCAGCGCGCTCGACAGTCGCACCGAGGAAGCGATCCAGGCGACGCTCGACGGCGCAACCAGAGGACGAACGACGATCGTCATCGCGCACCGTCTGTCGACCATCGTCGGCGCGCACCAGATCGTGGTGCTCGATGATGGCAAGGTGGCCGAACGCGGAACACACGGCGAGTTGCTCGCCGAGCAGGGACTTTACGCCGAGCTGTGGGCGCGGCAGGCAGCCGAGCGCGAACTGGAAACCACGGCCGAATGAGCCGCTTGCCGTAACAATCGGCACGTTCGTCGGTTCAGGCTCGGGACAGGCGCTTTGCCATTGTAGCCGGGCGACACGAATTCAGATGGTGGAGAAGATTGAATGATCCGTACTTTGTTGATGACGACCGCCGCATTGGCGATCGCGACCCCGGCGCTTGCCGCCCCGTCGAAATCGGCCGCGCCGACCGCCGCGATGGCCGCGACCAACCCCTTCGCCAAGCCGTCGAGCCTGCCGTACCAGACGCCCGATTATGCGCGGATCAAGGACAGCGACTATTTGCCTGCCTTCATCGCCGGGATGGCGCAGAACAAGCGCGAGATCGATGCGATCACCAACCAGAAGGCGGCACCGACATTCGACAATACGCTCGGCGCGCTGGAGAATAGCGGGCTGATGCTCGAGCGGGTTGCGCTGACCTTCTCGGCGGTCGCCGGGGCCAACACCAACGACACGCTCGACGCGGTCGACACCAAGACCGCGCCGTTGCTCGCGCAGCATCGCGATTATCTGTTCCTCAACAAGAAATTGTTCGCGCGGGTGAAGTCGCTTCACGATCGCCAGGCGAGCCTTCGCCTCAACCCCGAGCAAGCCAGGTTGCTCGAGGTTTATTACCAGCAGTTCGTCCATGCCGGAGCCGAGCTTGCACCCGCCAAGCAGGTCGAGCTGAAGGCCTACAACAAGCGGCTGAGCAGCCTTGAGAGCTCATTCGGCCAGAAGCTGACCGCGGCGACCAAGGATGGCGCGTTGCGGGTTACCGACAAGGCCGCGCTGGCGGGCCTGAGCGACGCCCAGATCGCCGACGCCGCGACCGCCGCCAAGAGCCGCAAGGTCGATGGTTATGTGCTGCCGATGCAGAACACCACGCAGCAGCCGACGATGGGATCGCTGACCAATCGCGCGACCCGCGAGGCCTTGTTCAACGCCAGCTGGACCCGATCGGAAAAAGGCGATGCCAACGACACCCGTCCGGTCGTCGCCGAAATCGCCAGCCTGCGCGCCAAGAAAGCCGCGCTGATGGGGTATGACAATTGGGCGTCCTATGCGCTGTACGACCAGATGGCCAAGAATGCCGATACGGCCAAGGGCTTCCTCGCCCGGCTGGCCCCCGCGGTCGCCGCCAAGGAGAAAGCCGAAGCGGCCGACATCCAGGCGATGATCGACAAGCAAGGCGGCGGATTCAAGGCCAAGCCGTGGGACTGGGATTATTATTCGGAAGCCGTGCGCAAGGAGCGCTATGCCCTCGATGGCGATTCGCTCAAGCCCTATTTCGAGATCAACACCGTGCTCGAGAAAGGCGTCTTTTTCGCCGCCAACCAATTGTACGGCGTGACCTTCAAGGAGCGCAAGGATTTGCCCATGTGGAGCCCCGACATGCGCGCGTTCGAAGTGCATGAGGAGAATGGCAAGCTGATCGGGCTGATGATGTTCGATTATTGGAAGCGCGACAACAAGCAGGGCGGCGCGTGGATGTCGAACCTGGTCAACCAGAGCTATCTGCGCAAGACCATTCCGGTGATCTACAACGTCGGCAATTTCGCCAAGCCGGCGGCGGGCCAGCCGGCGCTGATCACGTTCGACGACGTGACCACCATGTTCCATGAATTCGGCCATGCGCTGCACGGCCTGTTCGCGGCGCAAACCTATCCGACGATTTCGGGCACCGCGACGGCGCGCGACTTCGTTGAGTTCCCCTCGCAGTTCAACGAGAATTGGGCGCTTGAGCCGCGCGTGCTGGCCAATTATGCGGTCAATTATCAGACCAAGGCGCCGATCCCGCAGGCCTTAGTCGACAAGATCAAGCAATCGCGCACTTTCAACCAGGGCAATGCACTTGGCCAGGCGGTGACCTCGGCGCGGATGGACCTCGACTGGCATTCGCTGCCCGCCGATGCGCCGCTGCAGGATGTCGACAAGTTCGAGGCGGCGGCACTCGCCAGTGGTGGGTTCGATTACCAGGACGTCCCGCCGCGCTATCGATCGAGTTACTTCCGCCACATCTGGTCGGGCGGCTATGCGGCGGGATATTACGCCTATGCGTGGACCGAGATGCTCGATCATGACGCCTTCGCCTGGTTTCAGGCGAATGGCGGAATGACCCGCGCCAACGGCCAACGGTTCCGCGACATGGTGCTGAGCCGCGGCAACACGATCGATTATGCCGAGATGTTCAAGGCGTTCACCGGCCGCGATCCCGATATCCAGCCGATGATCGACTATCGCGGGCTTGGCGGAACAGCGACCGGCGGCAACCACTAGTTGCGCCGGACGGCAGGTGGCTCGATAGAGATCGGGTGACCGACCTCCACCAACTGCTCCACGACCGCTTCGGCTTCTCGCATTTCCGCGGGGTGCAGCAGCAGGTCGTCGAGCGGACGGCGGCGGGGCAATCGACGCTTGCAATAATGCCGACCGGGGCGGGCAAGTCGCTGACTTACCAGCTTGGTGCACTGGCGCGGCGCGGGACCGGAATCGTGATCTCGCCGCTGATCGCGTTGATGCATGACCAGGTGCGAAGCGCCGAGGCGTACGGGATTCGGGCGGCGGCACTGACCAGCCTGAGCGCGGATCCGCGCAAGATCCGTGACGCCGCGCGCGATGGACAGCTTGATTTGCTCTATGTCGCGCCGGAGCGGGCGACGACCGGCGATTTCCAGCGGCTGCTCGAGGAGGTCGAGATCGCCCTGTTCGCGATCGACGAGGCCCATTGCGTCAGCGAATGGGGGCATGACTTCCGCCCCGATTATCGCCTGTTGCTGCCGCTGCTCGACCAGCATCGCGATGTTCCACGGCTGGCGCTGACCGCAACTGCCGATAGGCGAACTCGCGAGGACATCCTCGTCCAGCTCGGGATCCCCGCCGAGGGGATGATCGTCGCCGGGTTCGACCGCCCCAACATTCGTTACCACGTCCGCCCGCGCGACGGGATCGGAAGCCAGTTGAAGGGCCTGCTCGCCGAGCATCCGGGGCCGGGCATCGTCTATGCCACCAGCCGCAACGCGACCGAGAAACTGGCCGAGCAACTGGGCAGCGGGACGCGCCGCGCGTTGGCCTATCACGCCGGGCTGGACGGCGCAGTGCGCCAGCGCAACCAGGCCGCGTTCGTCGAATCCGAGGAGATGGTGATCGCCGCGACGGTGGCGTTCGGGATGGGGATCGACAAGCCCGACGTGCGCTTCGTAGCGCATGCCGGAATCCCCAAATCGATCGAGGCTTATTACCAGGAGACCGGGCGCGCCGGACGCGATGGCGACCCGGCCGAAGCGTGGCTATACTGGGGGGCGGAGGATTTCGCGCGCGCCCGGCGGCGGATCGAGACCGAGATCGAGGAAGCGCGCCGCCCGGCGGAACGCGACCGGCTCAACACGCTCGCCGCGTTCGTCGAGGCCGCGACCTGCCGTCGCGCGATCCTATTGCGCCATTTTGGCGAGGAGCCGCCCGCGACCTGCGGCAATTGCGACAATTGCATCGACCCGCCGGCGACGATCGACGTGACCGAGGTGGCGCGCAAATTGCTGAGCGCGGCGTTCCGCACCGAGATGCGCTTCGGGATCGGGCATCTTGCGGCGGTACTGGGCGGCGACGACAATGAGAAAGTGCGCCAGTTCGGCCATCACAAGTTGAGCGTGTTCGGGATCATGAATGCCGACGAACTGGCGCTGGTGCGGCCGGTCGCGCGGAGCCTGCAGGCGCGCGATGCACTGCGTGCCGACGATTATGGCGGGTTGAGCTTCGGTCCGGCGGCCAAGGCGATATTGAAGGGCGAGGAACGGCTGATCATCGCTGTCCCGCCCAAGCGCGCGGCGCGGACCAAGCGCGGCACCGAGCATCTGCCGCATGATCCGTTGTTCGAGGCGCTGCGGGCGTGGCGGCGCGACCGGGCGAAGGAAGTGGGGGTGCCGCCCTACGTCATCTTCCACGATTCGACGTTGCGCGCGGTGGCGGCGGCGAAACCGCCATCATTGAAGGCGCTATCGATGATCGACGGGATCGGCGATACCAAGCTGGAGAGACATGGCGAGTCGCTGCTCGAAGCGCTCGGCGAAGCAATGGAGACGGGCGATGCAACGGCAGCTTGATGACAAGACCTTCGTCTGTGGCCAGATCACCCCCGACGAAATCGTCGCGATCAAGGATCTGGGGGTGACGATGATCGTCAACAACCGCCCCGACAATGAAGATGAGGGCCAGCCGAGCAGCGCCGAGATCGAGGCCGCGACCCATGCCGCGGGGCTGGAATATCGCCACATCCCGATCGTCCGCGGGATGGGCCCGGCCGACGTCGAGGCGATGCGCGAGGCGATCGGCGCGGTCGGAGACGGCAAGATGGTGGCGTTCTGCCGGTCGGGCAATCGGTCGGCGCTGGCGTGGGCGGTTGCGCAAAGTGAAAATGGCGTCGCGCGCGAGGAACTCGATCGTTGCGCCGATGGGGCGGGGTTTAGTCTGGCGCCGGTGGCGCATCTATTAAGGGATTGACGCCGTCGAGCGCCGCCAGCGCTTCCTCCCGGTCTTCATCGAGCACCATCAGCCGCACATCGGCCGATAGCCCGTCGATATATCCCTGGCTCTCGGCATCGAACAGAACTGTGTGAAGACCGTAACTTTCGAGAAAGGTCCTGGCGATCTCGCCGTCCATGCGGCTCCGATAACGGCGTAGTTCGATCAGGCTCACGCGGTCGCCGTTCCGCCCACTGTCAGCCCATCGATCAGCAGGGTCGGCTGCCCGACCCCCGCCGGAACGCTCTGCCCGCCTTTGCCGCAGATGCCGACGCCTTCGTCGAGCGCGAGGTCGTTGCCGATGCCTTTGACCCGCGTGAGCACGCTGGGGCCGTCGCCGATCAGGGTGGCGCCCTTGACCGGCTCGGCGATCTTGCCGTTGCGGATTCGATACGCCTCGGTGCAGGAGAAGACGAACTTGCCGTTGGTGATGTCGACCTGCCCGCCGCCGAAGCTCTTCGCGTAAATGCCGTCATTGACGCGGGTGACGAGCTCCGCCGGGTCGTCGGTGCCGCCGAGCATGAAGGTGTTGGTCATGCGCGGCATCGGCGCGTGGGCGAAGCTTTCGCGGCGGCCATTGCCGGTCGGCTGCATCCCCATCAGCCGGGCGTTGAGCCGGTCCTGGAGATAGCCCTTGAGGATGCCATCCTCGATCAGCACGGTGCGCCCGGTCGGGGTACCCTCGTCGTCGATCGTCAGGCTCCCGCGGCGGCCCGGGATCGCGCCCTCGTCGACCACGGTGACGCCGGGCGCGGCCACGCGCTGACCCATGCGGCCCGAGAAAGCCGACAATTGCTTGCGGTTGAAATCGCCCTCGAGCCCGTGGCCGATCGCTTCATGGAGCAACACGCCGGGCCAGCCGGGGCCGCACACCACCTGCATCTCGCCCGCCGGCGCGGGGACCGATTCCAGATTGACCAACGCCTGCGCCAGCGCGGTGTCGATACAGCGGTTCCAGGTCGCGGGATCGAACAGATGATCGTAGAGATAGCGCCCGCCGAGCCCGAAGCTGCCGGTTTCGCGGCGGTCGCCATTCTTCGCCACGATCGAGACGTCGAGGCGGACCATCGGGCGGACGTCGCTGGCAACGAACCCGCCGGCGCGGACGATGTCGATCACGCTCCAGCTGCCCGACAGCGAGACGCTGACCTGGTCGACCCTGGGATCGCGCGCGCGGGCGGCGGCGTCGATCTCGGCGCACAGCCGGACCTTGTCGGCGAACGGAATCGCCGACAGCGGATCGTCGGCGCCGTACATCGCCTGGTTGGTGCGTGGCGGAGCAGCAGATGGCTGGGCCTTCGCCGGATCGAGCAGGCGCAGCGTCGAGGCGGCGCGGTCGATCGCGGCGGCGCTGATTTCATTGGCGTGGGCGAAGGCGGTGGTTTCACCAGTCACGCCGCGCAGCCCGAAGCCCGAGGCGTTATTGTAGTCGGCGGTCTTCAACCGGCCATCGTCGAACCCGAACGCTTCGCTCAGGCTGTATTGCAGATACAGCTCGCCATCGTCGTGGCGCGCCAGATGCCGGGTCGCGAGACGCTGGGCCTCTTCGGGATCCAGCGTGCGATAGAGAAAGGCGCGCGGGTCGCTCATTGGGCAATGTCCGGGGTTTGGGCAGAATCGGCGGGGCCGCCCTCGAGCAGGAAGCGGCGGTCGCAATAACCGCAGTCGACATAGCCGAGATCGGCATCGACATGGAGATAGACGCGCGGGTGGCCGAGCGCGGCGGGCACCTGGCCCGAGCCGTCGCAAGCGACGCGCAAGGCCTTGGTGCGGATGGTTTCAGGGGGCGGCTGCATGGTCAGAGCGACTATCAGCAGCAGCGGACCCCCGCAATCGATTTGGGTTCGGGTGTCAGAGGTAATTGGCGGTGACGGTGAACAGATTGTTGTAGGCGCCGTTGGCGGTGCCGGCGGGAACGGTCAGCGTTCCGCCGACATAGATGTTGAACACGCGGGCGCGGTTGATGGTGTATAAATATTTGCCCGCGCTCGAGGCAAGATGATCGAGCCCGAGCGAAACCGCGACCCACGGCTTGGTGGTATCGCCATTTTGGTAGAGCTTGGTCGGCAGGCTAGCGGTCACCTCGACATCCTGTCCGACATCGCCCGACCCGACCAGCCGGCCGCGCTGGGTAGCGACCGACGAGACCCCGACGAGGTTCGAGTAAGTGATGCTGCTGTCGACCGGATTGATGGTCACCGTGCCGATGCCCGAGCTCGGCGCGACGACGAGGCCGAAGTCGAGATCGTCGACATTGAGGAACGCCACCGCATCAAGCAGCACGGCGCGGCCGGAGCCGGTGGTGCTGGCGGCGCCGGCGGACGAGGCCGCAACAAGGGCGGTCGCGGCCACCAGGGCTCGCGTCAAATTGATGGTCGGCACCGGTCACTCCCCACGAAACATTGTCGCGGCGAAACTAAAGGGAGAGGTGCGAGGATTTGTTGGACGAAACTGGCGAGCGGCGGGTTAACCTAATCTCTTTGCCAAGACTGCGGGGGGTGAAGCGCCGCTGTGCGGCGAGCGGCCGAGTGGTAAACGCACGGTTAGCCGCGTCGATCAGCCATTCGGGTTGATCGGGTGGAGCGCGGGACTATCCCGACAGCCCCAATGAACGCGGTTTAGAAATAATTCGCCGTAAGCGTGAAGCTGCCGACATAAGTGCCGCCGACCGCGGTCGAGGGGACCGACAGGGTCGCGCCGACCCCGATCGTGTAGGACGCGGTACCGACGATCCGCAGGGCGCCCGCGCTGTCGATGGTGAAATTGTTCGCGGTCAGCGTGTCGCTGGGGTTGCCGACACGCGCCAGGGTGATCGATCCGGCGGGAAGCTGGAGAAACACCAAAGACAATCGCGTCGCCTGGCCGGTGAACACGGCGCGCGTGGTCGGCGAAGTGCCAGCGGCGGCAATCCCGGTGTAGACGGTGGCGCCGCCATTAGGGTCGAGCTTGATCGTGCCGGTGCCGCTGGCGGGCGGGAACATCGACCCGAAGTCCATGTCGGTCGTCTTGGCCAGCAGCAACGGCTTGTAGAGATTGACGGTCGCCGAGCCCGGCGCATTGGCGGCGCTGGCCGGGGACGGAATGCCGAGCAGCAATGCCGCGGCAAACAGCCCAGACGCGGAACAAGGGGCAGGTCGGATCATGACTGCGGCACTAACGGCCAAGTGCTTAGACTAGGTTAATGACGCGCTTACCACGCGGCGGCTTTGCGTGGGCGATGCGCCCCGCTATGCGACGGCGATGTCCGAACCCCAGCCAGCAATCCGCATCGACTCCTTGAGCAAGACCTATGCCGGCGGCAAGGTCGCGCTCGACGACGTGACGTTCGACGTCCCGCGTGGGCAGATTTTCGGGCTGCTCGGCCCCAATGGCGCGGGCAAGTCGACCCTGATCAACATCCTGGCTGGGATGGTGGTCAAGACGAGCGGGACGGCGAATGTGTGGGGGTTCGACATTGACGAGCATCCGCGCAACGCCAAGCGCGCGATCGGGATCGTGCCGCAGGAGATATTGTTCGACCCGTTCTTCACCCCGCACGAGGCGCTCGAGATCCAGGCCGGCATGTATGGCATCAAGAAGGCCGACCGGATCACCGACCAGTTGCTCGCCGCGGTGCGGCTGACCGACAAGGCCGATGCCTATGCGCGGACGCTGTCGGGGGGCATGAAGCGGCGACTGCTGGTGGCCAAGGCGATGGTCCATTCGCCCCCCGTGCTGGTGCTCGACGAGCCGACCGCCGGGGTCGACATCGAGCTTCGCCAGCAATTGTGGGATTATGTGCGGCAGTTGAACAAGCAGGGCGTGACGGTGGTGCTGACCACGCATTACCTGGAGGAAGCCGAGCAGCTTTGCGACCGGATCGCGATCATCAACCACGGCAGATTGATCGCCAACGAGCCGACCCGCGAGCTGATCGCCAAGGCGCAGGACAAAGCGGTGGTGGTCGAGGTCGATCGCGACCTGGACAAGGTGCCGGTCGCGCCATGCTTCGACCGGACGGTGCTGACCGGGCCACGGACGATCGAGATCACGTACCGCAAGGACCAGGTCAATGCGGGCCAGGTGCTCGCCGCGCTGCAGGCCGACGGGCTGGGCATCGTCGACGTCTCGACCCGCGATCCCGATTTGGAGGATGTGTTCTTGAGTTTGACTCGCGAGGCTGTGGCGTGATCGAGACCGACGTCCTCATCATTGGCTCGGGCGCGGCGGGGCTGACCGCGGCGCTGACGCTGGCCGCCACGCGCAAGGTGGCGGTGCTGGCCAAGGGCAAGCTCGGCGGCGGGGCGACCGAATGGGCGCAGGGCGGGATCGCCGCGGTGCTCGAGGAAGGCGATAGCTTCGAGGCGCATGTCCGCGACACGATGATCGCCGGGGCGGGGCTCAACAATCTCGAGGTGGTCGAGCATGTCGTCGGCGGGGCGCCGGCGGCGATCGCGCGGCTGGCCGAGCTCGGCGTGCCGTTCAACATGGATGACGACGGGGAAGGCTGGCATTTGACGCGCGAGGGCGGGCACAGCCACCGGCGGATCGTGCATGTCGCCGACGCCACCGGCTGGGCGATCCAACAGGCGCTCGAAGCGGCGGCACTCGCCAACCCCAACATCACCATCCTGCCCGACCATGTCGCGATCGACTTCGCCACCGGGCGCCACGCCGACGAGTTCAGCACATCGGGCGCGGTGCACGGGCTGTATGCGTTCAACCGGGTCAGCGGCGAGGTCGAGACACTGACTGCGCGCGCCACTATCCTCGCCACCGGTGGGGCGGGCCGCGCCTACCTTTATTCGACCGCACCGCGCGGGGCGACGGGGGACGGGATCGCGATGGCGTGGCGCGCGGGGTGCCGCATCAGCAACATGGAATTCATGCAATTCCACCCGACCTGCCTGTACAATCTGGAGGTCAAGAATTTCCTCATCACCGAGGCGGTGCGCGGCGAAGGCGGGCTATTGAAGCATCCCGAAACCGGCCACCGCTTCATGCCCGATTATGACGAGCGCGCCGAACTGGCCCCGCGCGACATCGTGGCGCGGGCGATCGACCATGAGATCAAGCGCGACGGGCTCGATTTCGTCCACCTCGATATCAGCCACCAGCCGCCCGAATTCGTAAAGGGTCACTTCCCCAACATTTACGAGAAACTGATCGGGCTGGGGATCGACATCACGACCCAGCCGATCCCGGTGGTGCCGGCGCAGCATTATACCTGCGGCGGGGTGCTGGTCGATTTAGATGGCAAGACCGATGCGCCCGGCCTGTATGCGGCGGGGGAAGTGACCCAGTCGGGGCTTCACGGAGCGAACCGGCTGGCGTCCAACTCGTTGCTCGAATGCTTCGTGTTCGGCGAGGCGGCCGCGAAGCACATCCTCGACCATTGGGACGAATTGCCCGAGCCACCGGCGATCCGCGGGTGGGACGCGAGCCGGGTGACCGACAGCGACGAGGAAGTCGTGATCCAGCAATGCTGGGGCGAAATCCGCCGCTTCATGTGGAACTTCGTCGGCATCGTGCGGTCCACCAAGCGGCTCGAGCGTGCCAAGCACCGGATCGACCTGCTGCGCCAGGAAGTTGCCGATTATTACCGCAATTTCCGGGTGACGCCCGATCTGATCGAGTTGCGCAATTTGGTCGAAGTGGCGGACCTCATCATCCGCTCGGCGCTATCGCGGCACGAGAGCCGGGGGCTGCATTACACGCTCGATTATCCCGAGCTGGCGGCCGAGGCGGTGGATACGGTGCTGGTGCCGTGACAGATATTATTGACGATGACGATCCGCGCCAGCACCGCCTCGCGCTTGATAGTCATCCCGAATTGGCTTGTGAAGTGGGCCTCATCCTTAGTGCATTTGCGATTTTAGAGCTCATGCCAATGAGATTGCTCGCTAAACTCACTGCACTTCCTGAGGGTGAAGCAGAAGCGTTGTCTTCACAGTTTCGAAGCTTTGGATCTCGGATTTCCATGCTCGAATCCTTGATCAAAGCCAAAAACGAAGAGACGCCAGAGTCCCTGGCGGCAGCCGAGTTGATTTCCCGTTTGAAAGTTTGTGCTGAAATCAGAAACAAATACGCACATGGGCTGTGGTCGCAGGTGCTTCTGAATGGCAAAAATTGCGTGCGCCTCACGAATTGGCTGCCCGACGCGCGAACTTCGGTTGCATGTATAATCAATGAAACATCGATAAAACACGACTGTGCAACGTTGAGAGAAACCATTCACTACGCCATCAATTACAGCTGGATCACCGCCCCAGAGGTCGATGTGCAGTAAGGCTTAACGCAGCTTGCTCACCTTCAGCCCGTCCGCCTTGGCCCGCGCCTGGATGCTTTCTTCGCTTCTCGTCATCGCTTTCGAGATCGCCTTGAGGCTCATGCCCTTGCCGGCGAGCAGGTGGAGTTTCTGGATTTCGTCGCTGGTCCACGGCTGGCGGTGGCGGAGGAATCTCTCGGTCATGATGGTCTTTCGAATTAGCGGATCTGGAGGACTATGACGCCGGCTGCATCGGCGACATCCGACCACGCCCGGTCGGCGGTGACGGCGGGAAGACCGAGCCGCTTGGCAAGCGCGAGGCAGCTGCGGGCGCCGAGCGACAGGCCGCGAGATCGCGTTGCCGAATGCAGCGCGCCGATCGCCAAGGCGTCGGCATAATCGACCGGATGGACGGCGAATTCGAACGCGGCGATGGCCCGGGCCGCGTGATCCAAGGGAATGCCTTTTTCGACCAGCTTGGTCGCCACTTCGGCGATGATGTTGGCCGAGCAGGCGGCATCGTCCAGCCACGGCAGCCACGCTTCGAAGCCTGGTTCGCGATTGAGGCAGGCAAGAATGGCTGACGAATCGACGACCGCCTTAGCCATTGGAGCCGCCGCGCGCTCCTCCCGCTTGCTCCTTCGCCGCTTCGGCGCGGCGCTCGGCGATCAATTCGTCGGACCAGTGCTCGCCCGGGCGGAGATACGGTTCCATGATTTCGTGGACGCGCTTCATCCGCTGCTCGAATGAACGGAACTCGAAATGGTCATCAACCTCCTCAATCGTGATCCGGCCGGCACCTTTGAGGCCAAGCTTGCGGCGGATATCGGCGGGCAAATTCATCCGTCCGTTGTCGGCAACGGGAATCGACTTGCGGATGAGCGGCTTGTTCATCCGATGGGCGTAGCAGGAAACTACCCAAAACGCAATTTCTACTAACCGGCAAAAACTACCTAAATAGCATTCGCCGCGAACCTGCCTTGAGTGCACTTCGAACCGCTGGCATCGCGCGCCTGTCCTGCTAGAGCAGATCGTTCATGCCCGAGCCCCAGCCCCACCTCTATCTCGTCGACGGGTCGAGCTATATCTTTCGTGCTTACCATCGGCTGCCGCCGCTGACCAATCGCCACGGCCAGCCGGCGGGCGCGGTCTATGGCTATACGGCGATGTTGTGGAAGCTGGCTGATGGCTTGAACAAGGCGGATGGGCCGACCCACATGGCGGTGATCCTGGATGCGTCGAGCATCACCCACCGCAACCAGTTATACGACCAGTATAAGGCCAATCGGCCGCCGCCGCCCGAGGATCTGGTCCCGCAATTCCCGATGATCCGCACCGCGACGCGCGCCTTCTCGATCCCGTGCATCGAGGAGGAAGGGCTGGAGGCCGACGACATCATCGCCTGCTACGTCACCGCGGCATTGAAGGTCGGCTGGAAAGTGACGATCGTCAGCAGCGACAAGGATTTGATGCAGCTGATCGACGCCGACGGCCAGATCGACATGCTCGACACGATGAACGACCGGCGGATCGGGCGCGACCAGGTGATCGAGAAGTTCGGGGTGCCGCCGGAAAAGGTCGGCGATGTGCTGGCGCTGATGGGCGATGCGGTCGACAATATCCCGGGGATCCGCGGGATCGGGCCCAAGACCGCGACCAAATTGATCCAGGATCACGGGACGCTCGAGGGCGCGCTGGCCGCGGCGCCGACGATGAAACCGTCGAAGATGCAAGCGAGCCTGATCGAGCAGGCCGACATGGCGCGCCTGAGCCGCGAGCTGGTGCGATTGGTATGCGAACATCCGTTGCCCGAGCCGCTCGACGGGCTGATGCTGACCGGGATTCCGCCCGAGCCGTTGCGCGAATTCCTCGAGGACCAGGGGTTCAAGACATTGCTCGCGCGGATGGTTGGCGGACAGACCAGCGGCGGGGCGAGCGCGGGCAATATCGCCGCCGTCATGACGTCAACGCCAGCAGCGCCGGCCGAGGCGGAGACGATCGTCGTCGACCGGACGAAATATGAAACGGTGACGAGCGTTGCGGCGCTCGACGCGTGGATCGCCGAGGCGCGGCACATGGGATTTGTCGCGATCGATACCGAAACCGACTGCATCGACTGCGTGGTGGCGCGGCTGGTCGGGATCAGCCTGGCCACTGCGCCGAACAAGGCGTGCTACATCCCGATCGGGCATGGGCTGGCCGGCGGCGACATGTTCGCCGAGGCACCCGCGCAATTGCCGATGGACGTGGTGCTGGCGGCCCTCAAGCCGTTGCTCGAAGATGCGAGCGTCCTCAAGATTGCGCACAATTTGAAATATGACTGGGTGATGTTCGCCAAGGCGGGGATCGAAATCGCGCCTTACGACGACACGTTGGTGATGAGCTTCGACCTCGACGCCGGGCGATCGGGGCATGGGCTCGACGAACTGGCCAAGACGCATTTCGAGCATGAGTGCATTTCGTTCAAGTCGGTGTGCGGGACGGGGCAGAAGCAAATCACGTTCGACCAGGTGCCGCTGGACGCGGCGACCGAATATGCCGCCGAGGATGCCGACATTTGCCTTCGCCTGTGGCAGCGGCTCAAACCGCGCATGACGCGCGAAGGCGTGACCGGGGTGTACCAGATGGTCGACCGGCCATTGGTGGCGACGATCGGGCGGATGGAGCGGCGCGGGATCAAGGTCGACCGCGACTATCTGGCGAAATTGTCGGGCACGTTCGCGGTCGAAATCGCCAAGCTGGAGGGCGAGGTTTACGAGGCCGCCGAGGGTCCGTTCACGATCGGGTCGCCGCAGCAGCTAGGCGCGGTATTGTTCGACCGGCTCGGACTGAAAGGCGGGCGAAAGGGCAAGAACGGCCAATATTCGACCGATGTGACCGAGTTGGAGCGGCTCGCGGGCGAGGGCGTGCCGGTGGCCAAGCTAGTGCTCGACTGGCGGCAATTGTCGAAGCTGAAATCGACCTACACCGACGCCTTGCAGGCGCAGATCAACCCCGACACCAAGCGCGTCCACACCAGTTACAGCCTGTCGGGCGCGCAAACCGGGCGCTTGTCGTCGACCGAGCCGAACCTGCAGAACATCCCGATCCGCACCGAACTTGGGCGGCAGATCCGCGATGCCTTCGTCGCCGAGCCGGGGCATGTGCTGATGAGCGCGGACTATAGCCAGATCGAGCTTCGGCTGGCGGCGCATATGGCCGACGTCCCGCAATTGAAGGCGGCGTTTGCGGCGGGCGAGGACATCCATGCGATGACCGCGCTGGAATTGTTCGGGACGGTCGATCGGGATACGCGGGGTCGCGCGAAAACAGTCAATTTCGCTATCCTCTACGGCATTTCGGCGTGGGGACTGGCGGGGCGGCTGGGGGTCGAGCGCGACGAGGGCAAGGCGATCATCGCGCGTTACTTCGAACGCTTCCCGGGGATCCAGGATTACATCAACGACACACTGCATTTCGTCCGCACCAACGGCTTCACCCAGACCTTGTTCGGGCGGCGGACGCATTTCCCCAATATCCGTGCCAGCAACCCGACCTTCCGCGCCGGGGCCGAGCGGGCAGCGGTCAATGCGCCGATCCAGGGGACCAGCGCCGATTTGATCAAGCGGGCGATGAACCGGATGGACGGGGCGCTCGCCGACGCCGGGCTGGGCGATGTTCGGATGTTGCTCCAAGTGCATGACGAACTGGTGTTCGAAGTGCCGCGTGGCAAGGAGGAAGCCGCCGCGGCGGTGGTCCGCGAGGTGATGGCCCATGCCGCCGCCCCGGCGCTCAAGCTCAACGTGCCATTGGACGTCGACGTCGGCTGGGGCGAGCATTGGGGCGCGGCGCATTGAGCGAGACGGGGGGCATCAAGGACGCAGCGGCGCCGTCGGCCGATTTGGCGACGCTGGCGCGCGGCGGGCGGCTGAACTTCCTCGGCTTCGTGATGCGGCTGATCGCGCGATTGCCGTTCCTGTTCATCGCCGGGCAGGTGTACGGCGCTTCCGCATTGGGGCGGTTCGCTTATGCGGTGATCATCGTCGAGCTTGCGGCGCAACTGGCGAGCCTGGGCCTCAAGCGCGGGTTGGCGCAGCAACTCGCCGCCGACGAGAAGCCGCACGTCTGCATCATCGCCGACGCGATGCTGACGGCGTTGCTCGGGTCGATTGTGGGTATGCTGATCCTGGGCAGCTTCCCGCAGGCGATGTTCCCCAATAGCGCGATCCACGGGCTCGAATGGATGTTGCCAGTGACGGTGCTGGCGATCGCCTGGACCGATATCTCGCTGGCTGCTTTGGCCTATCACAACAATGTCGGGGCGACGGTTCGCGCGCGGTCGATCGTCGAGCCGTGGACGATCAGCATCGTCGCGTTCGTCTGGTCATATTGGTCGCTGCGGGACGGGCTGATCATCGCCTACGTCATCTCGATGGTGGCGGCGATGGTCGCGGCATTGGTGCCGCTGATCCGCGAATTCGGGATCCCGCGTGGCTGGCGGCCCGATTTGACCGGCAATTGGAAGACCGCGCGGCGCAACATGCCGCTGGCCGCCGCCGATGCGGTCGAATGGGGATCGCGGCGGGTCGACATTGCGGTGCTCGGGCTGTTCCTCAGTCCGCAATTCGTCGGCGTCTATTATGTCGCGCAACAGGTCGCGTCATTGCCGGCCAAGCTCAAGACCAGCTTCGAGCCGGTGCTGGGGCCGGTTATCGCGCGCAACCTGGCGGTCAACGATTATGGCGCGGTCGCAAAGCAGGTGCGGCAGGTCGGCTTCTGGATCCTCGCCGCGCAGGCCGGGGTTGCGCTGGCGTTAGCCTTGCCGGGGCATGCGGTGATGGCGCTGGTCGGATCGGGCTTCACGATCGGCACCGGAACGCTGGCGTTCCTGCTCGCGGCCGAGGTGGTGGCGGCGACCGCAGTGGTGAGCGAAGCGGCGCTGATCTATGTCGCGCGGCACCAGAATATGGCGATCAGCCTGGTGATGCTGGCGCTGGAGGCGATGCTGAGCGCGGCGTTCATCGTGGCGATGCGCTGGGCGCATTGGCCCGAGGCATGGCAGGCGACCGGGCCGGCGATCGCCTTGTGCGTCGCGCTGGCGTTCGCGTCGATCGCCAAGTCGCGGCTGCTGGCGCATACTATCGGGCACAAGGTGTCGGGCTGGCGCTGGGCGCTGATCCTGGCGATGGCCGCGGGGCTGGCAGTGGGCATTCCGGTGCGATACTATTTGCCGCACCTGGCGCAATTGCTGGTCGGGATTCCGCTGATCCTCGGTGTGTTCGGCTATGTCATCTGGACGCGGGGGTTCGGGCCCGAGGACAGGGTGCTGTTCAAGATGCGCAAGGCGGATATCGACGATCTCGCGGCGTCGGCCGATGCGGACAAGAATATTGCCTGACTAGTGGCGGAAGTGGCGCATTCCCGTGAAGACCATCGCCAGACCCGCTTCATCGGCGGCGGCGACGACTTCGGCGTCGCGCATCGATCCGCCGGGCTGGATGACCGCGGTGGCGCCAGCTTCGGCAGCAGTCAGCAGTCCGTCGGCGAAGGGGAAGAAGGCGTCCGACGCGACTGCCGAGCCGACCGTACGCGGTTCGGGCCAGCCGTAGAGCTCGGCCGCTTCGCGCGCCTTGATCGCGGCGATGCGGGCCGAATCGCGGCGGTTCATCTGCCCAGCGCCGATCCCCGCGGTGACCCCGTCCTTGGCGTAGACGATGGCGTTGGACTTGGTGTGCTTGGCGATCGTCCAGGCGAACAGGCAGTCGGCCATTTCGCGTTCGGTCGGCGCGCGCTTGGTGACGAGCTTGAGCTGGCCCTGAGTAACATGGCCATTGTCGCGATCCTGCAGCAGCAGCCCGCCGGCGATGACCGCGACGGTCTGCCCGCCGCGATGCGGATCGGGCAGGGTGCCGGTGAGCAGCAGGCGCAAATTCTTCTTCGCCGCGAATGACGCCTTGGCGTCATCGTCGGCATCGGGGGCGACGACGACTTCGGTGAAGATGGCGCAGATCGCCTCGGCCGTCGGGCCGTCCAATGTGCGGTTGACCGCGACGATCCCGCCGAACGCGGAGACGCTGTCGCATTGCAGGGCATTGGTCCACGCCTCAAGCAGGGACTCGCCGGTGGCGACTCCGCAGGGGTTGGCATGCTTGACGATCACCACCGTCGGCGGGCCGTCGCGGAATTCGGCGACCAATTCGATCGCGGCATTGGCGTCGTTGAGGTTGTTGTAGCTGAGCTCCTTACCCTGGACCTGAATCGCCTGGGCAACGCCGGGGGTGGCGGGCCCCATCGGCAAATAGAGCGCGGCCTTCTGATGCGGATTCTCGCCGTAGCGCAGATCCTGCGCCTTGGTGCCGACGATGAAGCGCTGCTCGGGGTACGCCTGCCCCTGATCGGCGAAGGCGAACCAGCTGGCGATCATCGAATCATAAGCGGCGGTGCGGGCATAGGCCTTGGCGGCGAGCGATTTGCGGAAGGCGAGCGTGGTGCCGCCGGCGCCGATCTGGGCGAGCAATATGGGATAATCGGCGGGGTCGGTGACGATCGCCACGAAGGCATGGTTCTTGGCCGCCGAGCGGACCATCGCGGGGCCGCCAATGTCGATATTCTCGATGATCTCGTCGCGGCTCGCGCCTTTGGCGACGGTCGCCTCGAACGGGTAGAGGTTGATGATCGCGAGATCGATCGCGCCGATGCTGTGCACATCCATCGCGGCAAGGTGGTCGGGATGGTCGCGGACGGCGAGCAGGCCGCCGTGGACCATCGGATGCAAGGTCTTGACGCGGCCGTCCATCATTTCGGGAAAGCCGGTGAGGTCGGCGACGTCGCGCACTTCGTGGCCGAGATCGCGCAATGCCCTGGCGGTGCCGCCGGTCGAGACTAGTTCGACCCCTGCCTTGGCAAGACCCGCGGCGAGCGCGTCGAGGCCGGACTTGTCGGACAGCGAGATGAGCGCGCGGCGGACGGGGACGAGGTCGGTCATTATTACCCTTTAACTCGAGCGGCGGAATTGCCAGGCGATGGTCCCGCCAAGCGCCGAAACCTCACCGATCACGACCAGTTGCTGGGTCGGGAGCGGGACTCCGCGGTGATCGACGTACAAGCTTTCCTCAATCCCCAGCATCGCGCCGCGGCAGCGGAAATTCCACGGCGGCGATCCCGACGCGCGGAGGATCGCGCCCATGCCGTCGGCGGTCGGCGTAGCCTCGACGCCGGGGGCAAGGTGGAAGCGGATCGCGTAGGGCACGTCGGCCTTGATCTTCTTGCGGCCCTTGGGGGTGAGCTTGTCCTGGCCGCGGACTTCCTTGCCGTCATTGCCGAGAATCATCGAGCGTTCGTGGAGCAGGCCGAAGCCGCGCACATAGCCGTCGTGCGACGCGTCGAGGCGGCTCGAATCATTATCCTCGGCGCGGTTGATGACGACATCGTCGACACCCTTGCCGAGCGCACCGTCGTCGATGATCGCGGTCGAATTGCAGTCGTTGAGGTTGAGCGTCGAGTGCGCGCCGGTGGTGCGCAGCGCGAGGATGAGCTCGGCGGGAAGCTCGCTCGGGACCGGACCGGGACCGCCGCAATTGACCACCAGCCGCTGCGCGCCGTCGCTCATTTCAAACGCCAGGGTCGAGGCGGTGCCGAGCGGCGCCATCCGCGCCGGCGGCGGCGGGGCGGCGTCGATGACGATGATCGTGCCGAGCGCTGAGAGACGCTGATAGCCCCAGCCACGCGCGGCACGAAGCGGGCGGGCACGAAGGCCGCAGCCTTCGACCAAAGCCGCGATCCGCGCCGCGTCCCCGGCATTGCCGCCCTGCCAGCTGGACAAAGCGCCATCGCCCATCGTCACCCCGTGAAGCGCGGCGAGCGCGGCGGCGGCGGCGGATTCGAGCGCATCTGGCAGCGTCTGCTTGGCGGCGAAATAGGCCGCGCGGAGCAGGCCGAGGCGATCGACCAGCAAGATTTGTTCATGGGGTGAGCGGCTCATCAGCCCGCCATCCTCGAATTGGGCGGCGGCGAGCGCGCGCATCAGCCCGGCCTCGGCTCGGGCGACGCGGGGAGCGCCACCCTGGATCAGCAAGGCGGCGGCGAGCGCGCCGGCCCAGGCGGTGATCCGGTCAAGCCCGGGGGGGGCGCGATCGGCATTGGTGTCGAGGTGCCGGGCACCGCGCGCGAGGGTGTTGAGCAGGGCCGAACGATAGCCGGTGTCGCGGCTCGACAGCATGTACGGCGCGTAGGCGGTCCAGAACAATACGCGCTCGCCCCACAGGGCCGGGGCCCAGGCTTCATCGACCCGGGTGCCGTGGGCGATCAGCCAGCGGCCGGCCATCGCCTCGGCCAGCTTGGCGCCGCGATCACGCCCGGCGGCGGCGGCGAGATCGCGCAGCCACGCAAAACCCTGAAACGCGGTGGCCAGCGAGCTGGTGGCGCCGAGCGCGGCGAAGTCGAGATCGGCGAGCGAGATCATGTCGTCGCCGAGGATGAAGCGGCCCGCGAGCAAGGCATCGCCGCGCGCTCGATCGCCCAGCACATGGTCGCGCGGGACGGCGGTGAGGCGCAGCGGCTTCTTCGACGAGCCGGTCAGCCGCGACCAGATCGACCCGCGCGCCAGTTTGCCGACGATGTCCGCATACCTCGGCGGGCTCATCCCGCTCCTCGAAGCGCGGCGATGTTGGCGGCGTAACTGGCGGGGCCGTCGCGGAACACCGCGGTCCCGGCAACCAGGGCGGTAGCCCCGGCGGAGACGGCGAGGCGCGCGGTGTCATGGTCGATCCCGCCATCAACCTCGATCACCACGTCGAGCCCGCGCTTGGCGACCATCTGCGCGATTGATTCGATCTTCTTCAACTGGCTGGTGATGAACTTCTGGCCGCCGAAGCCGGGGTTGACGCTCATCACCAGCACGAGGTCGACCTCGTCGATCAGATAATCGAGCATCTTCGCCGGGGTGCCGGGGTTCAACGACACGCCGGCCTGCTTGCCGAGCGAACGGATGTGCTGGAGCGAGCGATGGATGTGCGGCCCGGCCTCGGGATGGACGGTGATCGTGTCGGCACCGGCATCGGCAAAGGCGTCGAGGAAATTGTCGACCGGGGAGATCATCAAATGGACGTCGAAATGCTTGGCGGTGTGCGGGCGGATGGCTTTGACCACCGCCGGCCCGATGGTGAGATTGGGGACATAATGGCCGTCCATCACGTCGATGTGGATCCAGTCGGCCCCGGCAGCGTCGATGGCGCGCACTTCCTCACCCAATTTGGCGAAATCGGCGGACAGGATCGAGGGTGAGATGATCGGCAAGGTCATGGCCGGTGATTTGCCTTCATTTGCCCGGCGCGACAAGGCGCGAGACGAAGAAGCCGTCGAGCCCGCCGACATCGGCCAGCATGCCGGGGAGGATCCGGACGTGGCCGTGCGGCGATGACGTCACGGCGTCGGGCAGATCGCCTGGCTGCGGTGGGGAAATCGTGAACCCCGGATTGGCCGCGAGGAAGGCGGCGACGATATGCTCGCCCTCGGCCGGCTCGAGGCTGCACACCGCATAGACGATCGTGCCGCCGGGGCGGACGAAGGTCGCGGCGCGAGCGAGGAGGTTGGTCTGGAGTTCGACCAGCTCGGCGATGACCGAGGGCCGGGCGCGGTAGAGCACTTCGGGATGGCGGCGGAAGGTGCCCGTCGACGAGCAGGGCGCGTCGAGTAGCACCGCGTCATATTGCTCGGCGGGCGTGTATTCGAGCGCGTCGGCAGTGATGGTTTTTGCGGTCAGCCCGGTGCGCTCGAGATTGTCGGCCAGTCGTGCGAGACGACTTTTCGAGCGATCGAGCGCGGTGACATCGTGACCAGCGGCGGCGAGCTGCATGGTCTTGCCGCCGGGGGCTGCGCACAGGTCGAGCACGCGGGTTGCAGCGGCGGGGACCAGCCGCGCGGGGAGCGAGGCGGCGAGATCCTGCACCCACCAGCCGCCATCGCCGAAGCCGGGGAGCGAATCAATGCGGCCCGGCGCGTCGAGCCGGCGGTGGCGCGGGGCGAGGCTGACGCCGAGTTCATAAGCAGCGCAGGCGTCGTCGGTGGCGAAACTGAGGTCGAGCGGCGGGCGCTGGGCGATGGCGGCGCGCGCGGCGTCGACCATGTCGTCGCCCCAAGCGGCGGCCCAGCGCTGCTCGACCTCGGGCGGGAGGCGCGGCGGTTCGGATTCGCCTATACCGCGCCTGAGCAGGGTGCCGAGCACCCCGTGGACTAGCCGGCGCGGGCCGCCGTCGACCAAGGGCAGCGCGGTGGCGACGATCGCGTGATCGGGGGTGTCGAGCCCGATTTTCTGCGCCAGTGCGAGGCGAAGCACCATCCGCGCCTTCGAATCGTCGGGTAACCGCTGGCGGGTGGCGCTGTCGATCAGTTCATCGAGATCGGGCAGGCGGCGCAGGGTTTCGCCGGCGATCGCGGATGCGTGGGCGGCATCGGCCTGGGGCAAACCGCGTGCTGCAGCGGCGGCGCTGTCGAGCGTCTGGCCCTTGCGCAGAACAGCATCGAGCATGACGAGCGCGGCGCGGCGCGCGGCAACGCCGTCGGGAAAAGATAATGGGTCGGGGCTTGGCATCGGCCCCCTTACGCATCATCTTGTACTTTGTGAAACGCCCCCGCCATCTCGATCCGCCCGAATATCTTGCTCCATCGCCGCCAGTGCCTGAGCCTGCGGAGGTTGACCTCGCGGAGGAGGTGCTTGGCCCGACGCGTTATGGCGACTGGGAGAAAAAGGGCGTGGCGATCGATTTTTAGCGCCGCGTTTACTGCGCCTCGGCCCGTGGCGGCCTGGCCATCAGGGCTTCGAGCACTTTTTCGACGCTCGCCTGCCCCTTGAGCAAGGCATCGACCGCAGTGACGATCGGCATGTCGACCCCGGCGGCGTCGGCAACCCGTTTTAACACCGGCGCGGTGAAAGCGCCTTCGGCGACCGTCCGGCGATCTTCCATCAGCGAGGCGGCGTCGCGGCCCTCGCCGATTGCCTTGCCGAGCGAGAAATTGCGGCTCGAGGTCGAGGAGCAGGTCAGCACGAGATCGCCGAGGCCCGATAGGCCGGCCAACGTCTCACGCCGCGCCCCCATCGCCAGGCCGAAGCGGGTCATTTCGGCGAAGCCGCGCGCGATCAAGGCGGCGCGGGCGTTCTGGCCGAGGCCGCGCCCTTCGACCACGCCGCAGGCGATGGCGAGGACATTCTTGACCGCGCCGCCGACCTCCGCCCCGGCGACATCATCGGTCAAATAGGTCCGGAACGTGGGCAGCGCGATCCGGTCGCGCAGTTGCTCGGCGAGTGAGAGATCGTCGCACGCCAGCGTGACTGCAGTCGGCAGTCCGGCGGCGACTTCGTGGGCGAAGGTCGGCCCGGACAGCACTGCGACCGGCGAGGTCGGGCAGACGTCGCGCGCGACCTGATGGAGCATCTTGCCCGACGAATCCTCGATCCCCTTCGAACACAGGATCAACGGCATGTTAGGGCACGGACTGCGCGACAATACGGCGCGCATATGCTGCGCGGGGGTGACCACCAGCCAGGCGTCGACGTTGGACAGATCGGAGAAGTTGCTGGTCGCGCGGACGCTGTTCGAAAGCTTGATGCCTTTGAGAAAGACCGGATTCTCGTTGATCTTATTGATCGCCGCCACGACGTCATCTTCGATCGCCCACAGCAATGTCTCGCGCCCGCCAGTCGCCGCGACCTGAGCCAGCGCGGTGCCCCATGCGCCGCCGCCGATGACGGCTAATCGTTCCATGCTCATGCCTTGGCTCCTGCGCCGCGCACCTTGTCGGCGGATTCGTCGAGTGGCCAGCGCGCGCGGGCCGGCGCGTCAAGGCCGTCAATCATGCCCAGCGCAAATCGTTCGGCCCCGGCCCAGGCGATCATCGCCGCATTGTCGGTGCATAGCCACGCCGGCGGAACGCTGAACCCGCGGCCTTCGGAGGCGGCAAGATCGGCGAGCGCGGCGCGAAGCGGGCCGTTGGCGGCGACTCCACCGGCCACCACCAAGGTCGGTGCGTCGGTCGCGGACATCGCCACGCGGGCGCGGTCGACCATGCAGTCGATCACCGCTTGCTGGAAGCTGGCGGCGACATCCGCGGGTTGGTGCTTGCCGCCGGCGACCTCGCGCTGGACCGCGCCCTTGAGTCCGGCGAAGGAGAAATGCGGTTCGCCGCTGCCGACCAAAGGACGCGGCAGCTTGACCGCCTTGGAGTCGCCGTCGCGGGCCAGCGCCTCGATCGCCGGACCGCCGGGATAGCCAAGACCGAGCAATTTGGCGGCCTTGTCGAACGCTTCGCCGGCGGCATCGTCGATGGTCGTCGCCAGCCGCCGGTAATCGCCAACCGCGCGCACTTCGAGCAATTGGCAGTGCCCGCCGCTGGCGAGGAGCAATAGATAGGGAAAGCCCAGGGTTCGATCGACCAGGCGCGGCGACAGCGCATGACCTTCGAGGTGATTGACCGCGAGCAATGGCTTGCGGCAAGCGATCGACAGGCCCTTGCCCACCAGCAAAGCGACCATCACCCCGCCGATCAGGCCCGGACCGGCAGTCGCGGCGATGGCGTCAATTTCGCTGATGCTGACGTCAGCTTCGGCGAGCACCTGGCGGATCAGCCCGGGGAGGATCTCGACATGCGCGCGGGCAGCGATTTCGGGCACCACGCCGCCGAACGGACGGTGCGCCTCATTCTGCCCGACGACCGCCTGGGCGAGGATCTGCCGGTCACTATTGACCAGCGCCACCGCGCTATCGTCGCACGACGATTCGAGACCGAGGATGAGCGCCATGTCAGGGTCCAAACCCACTACCAGCGAGGCCGTGACAAGGCCCTGCTGGATGCTGCGCGAGGAGAAGCGCGAAGGCCGGGGCGGCACCCCGGTCTAGCGCTTCGACGAGGCGCAGCGCCGGCAGGGCCTTGCCCTTCGGGTGGGACGAAAAGGCGCTGTGGCACGCTCGCTCGCTTGCCACGTAGGAACGCCTACCTGTCTTTACTCGCTCACTCCCAGAGCGCCTTTTCGTCACCATCGCGGCCTCGTTGGTAGTGGGTTTGGACCCTACCCCTTTGCCTTAACGCCCCGCCCTCGGCTAGTGCGGCGGGCATGGAACGATTGATCACCCTTGGAACGCGCGGATCGCCGCTGGCACTGGCGCAGGCGCATAGTGTCGCGGGCGCATTGGAAGCGGCGCATGGCTGGGCGCCCGGGACAGTAGTTATCCGCACCATCCGCACCAGCGGCGACAAGATCCAGGACCGGCCACTGGCCGAGGTCGGCGGCAAGGCATTGTGGACCAAGGAACTCGACCTCGCGCTATTGAGCGGCGAGAGCGATTTGTCGGTTCATTCGATGAAGGATGTCGAGGGCGACCGGCCCGACACGTTGGTGATCGCCGCGATGATGCAGCGCGCCGACGTTCGTGACCGGATCATCGGTGCGCGGTCGATCGAGGCGCTGCCTGCGGGCGGAACCGTCGGCACATCGTCGCCGCGCCGCGCCGCGCAATTGCTCCATTGGCGGCCCGACCTGCACATCGAGCCGATCCGCGGCAACGTCCAGACCCGGCTCGACAAGATCGCGCGCGGCGAGGCTGACGCGACCATGCTCGCCGCCGCCGGGCTCGACCGGCTGGGGATCGAGGAAGGCGCGCCGGTGCCGATCGAGGTCATGCTGCCCGCACCCGGCCAAGCCGCAATCGGGATCGAATGCCGCGCCGACGATGATGAAATCCGCGCCTTGCTCGCCGCGATCGACCACCGAACGACGCGGCGGGCGGTCGAGATCGAGCGGGCGTTTTCGCGCGCGCTGGGCGGCAATTGCCATTCGCCGGTAGCGGCGCTGGCCGAGATATTGCCCGACGGCGTGCGGCTTCGAGCAGAGATATTGAGCGGCGACGGGACCGAGCGGATCGCCGAAGAGCGGATCGTCGCCGACGAGGCCGAGGCGGCGGCGCTCGGGCGCGAAATTCTTGGCCGGGCGAGCGCGGCGACGCGGGCGTTGTTCGAATGAACAAGGTAATCGTGCTTCGGCCCGAGCCGGGGGCGAGCGCGACGCTGGCGCGCGCCAAAGCGGCCGGGATCGAGGCGGTCGCGGTGCCATTGTTCGAGATTGCACCGGTCGATTGGGCCGTTCCGCAAGCGAGCGACTTTGACGCGTTGCTACTGACCAGCGGCAATGCGGCGCGGCACGGCGGAGCGGGGCTTGCGGCGTTGACCGCGTTACCAACCTATTGCGTTGGCGATGCGACCGCGACGGCAGCGCGCGCGGCTGGGCTCAATGTGGTCGGGATTGGTCCGGCGGGGGCTGCGGCATTGATCGACCAGGTGCCGACGGGTTTGCGCCTGCTCCATCTGGCGGGGGTCGACCACCAGGCGATCCCCGGCGCGACCGAGATTGCGGTTTACGACAGCCGCGCGATCGATCCGCCGCCGTCGCTCGACGAATTGGCCGGCGGGGTGGCGATGGTCCACAGCGCGCGCGCCGGGCAGCGGCTGGCTGAGCTGGTTAGCGAACGCGGCGACATTGCGATTGCGGCGATCAGCCAGGCGGCGGCCGACGCATGCGGCGGCGGGTGGCGGCGGGTGGAAGCGATCGAGGCACCGACCGACGGCGCGTTGCTGGCCCTGGCCAGCGCGCTGTGCCAGGATCGGGTGCAATGAACGCTCCCTACACGCCGCGCTCCCCGTGGGTTGCGACCCTGGCGTGGGTGATCCTGCTGCTGCTGGTCGGCGCGGGGCTGACGGTGTGGGGCTTGTCGCGGTGGCAGGCGGGCGCGCAATTTCTCGGTGTAGCGCCGACCCCGCAGCGGACACTTGCCGTGCAGCCGGTGGCAAATATTCCTTCGCCGGTGGTGGTGGCACCGATCGATCCAGCTGCGACCGACCGGATCGCAGCGCTCGATGCCCGGTTGCGCAATGTCGAAAGCAAGACCCAGCAAACCGCCGGATCGGTTGGCCGGGCGGATGCCCTGCTGGTCGCTTTCGCCAGCCGCCGCGCGATCGATCGCGGCGTGCAGCTCGGCTATCTCGAGACCTTGCTCGCCGAGCGGTTCGGCGTGCAAAATCCGGTTGCGGTGGCGACGATCATCACCTCGTCGCGAACCCCGGTGACGCTTGATGAATTGACCAACGATTATGGAGCGCTGGCCGTCGAGCTTCGCCGCGGCGCGCCGGGCGAAGGGCTGTGGCAAGGGTTCAAGCGCGAACTTGGGTCGATCGTCGCGGTGCGCCGGGCCGACGCGTCGTCGCCCAAGCCCGAAGCGCGGTACGACCGGGCGCTGATGCGGCTCGAGCAGGGCCAGGTCGATGTCGCGCTGGCCGAGACGATGCGACTGCCCGGGGCGGCGCGAGCGGGGCCGTGGATCGCCAAGGCACGGCGCTATGTCGCGGCGCATCGCGCGCTCGACGAGGTCGAAAGCTCGGCCTTGCTGACCGGCGGGCGCTAGGGCGAGGATGATGTCATGACGTCAATCGTGCGGCGATTGTTGGTCGGGCTGGGCGTGGTCGCGAGCGCCACTGCTGCGACCAGCCAGCCGCGCGATCCGCTGGCGCCGCTTCCGGTCCAGCCCCAACCGCAGCGCCAGAGCTTACCGATCATCACCAGCAACCCCGCGCCATTCGACCTGCGCGATACGATCGAACGGATTGGCCGATCGTTCGACGGCAAGGCGGGGATTGCAATCATCAACCTGCGCGACGGGTGGGAGATAGGCTATGGTGCGAACAGCCTGTTCCCGCAGCAAAGCTGTTCGAAATTATGGGTCGCGATCACCATGCTCGACGCGGTCGATCGCGGGAAATTGCGCCTTGGTGACCAGGTCACCCTCGGGCGCGACGATTTGACATTGTTCCACCAGCCGCTTGCGGTCAAAATCCTCGGCGGAGGGCATACCGCCACCATCGGCGCGTTGATGTTCACCGCGATCACCGAGAGCGACAATACCGCCAACGACAAATTGATGCGCTCGACCGGCGGGCCCGACGCGGTGCGCGCGATGATCGCCGCCAAGCGCCTCGGCGCGATACGTTTCTTCAACGGCGAACGCTCGCTCCAGTCGAAGATCGCCGGGCTGACGTGGAGCCAGAGCTATTCGATCGGCGACGCATTCTACAAGGCGCGCTCAGCGCTGCCGATGCCGATCCGCCGCGCGTCGTTCGATCGCTATCTGGCCGATCCCTATGACGGCGCGGCACCGCATGCGGTGGCGACCGCGCTGGCGCGACTGAAGCGTGGCGATCTGCTGTCGCCCGCGTCGACCAACCGGCTGCTGACCACGATGGGCCAGACCAGGACCGGCAAGGCGCGGGTCAAGGCGGCGCTCAGCGCGGGCTGGCACTGGAACCACAAGACCGGGACGGGCCAAGTGCTCAACGGGCGGATCGGGGGGATCAACGACATCGGCCTGCTCACCGCGCCCGACGGGACGGTCTATGCGATGGCGCTGATGGCGATCCCCAACCGCTCGGACGGCCAGGCGCAGGGGATGATGCAGGCGGTGACCAAGGCAGTGATCGCGGCGCACCGCTAGGCAGGATAGCTTGCCGCAACCGCAGGCGCCGCCCATGCGTTGAGATAGACGACGAGAGGATGAGCCGATGAAGATGCTGTTGCCATTGCTTGCGCTGGTGTTGCTTGGCGGGTGCAGCGCCTATGCCGGGACGCCAGCCGCACCGGCGCAAACCTCGGCCAAGCAGCAGAACGGGCAATGCTTCTTAGCCGCCAATGTCAGCGGATTTCGTCAGGGGCCCGACGACACGATCATCGTCAACACCAACAGCCGCGATTATTATGAGCTCAAGACCCTCGGCTATTGCGCGTCGCGGCTCGATTTCGAGAATCGGATTGCGTTGCGGGCGCGCACCGGCGGGTTCATCTGCACCGGCACCGACGCCGAAATTACCATCCCCGACGCGGTCGGACCAACTTATTGCCCGGTCCGCGCCAATCGCAAGCTGACGCCCGACGAAGTGACCGCGCTTCGGGCGACGAAGAAGTAACGAAGGTCGGAACGTTTTTCGCTTTCGGGTGTTGCCGCAACTGCGTTTCGCGCTCCAGACAAGTCAGTCCCCCGGACTGTTTTGTCTGGAGCGGGCGAAGGGATTCGAACCCTCGACCCCAACCTTGGCAAGGTTGTGCTCTACCCCTGAGCTACGCCCGCTCTGACGCTTGACCATGCACGTGTGCCGGTCGGGTGGAGCGGGCGCTTAGCATCGTGCCTTGGGGTCGGCAAGCCGCTTTCACCGATCGCATCGGCCAACCTCGACAACATCATGGCGAATGACCATATCGGTGATCTAGGCCTGAGGACCAAATTGGCGGTCATCGCCCGAGGAGATGTACAGAGTGGCGAGTGTTGGCATGAGCGAGGCCGAGCGCGAGGCGATCGCGGGGTTCGAGCGCGACATCATCACCCCGTCGATGACCGGGCTGGTGGTGCTTCAATTCACCGCCACCTGGTGCGGGCCGTGCAAGCAATTAACCCCGATTCTCGATAAGGTCGCCGCCGATTATGCCGACCACGGCGTGATCCTGAAGCGGATCGACGTCGACGAAGACAAGGTCATCGCCGCGCAGTTCCGAATCCAGTCGGTGCCGACGGTCTATGCGATGTTCCAGGGCCAGCCGGTGGCGGATTTGACCCAGTTCCGCACCGAAGCGGCGATCGCCAAGGCGCTCGATCAGTTGCTCAGCCAATTGCCGGTCAAGAGCGAGGCGAAGGACCTCAAGGCCGAGGTCGAGCCGTTGATCGCGATGGGCGAGCAGGTGCTGGCCGAGGGCGATGCGACCCGCGCCGCGGGCATCTTCGCGCAGATCCACGACATGGACCCGGCCAATCCGGAGGTCATCGGCGGGCTGGTCCGTGCGGTGATCGCCGAGGGCAAGCCCGACGAGGCGCGGATCTTGCTCGATGCGATCGACCAGCAATCGACCACCCATCCGGCGATCGCCCGGGCGCGTGCTGCGCTCGAAGTGGCGAGCGCGCCCGCAGCCGATATTTCCGCCGAGCAAGCGCGGATCGCAGCTGATCCCGACGATCACGAAGCGCGGCTGGCGATCGCCAATGCGATGATGGCATCGGGCGACCGCGACGGCGCGGCAGAGGAATTGCTGACGATCATCGGGCGCGATGCGGCATGGAACGACGGCGCAGCCAAGGCGAAGCTGCTGCAGATGCTCGAGGCGGCGGGCTATGCCGACCCTTGGGGCCGGGGAATCCGGCGGCGGCTGTCGGCATTATTGTTCACATGAGTAAACCGACCCGCATCCCGTTGTTCCCGCTGACCGGGGCGATCCTGTTCCCGCGGTCGCATTTGCCGCTGCACATCTTCGAGGATCGCTATCGCGCGATGGTCGAGGATGCGATGGCCGGACCGGGGCGGATCGCGATGATCCAACCAACCGAAGGCGAGCCGCCGTCGCTGTACCGGGTTGGCTGCATCGGTGAGCTGGTCGGGGTCGAGGAGCTCGACGACGGGCGCTACAACATCATGCTGCTTGGCTCGCAACGCTTCCGGCTGATTGGCGAGGCCGATGGTGGGACCCCTTACCGCCAAGCGGATATCGATTTGGAAGCTTTCAACGATGATGATCCCGAACCGCTGTCCAGCATCCAGCGTGCCGATGTCGAGCGCGAGGCGCGCCGATTTGGCGATTCGCTGAGCTTGGCGGTCGATTGGGACGCGGTTGCGCGGCTCGATGATGAGATGCTGGTCAACGCCATCGCCCAGGTTGCGCCGTTTGATGCTGGCGCCAAGCAGGCGTTGCTCGAGGAAGTGACGCTCGCGGGCCGCGCCGACCTGGTGGTGCAGTTGATGCAGTTCCAGCGGCTGGCACCGGGCGGCGCCGACATGAGCCAGACGGTTCAGTAACTAGATCGGCAACCCGCGCAGCAGCAGCGGCAAGTCGCCGGTCGTTCCGCGCGCCTCAGCCGCCAGCCGGTCTCGCAATGGTGCGATCCGGTTTGTGACCGCCATGCCGAAGCGCCGCACGGCAGACGGCAGGCGCCCCGGGATTCCGAACAGCCGCGACAGCCCGTCGGTGGCCATCGCGACCATCAACATATCGAGCCCGCGCCAGCGCTCGTAACGGTCGAGCAACTGCCGGTCGCCAAGGTCGAGCCCGAGCCGCGCGCCCTCGACCAGCACCTGCGCCAAAGCGGCGGCATCGCGGAAGCCGAGGTTGAGACCTTGGCCGGCGATCGGATGGATGGCGTGCGCGCTGTCGCCCACCAGCGCCAGTCGCTGATCGGTGATCCGCGCGGCGTGGTGGAAGCCGAGCGGATAGGACGAGCGCGGCGTGAGCAAGCGAAGCTGCCCCAGAAAACCGCCCATTGCCGCTTTTGCCTCGGCCGCAAAATCCTCGTCGCTCAGGGACAGAAAGCCGACCGCGTCGGCCTTGGACACCGACCAGACGATGGCCGAGCGGTGGCTGCCGTCGACGTCGCTCATCGGCAGCAACGCGAACGGGCCGCCGGGGTAGAAGATCTCCCACGCCACCCCGTCGTGCGGGAGTTCGTGGGATAGGGTCGAAACGATCGCGGCATGATCATATTGCCACTTGGCAAGGCGGATCCCGGCGGCGTCGCGAGTCGCCGAATTGCGACCCTCGGCGGAGACGAGCAACGGCGCAGTCAGGATTTCGCCGCTGTCCAGCGTAACCGTCACTCCATGCTCGCCGCGATCAATCGACGTCGCTTTCGATTGCCAGTGGAGCGTGACCAATTTGGCCGCCTCGGCGCGCGCTCGAAGCGCTTGGCGAAGGTTGCGATTCTCGTGCATCCAGCCAAGTGGCTCGTCATCGCCCTCGGGCGGTTCGAACGACAACGCGCCGGGCGCTAGTCCGTCGGCGACGCGGATCGAGCGGATCGGGCAGCCGGGCTCGAGCAGGAACGGCGCCAACCCGATCGCATCGAACATCCGTCGCGACGAGGAGGAGACCGCGCTGGTCCGCCCGTCAAAGCTGGAATCCTTCCAGCTGTCGGGGTCGACCGGGTCGATCACCGTCGCCGACAGCCCGCTCGAATCGAGCGCGGCGGCAAGCGCGAGGCCAACCAGTCCACCGCCAAGGATGATCACGTCGCTTCGAGTCATGGGCCACGCATTACGGGCAAGCGGGCCACACTGAAAGCCCCGTCGAGCGGCGCGGCGCCTGTTGTGCTTGACCCCCGACTCCCTGGCAAGGCATTGTGGCACCGACCAACACCCGGGGGACTGACATGGCGACCGCCGCCGAGCGGGCCCGCAAGCGCGACTTGGGGCCCGACTGGAGAGAGAAGCTTCGCGATTCGCTGCGCATGATGGCCATGCGAACGATTGGCGCATTGCTGTTGGCAGTGAGCATCGCCGAGGCGATTGCGCTCGCCACCCATAATAGCGTCGACCCAAGTTACTCGACCGCCGCCGGCGGGCCGCCGGTCAACTGGCTGGGCAGCCTTGGTGCCTATTCGAGCGATTTGTTGCTAATGCTGTTCGGGATGGGCTGTGTGCTGCTGCTGCCGGTGATCGGGCTTGCGGGCCTCCGGCTGATGCGCGGCGAGAGCGCGGGGCGGCTGGGGCGTGCACTGCTGCTGTCGGTGCTCGGCATCGTTCTCGTCGGGATTGCGCTCGGGCTGCTTCGCGGTTCGGCGGTGTCGGGGCTTCCGGCCGGCTGGGGCGGGGCGCTCGGTCTGGCCGGCGCGCGCGGGCTCGACGAGGCGATTGCGCTAATCGGCAATCCGGCGATCGAGGGGCCATTACATTTGACTTTGCTCTCCTTGCTTGCGCTGGGCGGGCTGGCGCTGTGCTGGATCGCGCTCGAGCTTCGCGATGAGGAGCGCGGCTGGTTTAGCGGGATGTTCGCGCGCGGCGAAAACCGGCCGGTCAAGCCGCCGCGCAAGACCGTCGAGGAGCGCGACGCGCGCGATTCCGCCGCGCTGCCGCCGCGATCGCGCCCGGCGGTTGCGGTCACCGAGCCGTCGCGCGCGATTGCCCCGGCGGCCAAGCCGAACCAGCGCAAGGGCAAAGGCGGGCTTGGCCAGGCGAGCCTCGCGCTGGGCGACAATTATGCACTGCCCTCGGTCGATCTGCTCAGCCCGCCGCCGGCGTCGGGCAAGAATGTCATCGACCGCGCGGGCCTCGAGCGAAACGCCCGCCTGCTCGAAAGCGTGCTTGAGGATTTCCACGTCCGCGGCGACATTGTCGAGGTTCGCCCCGGCCCAGTGGTGACGATGTACGAGCTTGAGCCGGCGTCGGGGATCAAGGCCAGCCGAGTAATCCAGCTGGCCGACGATATCGCGCGCAACATGTCGGCACTGTCGGCGCGGGTCGCGACCATCCCGGGGCGAAGCGTGATCGGCATCGAATTGCCCAACGTGAAGCGCGAATCGGTGGTGCTGAGCGAGCTGATCGGGAGCCAGGCGTTCGAGGACCAGGCGATGAGCCTGCCGCTGATCCTGGGCAAGAATATCGCCGGCGACCCGGTCATCGCCGATTTGGCGCCGATGCCGCATCTGCTGGTCGCGGGGACCACCGGGTCGGGCAAGTCGGTCGGGCTCAACTGCATGATCCTGTCGCTGCTGTACCGTATGGGGCCCGACGAATGCCGGATGATCCTGATCGATCCCAAGATGCTCGAACTGTCGGTCTATGAGGACATTCCGCACCTGCTCGCGCCGGTGGTTACCGAGCCCGGAAAGGCAATCCGCGCGCTCAAATGGACCGTCGAGCAGATGGAGGAACGCTATCGGATGATGGCCAGCCTCGGCGTTCGACAATTGTCGAGTTTCAACCAGAAGGTTCGCGACGCCAAGGCCAAGGGCGCGCAGCTCGGGCGGCGCGTGCAGACCGGCTATAATGCCGACACCGGCCAGCCGATTTACGAAACCGAAGAGCTGGAATATGAGGTGCTGCCGCAGATCGTGGTGGTGGTCGACGAGCTCGCCGATTTGATGATGACCGCGGGCAAGGAGGTTGAATTCCTTATTCAGCGGCTGGCGCAGAAGGCGCGCGCGGCGGGAATCCACCTGATCATGGCCACCCAGCGCCCGTCGGTTGACGTCATCACTGGCGTCATCAAGGCCAATCTGCCGACCCGTATCAGCTTCCAGGTGACGAGCAAGATCGACAGCCGCACGATCCTGGATGGGTCGGGTGCGGAATCACTCCTGGGCAATGGCGACATGCTCTTTTTGCCACCCGGCAAGTCGGAGCCGGGGCGTCTGCAGGGCGCGTACCTGTCGAGCGAGGAGACCGAGCGATTGATGCTCTGGTACAACACGCAGCGTGAGCGTGCCGATGCCGAGCGTGAGGCGCTCGGTGCCGCGGTGCCGGGTGCGGTGGTGGAGCCGGACATCCTGGAACAGATCCGCGCGCGTGAAGCAGTCGATGCCGGCGGCGGTGACGACGATGGCGATCCGGTCGACCGCGACAAGTTGTTTCGCGAGGCGGCGGAATTGTGCATCCAGCATCAGGGTGGCAGCACGTCGCTGCTGCAGCGTCGGTTGAAGGTCGGTTACGGACGCGCGGCGCGGATCATCGACCAGTTGCACGATGCGGGAATCCTTGGTCCGCCGGACGGCAGCAAGCCGCGCGATGTGCTGAAGGGGTTTCAGGATCTGGACGACATCATCGGGACCTGAGCTGGTCTCACCCTTCGTCTGCAACGGCAACTGCAACTGCAACTGCGACTCTCCTCACACGGAGACGCGGAATCACGGAGGAACTGCAAATGCTTCTGAACAGCGCTTCGCGAGCGCAGTTCCCAAAGCAGTTTCGAGGCACCGCTGCCTGTCACCGACCGTCGCCAGGTGGTAGAACCCTCCGTGTTTCCGCGGCTTCGTGTGATGGGAGTTCGCAGTTGTGGTTGTCGTTCATGCGATGAAACGACGACGGTCGCATGAATCGGGTGAGCGCGGCAGCAGTGCCGCGCCGATCGTCACGCCATGACACAGACCAAGGCACAGGCGCTTGGCGCCCTCGGAGAGCGCATCGCGGAGCGGTGGCTCGCACGTGACGGTTGGCAGGTGGTGGACCGGCGATGGCGGTCGGGACGGCGCGACATCGACCTTGTCGCGATCCGCGGGAACGTCGTCGCGTTCGTGGAGGTGAAAACGCGCCGGAGCACCTGGTCGGGACAGCCGGTGGAAGCAGTCAACTGGCGCAAGCAGCGCGAGCTGACGCGCTCCGCGCAGACCTGGATCGACCGGCGCGGCGTGTTGATGATGCCGGAAGGCGCGGTCTTCCGGTTCGACGTCGTCGGGATCGTGGCGAATCCGGAGCGGATCGGGGTGCGCCATGTCGCGGCCGCTTTTCCGGCCTTTTCCACCCAATAGCCAATTCGCCTGCATTTGCCCTTGACGGGCTTTGTTCGGTTTCGTATTCTCTTCGGGCGCCGGGGCCCTTGCCCGGATTCACTAGATTGCGGTTCCTGGCCCCGTGCTGCCGCGACCTTCATGCAGGAAAACCGGGATGGCATCGATGGCGATTTCAGACGACAACAAGAAAAAAGCGCTGGCGCTTGCGGTGGCCCAGATCGAGAAGAACTGCGGCAAGGGCTCCATCATGCGACTCGGCATGGATACGCGCATCAAGGTCGATGCCATTCCGACCGGCGCGATCAACCTCGATGCCGCGATCGGCATCGGCGGCGACCCGATCATCGGCACGACCCACATCGACGCCCTCGAGGCGTTCGAGGCCGACCCGGACACCGACGCCATCGTGATGATCGGCGAGATCGGCGGCGACGCCGAGGAGCGGGCCGCCGCGTACATCGCGGAGCACGTGACGAAGCCGGTGGTCGGCTACGTCGCCGGCTTCACCGCGCCCGAGGGCAAGACCATGGGCCACGCTGGCGCGATCGTGTCGGATGGTGCGGGCACAGCGCAGGGCAAGAAGGAAGCGCTGGAGGCGGCTGGCGTGAAGGTGGGCAAGACTCCGTCGGAGACCGCGGCGCTGATGCGGGAGCTGTACCTCGCGCTGTAGGGCGAGTTCGCTCCCTGAACTCGTGTCGCGGGGCCTTGATCATTAGCGCAGGGGCGCTTCGACGGGCTCAGCGACCGGGCCCCGGTAAACTCGTGTTCCATGTGCGGAATCGTGGGCTACGTCGGAACCGACAGAAGCGTCGAAGTTCTTCTCGGGGGCCTTCGTCGGCTCGAGTACCGGGGTTACGACTCCGCGGGGGTCGCCGTTATCGACGCATCCGGAGATCTGAACACCCGCAAGCGGGCGGGCAAGCTGCAGATCCTCGTCGACGATCTCAGGCTCCGTCCGATCGCGAATGGCTCGACCGGAATCGGCCACACTCGCTGGGCCACCCACGGTGGACCCAACGATCAGAACGCGCATCCGCACCTGGGCGACGACGGCAAGCTCGCCCTCATTCACAACGGCATCATCGAGAACTTCGCGCAGTTGAAGGCGCAGCTCCTGGCCGAACATCCGGAGACCGTGTTCCTGAGCGAGACCGATAGTGAAG